>UMHM01033053.1_pt1 | contig 11755 bp, 11 predicted proteins | sample 1965501 | NCBI WGS metagenome assembly UMHM01 (sample SAMEA4836095, study PRJEB28245) | human gut metagenome | biome: gut microbiome; material: fecal sample | place: Denmark | collected 2008
AGCGTCTGGCTACTCTCGTGAAAGATCCTTACGCACCAGACATGGGTAAATACTTACATGGTCTGGAAGAGGCGTTTCAGGATCTTTACAACATCTTCGAGTACAACAACGACTATGTTTACGATATGGGTTCGAAGTTCTATCATTACCTGAAGAAGACGTTGAGTGAGATCACGTTCAAGAGAACATATATGACGTGGGACTCCAAGACCAACCGGATCCATCTCACATTCAAGAAGTTTGACAAACGAACTACTTTGAGTTTCGATATCAGTTTCAAGTGGTTCAAGAACATTCAGGTGTTCAAAAAGGAGTAACTGCATGAGTTATTTCAAGTGTTGTAAGTGTCATCGTTGGTATGACACAGAGGAGTTCGATGATGTGGCCAACTACGCATTCTGTCCTGCCTGTTCTAATGAACAGGTACCGGATCAGATGGTGGAGATCCACTCATCGATGGACGATAGTCCGGAGGACCCATGTCTCTCCGGAGAGGAAGATCTCCAACCGGAGTACGTCGAGTTCGATGAAGGGATCGACAACGACTACATCGATGGAGAGTTAAGCTTAAACGATGCTTTTGAAGGAGGCTACGATGAAGAACTGTTCTAAACCATTACAGGAACATGTGAACGAAGTGGTCCAGTATTCCGTTCACGAGATCTCAGAGGTCTACAAGAAACCTCATGTTACAGAGTTAGAGGTTCTTAGTCTCTTAAAACGAGGCTATCAACTCAACCAGGATCCGGATGAGATCATTCTCTGTCTTCTCCTTGAGAAGGTGATGAGAGAACTCTATTGCAACATACCGGACATCGTGTTCAATGTGCATATTTCAACCAGATACGGATCCCACCGCATGGTGATATCTTGTAGAGAGTTGGAAGTGTGCTACAGTGTAGCGTCAGAATGCACTACTACTTTAAACGTTCCGTTCGTTGGTGGATCCAGAAAGACCAAAACGAAAGTGAATATGGATGTGTTCACACTGGACGCCTTGACAGCTGCGCTGTTTACAGAGAGGCTCAGACTTGACGTTCCGAAGTTCATGGACTAAACTGATCATGGAGAGGGTTATCACAACCCTCTCCATGATCTTTCTTTTTCACTTAGACAACCCATTCACCTTTTGTCTATATATTACAAGATGTGGATACCCAAGCATACTTTGTGAATTATACATTAAGGAGGTTACTATGGAGTTAACAGAACTTCGTAACAAAATCGATGCAGCCAACACTGCCTATTGGCAAGATCATCAACCGATCATGCCGGATCAGGAGTATGACAAGTTGATCGAACAACTCAGGATCCTGGATCCAACAGATCCAAGGTTGAACTATATCGGAGGATCCCAAGGGACGGTGGTTCACAACCCACCCATGCTCTCCCTGGATAAGAAATACTCTCATGAGGAGTTGATCAAATGGTGTGAGAGCGTATCTCGTACAGCAGATGAATTGTTCGTGGTACAGCCGAAGTACGATGGCATCGCAGTCAAGATGACCTATGACAACCAGAGACTTCAACTCAGTACCAGAGGAGATGGACATATCGGAGAAGACATCTCCGATAAGGTTCCTTATATCAAGTTGGTTACTAACGATGGGATCTCCCTTAAGATCTGGAAACAACAGTTGACAGAACCACTGTCGTTCCCATTCATCCTCTATGGTGAACTGGTGATCACTAACACAGACTTCAACACCTACTTTCAGTCTGGGAAATATCTCAGGAAGGATGGAGAGCGTTATACCACTCAACGCAACGCAGTTGCTGGTATGGCTTCTCTGAAGGATGCTACATTCCAGGAGGGGGATCAACCGTTAACTCTGGTTGAGTATCAGAGCTGTGAACAGGTGTTCCCATTGAGAGAACTCAAAGATCCGGAGAACTGGGAGAGACTCTTGGAAGAGATCCAAGATCTGGACTATCCTCTGGATGGTATCGTGGTGAAGCTGGTAGATCCTCTGCTTCACTCTCAGCTTGGTGCAACTCAACATCACCCCAGATGGGCGATGGCATATAAGTTCGCCAATGAACATGAGACCTCCAGGATCCTGGATATCGAGTGGAATGTCGGTATGAGAAGCATCACCCCGAAAGCTGTGATCGAACCTGTGAAGATCGGGGATGTCACAGTATCCCAAGCATCTCTGTTCAACCTGAGATATGTGATCCAGAACCATTTCTCCATAGGAGATCAGGTGAAGGTGGAACGGGCAGGGGATGTGGTTCCTCACATCTGTCCGGAAGAGCATGTTCATATCGGTCATGATCTGAATATCCCATCTCACTGCCCTTCCTGTGGTCAGAGAACCCATCAGGACGATGTGGAGTTGGTCTGTACCAACCCGGACTGTCCTGGAGTACTCTTAGCGAAGTTCCAGAAAGCAGCCAAAGAACTGAAGCTGGATGGGTTCGGTAAAGTGGTTCTCAGCACTCTGATTCAACATGGAGTACACAACCTTCAATCGTTGCTCTCCCTGGATCAGGAGTCTTTCCAGAAGTATGGATTCGGAGAGAAGACAGCGATCAACTTGAGTAACTCCATCCAGACAGCGAGAAGGAGTACAACTCCTGCTAAGCTTCTGTCTGCCATGGGGATCCCAAGGATCAGCAAAGCAACAGCTGCTACCCTGCTGGTCACTTGTCCGATCGAGGATCTGATCTCACACTCTCCCGAACAACTTGCAGAGGTGTTGTCTATGCACGGAGAGAATGGTAAATCCTTGGTCAAGTGGATCTCCCAAAAAGAGAACCTGTTGACATTGACCGTGTGCATGATGCTCTGCACGAACCTTCACAGTGTATCCAACACCTTTGAACCAACGGTATGTTTCACAGGGAAGATGAGTGTAACGAAGTCAGCACTTGGTGACTATGCGAAGATCAGAGGATACCGAGTTGTGGATGATGTGACCAAAGGACTGGATCTTCTTGTGGTTCCAGATGATGAGGACTACCTCAGTGACAAACTGAGGAAAGCTCGTCGATATGGGATCGAGATCCTCACTGAGACACAGTTCCGGAATAAGTGAGTATGACACTACTGGTACTTGAGCGATGAACTCAAGTACCAGTAGTAACTTCCAATCACAAGCTATTCTTTGAACAGGAAAAGGAGGAATGCCTTGAAACAACGGAAACTGGAGAAGCCTTCGTTAAAGAAGGTGGAGATCTATACCGATGGATCCTGGAAACGCGGAATAGGAGCTGGTGGTTGGTCTGCGATGTTGATCTACTGGCCTCACTGGAAATTGATCACCTCCAGTGAAGCTCCTACCACCATATCCAGGATGGAGTTGTTGGCTGTGATCAACGCCTTGGAGAATCTTACAGAACCCTGTGAAGTAAAACTGGTGTCCGACAGCTCCTATGTGGTCGGTTGTGTGAACGACTGGATCCGTCAATGGAAGAGACATGGATGGGTCAACCACAGCGGTAAACCGGTAGCGAACCTAGATCTGATCATGAGACTTCATGATCTCTTAGAGATCCATCATGTTCGAGCTACCTGGGTGAAAGCACACACCGATCGAACCGACAAACACAGCAACGCCAACAGGATCGTGGACTATTTCGCACAGAAGAGTGCAGACGATCATCACAACCTAGATTGAAATCACATGGTATGCTCAATTCAACCTTATAGAAGGAGGATACCGGATGGTATTCGATCAACGTACAGAACAGTTGATCTTTCGGTGCAGGGCGATATCACCTGGGATCAACGATTACTTTGAAGAACAGAGATATCTGTTGGAGACAGATACTCCGGATGAGATCACTCCACAGTATCTTCTGGAAGCAGCTCTATCTCTCGTTCTTGACCTGTTGGAGGGGATCGGGATCACCACGAAGTTCACTGTGGATGATCTATTGGACTCCTCTTCGGATCTGGAGACGATGTTCTATATCGCTAACAAGTTCGACGCAGACAACTACTACCGAATGTTGAAGTCTTTCGATGCGGAACAGCGTTCGGAGTATGCAGCGATCTTGGAGAACATCGACCTCCCTGAAGATTACTTTTTTGAGTTGTCCCACTACTTCAGCGAACTGTTCCCACTGGACATCGGTTGGGAGTATATCGTCAGAGGTACGGACTACTGGTTCAGTGGAGAACCATTCGTCTCCCATATCTGCAACATCCAGATGAAACTGGATCTCACTGAGGAGGACTCCACACCACCAGTTCCGGAAGAAGAACTTCCGATCATCACAAGGTTCCTGGAAGTGATGACTGAGAGAGATCACAAGGTGAGAGCGTATGTCGCTTACATCCTGGATCGATATCGTGCACTGCTTCGCAAACCAGTTCTGATGAAGATGGTTCGTCAGTACGACAAGGAGAAGCTCCATCCAGATACGATCCTGCTATTCTCCAAATGGAATGCGTTAACCGAAGAACAGAAGAAAGAGATCGGTGAACCTGGATTCTTACAAGCACACCATCTGAAAGACGATCACCATATTCAACACTGGGAGAGGAAGGATGTAGATCCTTCCAAGATCTCCTATGAGACTGCAGTCATGATCGTAATCTCTCTGATCTTGGATCAACTACCTCGTGAAGAGATGATGAGAGAGATCTTCCGTTATCAGAAGCTGGCTCCGGAACACATCTTCCAGTTCATGTTGGATCTTTATCATACCACACCCTGGAAAGAGTTGATAGGAGGTGCCTGATGGAACTTGCTGCACATAAGAAAGCATTCCTGGTGGAGAACCAGTCCAGATTGAACGAACGGTTGTTCCTGATCGATGCGATGACCCAGGTAGCAGGAAGACCGAAGCTCACCACACCAGGTCCTTTACCTTCCTTGAAAGATCCGGTTCTCTATTACCATTGTTTCGAGTTACAGGAAGGGAGAACCTTCCAGAAACCATCCATGACGTTCGATCGAACGATCGTAGATCCCGTACTCAAGTGGATCGACAACAACGCCTACGAGATGGTGTACGCTTATGATTCAGTAGCGGATCTGCTGGAGCACTATCAGAACTTCCTCGCTATGTCGGATGAGATGCAAGCGACGTCCGATGAAGAGTGCAAGAAACTCTTCAATCGAACCAACACAGAACTGTTCCAGTACTACCTGAGTCCTGCTTACAACGCACTTCGGTTCAACAAGTATGTGGTCCGGGAAGGGGATGTGTTCGAACTCTACTCCACCAAGGATCAGAGATCCTGTCTGGTCTACTGTTCCGGGAAAGATGTGGATAAATACATCTATCAGCTCTCCTATCTTCAGGATGATCTGAACCAGAGGATCCTCGGAGAGATCGATACTTTCCAGTTGAAGAAGGGAGATATCAACAACTTCCAAGAAGAGGTTACCACAACAGTAGGTCGTTACCTGTTGAACAGACTTCTGCTAGTAGATCCATTCAAGGAACGGTTTCCTTACAAGAACGAGCAGTTCACCAAGGTGTTGTCTTCTTTGGAAGACGATATCGCAAAAGGGATGTTGGATGGAAGCATCTCAGTAGATGCTTACAAAGAGTACATCAACAACCTTTTCTTCATTGGACACTTTACAGAGCTCTGTGTTCCGACATACTCCAGGAAATCCCTCTCCACCTCACCGGAAGTGAAGAAGGTGAAACAGGAGTTGATCAAGAAGTACAAAGACCAGTTGCATGATCCAGGTACGATCAATGAGATCGAGAATACCCTGATCAAGATGGACAAAGCTTATCTCCAAGGAGACAGCTCTATGAGGTTCTACGAACCTCTTGGTGACAAACCCTTCAACATCTCCCGCAAGAAGATGTATCTCACTGTTGGTGGTGTAGAGGAGTTCACCAAAGGAGCTGGTGCTTACGAGTTCATCGAGAACTCCCTGGCAGAGGGTATGACAGCGAAAGCGATTCCTGCGATGGCGAACGAAACCAGAAAAGGATCGTTTAACCGAGGAGACCAGACGAAGCTTGGAGGAGCTCTTACCAAACTCGTCATCCGAGTTCTGCAGGATCTCGTCGCTGTAGAAGAGGACTGTCACACCGTGCAGGGGTTGCAAGTGGACACCTCGAAGTTCCCGATCTCAAGATACTACTGGTCCTATGTGTGGGACAAGGATGGGTGGACTCTGCTCACCGAACAGAACGCTCATCAGTTCAACAAAGGGATCCAGTTGATCCGTTCTCCGATGCACTGCTTGACGAAGAACGGGTTGTGTAAGAGATGCCTTGGTGAAATGTATGCCAAACTTGATAAGAAACATCTTGCATTGGAAGCGGTGGATGTTACTTCCACCTTTACAACGGATGCTCTGAAGAGTATGCACGGAACCAAGATCTCCATGTTCGAAGTCACTGACTTACAAGAGTACATCATACATTAAAAATAGTACAAAGGAAACACCATGTCTAACAAGAACAACGCCTATCGTAAACAGGTCAATCCTACCGAACTGATGGAACGATTGAACCAGCCTGTGGAAGAACCGAAGACCGAGGAGCTTCCGAAAGAGGAAGTCAAAGAAGAGACCGCTGTCACTGCTGTGGAAGCAACTCCTGTCACAGCTCCTGCAGAAGAGGTAAAAGAGACTCCTGCTGTCGAAGAGAAGACAGAAGAAGCTGCTCCTGCGGAACCACAGAAAGTGGAATCGAAGAAGGAAGCCAAAGCTCCTCAGAAGACCACGGTTGATGGGAAAGAAGTCTACGTCAACAAGGTTGGTGGACGTCGTGTGGTCCAGAAGAGCTTGACCGATCAGCCGGTTGCTGCTGATGTAAACGACAAAGTCGCCAGACTCAACGTCCTTCTGAACAAATACGTTCAGATCGTCTCCACCAAGAGCCCGAGTGAGAAGACCCGTCTTCAGTTCGTTGCTGCATTCGGTGATATCGCCGAGTACGTCCTGGCTTCGGACTCCTATGCGGTCTACAACCGGTTCTATGAGTTCTTCATGAAAGAACGGAACCAGCTGGTTGCTCCTCAGGTTGCCCTCAGTGGGATCCACACGATCTACAACGGCATCAAGAGATCCAACATCTCTGCGTTCTATGCTGTGTTCCAAGCGATGGTTCGCAACAAAGCAGAACAGAAGAAGTTCGGTCTGAGCATCCGTGCGATCCGCAGAGCGCTTCGCAACGACAAATTCTGTAACTGGATCCAGGCGAAACTCAACAACCGCTTGGCGTAAGATCCAGACAACGATAACACTTACCTATCTGTGGATACTCTCCACAGATAGGTAAGATCTTCATTTCACTCTGTCTCACATTCACCAGGAAGGATCGGACTCTGTCCACTCTCATTGAACTTCTCTTCCAGCGCTTTATCCACATCTTCCGTTATGGTAAGTGTACCGGATTTAAATCTGGATGGATCGATCTTGTCAAGAACAGCGATCACAGCCTCCTGGTAGTTCGCTGTGTTCTCAACGTCTTTCCTCTGCAGCTGCATCTTCACTCTAGATGCTTTCGATCCCTCTTTGGATTTCAGTAGATCATCCAAGGTCTTATAGATTCCCATCTTCACTTCGATATCACGAGCACTGTCATGTTCGCTGATATCAGGAAGCTGTTTCGAAAGACGGTTGATCATTCCCTCTCTGATCTGATCTGTCTCATCCGATGCGGTATGATAGTTCTGGAACAGGATATCGATCGGAGAGGCTTCGATCTGAGCTTCAGCCATGATACACCTCCGTTGTATGTATAGCCATTTAAGTCTTCTAAAACACCAGTAAACACTGGGTTCTGCATAGCATGTTTTGAACGATATACGAGGGTCTAGTGTACTGCCTTCGATCATCCTATGCGAACGAAGTGATACCCTGCAGATATCGGTGCATTCTATTTTCTGGTTTGGGTTATGTGGGTTACGTATTATGGGGTACCCCTTCATTCGTATCATCACTAAGGTGTAGGGAGTATCACAACTCCCTACACCTTAGTATCTTTACTGTCTTCAACTCATCTTCAGCTATATATAACAGTAGGAGGAGCTATAAGAACATACTCAAACCAACCATAGTCTACATAGGAGGATTTGACTAATGGCAAATGATTATACATCAAACGACATCAAAGAATTTACCTTCATGGAGCATACTCGACGAAATGTCGGTATGCTCATGGGTAAAAGCAATTTGAATGCCAACATCCAGTGTATCAAGGAGTACATTGATAATGCTGTTGATGAAAGCATAGATACAAACAACAAGATTTATCACATCAATGTGATACTCTTCAAAGGAGACAGTACTTATCAGATTGCGATATTGGACCACGGACGTGGTGTTCCTTGTGATAAGTTGGAATCGGTGTTTACACAACCATTCACCACAGGAAAAGCAGATAGTTCTGCATATACATTCAGTATCGGAGCCTTCGGCATCGGATCTAAAGCGAGCAATGCCATCTCAGAATACTTCGTTTGTATATCAAAACGACTGGATGGGTTCGCTGGTTTGACTCTGAAACGAGGAGCGACGTTGAAGTCAGAAGTTCATCCAGCGATCGATAAGGATCCCTCAACAGTTGGAACTATGGTCATCCACCAGCCTGATGATACGATCCTGAAATCCACATCCACCTTCTTTACAGCAGATGGGATGACACGGTTGCTCGAGTTGATCGAATATATCGGTTCGTTCAAATCCAACACTAAGTTCCATGTGTACGTGGTGGATAAACTGCTACCGGAGAGTTGGTTCAAGAAGTCTTATCTCGACATGTGGACCTACATGCAGAAGACCAGAGGAACTCTCATCTATGAGACCCCTGCGGTTGTATCTGCAGAAGCATATGTCAGAGGGAAGTTTGGTATCACAGAACCTTCGATCTGGAACTTGACGTTCACGATGGAGAAGGAGTTCCCGAACTTCACAGCAGTGGATATCGACATCCACTTGGTGAAGAACTGTTCCAAACAGAACGGATACATCGCCACTGTGAACGATACACAGATCAAGGATAAAGAGTCTTCACATCTTTGTGTATTCTTCGATAAACTGAGAAGTAAACTTCGACCCTTTATCGATCAAGACGATGATGAACTTCTCACTTTCTTCGACAGGTTCTACACCTTACCGATATATGGTCACATCCGTGCGTTCTACAAAGGAGCCACTTACGAAGGACAGACGAAACATGGGTTCAAGGATCCTGAGTTCGAGAAGATCTACGAGAGGATGATCGACAGCTATTTCTCCACACTCCCGGATGGGATATGGGAACAGATGTTCAACATCATCGCTGATGACTTCCTGAAGAAGTTCTCTCAGTTCAGTAGTCGTAACATGAACCTGACTTCCAACTCCAAGAACTTGGCGTATGATCTGAACAACGATCGCTCCTACACTCCTGCACGTGTGACAGATCCTGAAACAACAGAGCTGTTCATCACTGAGGGAGAGAGCGCAGGTGGGTTCGTCGTTCAGTATCGGTTCAAGCATTTCCAAGCGGTTCACAAGCTGAAAGGCAAACCGATCAATGCGGATACTGCTACTGCGGATAAGCTAAGGGAGAACAAGGTCTATCAGGATCTTGTGAAGATCCTCGGTGTTGGTCCAAGAGACACCGATCTGAGTCGACTTCGGTTCAAACGGATCGGGATCCTGGCTGATGCTGACCCTGACGGTTACCACATTATCACACTGGTGATCACGGTACTTCTGAAGATCAATCCTCTGATCCTGGATAGCGGGAGAGTGTTCCTATCGAACCCACCTCTCTACGTGATGTCAAGTAAGAACTCCACTCTGTTCTTGAGAGATCAAAAGGCTCTCAATGATGCAAGGGTAAAGATCTATGAGAAGTTCTTCCAGTTAGAACTGCAGTCTACAGCAACCAACATGATCTGCAACTTGACCGGTTACCAGTATCGGGATTTCATCTATCTGACTAAGACGATCGGTGGGTTGATCACACGTTCTGCGAACAAGCTTGTGATCCACCCGATGGTGTTGGAACAGCTGGTTCACTGTGTTGACTATCTAAATGTCTACAAGTTGAACTGCAAGAAGATCAAAGAGATCTTGAAACTCGACGACTGCACGTATCATCCTGGTGCGAACACGCTGTTGTTGATGGTTCAAGGGATCGAGATCAGTGTTCCGATGCAGAATCTTGTCAGTGAGATCCGTGGTTACATCCTTCCACAGTTACAAGCTGTACATTGGGACAAGTTTAATCTCCTGGTTACTACGAAGACTTCTCCTGAGATGCTTCGTACTCCAACGACGTTCATGCAGCTCTATCAGATTCTGCAGGCGATGGATAAGGATCATCCAGTCCACCGACTGAAAGGTCTCGGAGAGTTCAACGGAGAACAGCTGAAGTACACCTGTCTGGATCCTGTGACCAGAACAATTACAACGATCAGTGGGATCGGGGATGTGAAACGCATCTACGAGATGATGGGTGTTGACACAGCACCTAGGAAAGAACTTGTGGTGGGAGATATCAAGGAAGCGATCTACAAAGTCCCTGAACAGGAGGAGTTGTGAAACACGTAGCGACATCAGCTACCATCACATCGGAGATCTCAGCGAAGTTCCATGCTCTGTTAGGGTCGGAGGAACCTCTTACCCTGCAGAAGTTGGAACCGTTCTTCCGGCATCTTGTGATCACCGTGTGTTGTCAGAGAGATCCGAAGTTGCAACAGACGATCTCAGTAGACAACCGAGTGATGGCTGGAAAGTTGTTCCAGTACGGGTGCACGCACTTGAAGATCTTGAACGATCGTCAAGCTTCGGATATGGCGGATGACCTCATCACCAACCATATCCCGTATTACTCGTACGTCTATCAACTTTTCACGTATATATTACGTTTAGAGAAATACACGTGTGGCGGTTATCTGAGGATGATGATGCCACTGCTCGCATCGATGGATACGAAATGGTACCCTCTCCATCCGTATCGCAGCAACATGCTAGTCGATGTGATACAGTCGTTCCAAGTCTGTACAGAGAAGCATACGTGTAAATCGATCATGTGTTATGATCCACTTGATCTTCTTGCGAAGCTGAAACGTATCATTCGTGGTACGGTGGGAGATCAGCGTTATCAAGGAGATGCGTATCTCGGATACACGTTGGATAGTTTGCGATATGTAGCGATCGCTTACCTGGGAACCTATGCACTTAGAGTGATCCAGGATCCGATCGTGCAAGAGCAAGCACGTCTGATGTTGACGAGGTTGGTCACGCTTCATCAAACGGTCATCAACACACACATTATCAAACACACGAACCAAGGAGGTTGACTTCATGGAAAAACCGGATCAGAATAACTCTCGCATCCGGGACATGTTTGTAAACCGGTTCGCCAGTAGGCAGGCGGTAGACTCTCTGGATATCTTGAAGGAGCAGGGACCGCTGATCTTCACTGAGAACGACCCCATCTGGCACAGTACGTATCCACTGGATCAGGTTGCTGTACAGCTGTGTAAAGACAGCCGTATCACGGAACCTTATTTCCAGGAGAAGTACAAGAACTATGCCATCAAGGTGTTGGGTCAACATCCACAACAGGCTTCCACTCAAAGGAGCAACATGTTGAAAATGATGCGAAGAGGGCACATCACTTTCAAACGCTTGATGGAGTTCTGTTGCAGGGTTCTCGGGATGCCTCTTAAAACTTTGGCATTCGAGTTCAAACAACCGACCAAGGATCAGTCTGTCGACATTGTCTTGACCGATCTCAATCGGAACAACTCATCTTCGATTCCGGACGAAGAAGAGTGAATGTCTGAGGGTGGCGCTACCCAATCAAACAAAATGACACGTAAGTGTCA
>UMHM01002751.1_pt1 | contig 11717 bp, 5 predicted proteins | sample 1965501 | NCBI WGS metagenome assembly UMHM01 (sample SAMEA4836095, study PRJEB28245) | human gut metagenome | biome: gut microbiome; material: fecal sample | place: Denmark | collected 2008
CTTCAATTGGTGCTTTAATAGGTATTATAGGCGCAAGATCAGGATTCCCTATTCTTGACCCTATAGCAAGTGTTATTATCTGTTTATTCATTGCCAAGGCAGCTTATGAAATTTTTAAAGATGCAATAGATAAGATGGTTGACAAGTCATGTGATGAAGAAGTTGAGAGAAAAATGGCCGACATTATTTTGAGTCAAAAAGGTGTAGTTTCACTTGATTTACTTCATACACGTCTTTTTGGAGCAAAAATATATGTGGATGTTGAAATTGCAGCTAATGGCAACATTTCCTTATATAAATCCCATGCCATTGCACAGGAAGTGCATGATGCAATTGAAAAAAACTTTCAGGAAGTTAAGCATTGTATGGTTCATGTAAATCCGGCTCCAAAGTTTAAGGGATATTTGCTTTGCAGTGATTGTGACGGTACATTAACTTATGGGGAAGAGGTTTTGTCAGAAGAAAACGTTAAGGCCATTAAATATTTCCAAAAAGAAGGTGGAATATTTACTTTGGCAACGGGAAGATTTCCTGAATATGCTGATAAGTTTAAGGATAGATTCAAGGTTAACGCACCAATAGTTGCCTTAAATGGAACGGTTCTTTACGACAAGGATAATGAGCAGATTATTGAAAAGTGGCCAATGGCAAAAGAGGATTGCTACAAACTTGTAAAATATGTTAATGATAACTGGACGAAAGTTTGGGAATATTGGATTAATTATACAGTCCACGACAGCAAGGAATTTAAACCACTTGAAAGTGCTCCTGGAGATGGAAGTCTTGAGAAGTTGTTTGATAGTATTGGAGACGAAGTTTTTAAGATTTTATTTATTCAGGATGAAGAAGTTACGGTTGCAATGCAAAAAGACTTAAAGGAGAAGTTTGGCAATAAGTTTAGATTTGATACAAGCTGGCCTAACGGTCTTGAAATTCAAAGAGTGGATAGTGGCAAAGGCATAGCCGTAGAGTATTTAAAGAAACACTTTAACCAGCATATTCATACAACGATTGGAGTGGGAGACCAGGAAAATGACATTTCGTTGTTGCAGAATTGTGACATTGGTTATGCAGTTGGCAATGCCAAGGAGAATGTTAAAAAGTTGGCAGACAGAGTTACTGTTCCAAACACTGAAAATGCCATAAAAGCAATAATTGAAGACTTAGATAAGCAAAATTATTGATAAAATCTAATAAAAATCAACAAAAAACAAAGAATTTTTTTACAGTCGGTTTACACTGGCTGTTTTTTTGTGTATAATATTAGTTCGACCGACAAAAAATAATTTTGTGGTCAGTTTAGTGTGCAAAAAACACATGTATGATAAACTAAGTTTCTTAGTTAGAAAGGATGCTGTATTGAAAAAGGAAGAATTTACTCAAAAAGTAGCAGAACTGATTGAATTGGCTCATAAGAAGGAAGATCGACTTACAATTAATGAGGTTCAGGATTTCTTTAAAGATGATGATTTGACAGAAAAGCAAAAAACTGATGTTGTAACAGAATTAACAGGAAAGAAAATCAATATCAACATGGAAGTAGACGTAAACGAGCCAAAGGCACCTAAAGCTGATAGTGCAAAGAGTGATGATGCCGATAATGATTTCCCGGAAGATGGCGAGGCAACAGTTGATCTTGTTGCAGAACCTACAGATGAGGATATTGCAATGGTAGCAGCAGACGAAGGAGACTTACTGGAACCTACAGACGAGAATTTTGAAAATGATGAAGAAGAGACAGTAGAATTTGATGCTGTAGATTTGCTCGAGGGTGTAGGAACAGAGGATCCGGTTCGTATGTACTTGAAAGAAATAGGAACAGTTCCACTGTTAACAGCAGACGAAGAATTAGAACTTGCCAAGCGTAAGACAGAAGGCGACATAGTTGCCAAAGAAAAGTTAATAGAGGCTAACTTAAGATTAGTAGTTAGTATTGCAAAAAGATATACCGGTCGAGGAATGAGTTTTTTAGACTTAGTACAGGAAGGTAATCTTGGCTTAATTAAGGGTGTAGAAAAATTTGACTACACAAAAGGATACAAATTAAGTACATATGCAACATGGTGGATTAGACAGTCAGTAACAAGAGCGTTAGCTGACCACGCAAGAACAATCCGTGTACCGGTTCATATGGTTGAAACAATTAATAGAATGTCAAAGATGCAGCGTAAGCTTACATTAGAGTTAGGTTATGAACCATCTACTAAAGAACTTGCTACAGCATTAGATATGACAGAAGAAAAAGTACTTGAAATCATGCAGATTGCAAGAGAACCTGCATCACTTGAAACACCAATCGGTGAAGAAGATGATTCAAACTTAGGTGATTTCGTAGCTGATAACAACACAGTTACACCTGAAGCCAACATTGAATCAGTAATGCTTCGTGAACACATAGATGTTTTATTACAGGACTTAAAGGACAGAGAAAGAGAAGTCATAATCTTAAGATTTGGTTTAAGAGACGGTCACCCTCGTACACTTGAAGAAGTAGGAAAAATCTTCAATGTAACAAGAGAACGTATCAGACAGATTGAAGCCAAGGCATTAAGAAAGCTTCGTAACCCTGTTAGAAGTAAGAAGATTAAAGATTTTTTGAATAACTAGATATTATTTGATTATGTTAAAAGGACTTCCGGAAGGGAGTCCTTTTGTTGTATCTGAAAGGCGAAACAACAATAGGATTGCCTTTATCAAGAGGATGTTCACTAATATAGTGAAATGTGTGGCTTTTGTATATTGTAAGCTTTATAATTTTAAGCTAAAGGTTTAATTTATTAAGGTTTTCACCTATCCAATATATATTAAATAAGCCAAACCTTAAAAAAATAAGAAAAAGGCTACCCAAACTTAATTTTACTTGATTTTCATACGAAAATAGTTTATAAAATTAAGTAGCAAAACAATAAAGGGTACAAAGACGTACAACAGTTATAGCTGATGTAGTTTTTGTGCCCTTTTTTGTTACTTACAAAATAAATTTTTGTAAATTGATTACTTTATTTATTAAGGTTAGTTATTATCAAACATTTATATAAAGGAGGAAAATCATGAGTCAAAATGAATTATTCAAGAAAGCAAAAGAAGATGGACTATACAATCCACGTTTTGAGCATGATAACTGCGGTATTGGTGCTGTAGTTAATATTAAAGGTGTGAAAAGTCATGCAACAGTGGAAAATGCTTTAAAGATTGTAGAAAATCTTGAACATAGAGCAGGTAAGGATGCCGAGGGAAAAACCGGTGACGGTGTTGGTATCTTATTACAGATTTCACATAAATTCTTTAAGAAAGTCACAAAGTCTTTAGGTTTTGAAATTGGTGGAGAAAGAGAATACGGTGTAGGTATGTTCTTTATGCCACAGGATGAACTTAAAAGAAAACGTGAAATGAAAATGTTTGAAATTATAACTGAAAAAGAAGGTCTTGAATTTTTAGGATGGAGACAGGTTCCTGTACATCCTGAAGTTTTGGGAACAAAAGCAGTAGAATGTATGCCTTGCATTATGCAGTGTTTCATTAAGAAACCTGAAGGTTTAAGCAAAGGTATTGAATTTGATAGAAAATTATATATTGTAAGAAGAGTCTTCTCACATAGTAACGGTGGTACTTACACAGTATCATTATCAAGCAGAACTATTGTATATAAGGGAATGTTCTTAGTAGGTCAGTTAAGATTATTCTTTGATGATTTACAGGACAAGAGTTACGAATCAGCAATTGCATTAGTGCATTCAAGATTTTCAACTAATACAAACCCAAGCTGGAGAAGAGCTCATCCTAACAGATTTATAGTTCATAATGGAGAAATAAATACAATCCGTGGTAATGCAGATAACATGCTTGCAAGAGAAGAATCAATGAACAGCGAGTATATGAACAATTCATTACAGAAGGTTATGCCTGTAGTTGACACTAACGGTTCTGACTCAGCTATGCTTGATAATACTTTGGAATTTTTAGTAATGAATGGTGTTGATCTTCCACTTGCAGTTATGATGTGTATTCCTGAACCATGGGAAAAGAACGACACAATAAGCCAGACTAAGAAAGACTTCTATCAGTATTATGCAACAATGATGGAACCTTGGGATGGACCTGCATCAATTCTTTTCTCTGATGGTGATTACATGGGAGCAATTCTTGACAGAAATGGTCTTAGACCTTCAAGATATTACATTACAGATGATGACCAGCTTATCCTTTCATCAGAAGTAGGTGTTCTTGAAATTGATCCTGCAAAGATTGTTGTAAAAGAAAGATTAAGACCGGGTCGTATGCTTTTGGTTGATACAGTTAACGGTAAGTTAATTGACGATGATGAATTAAAAGAATCATATGCAACAAGAAAGCCATATGGTGAATGGTTAAATAATAACCTTGTTAACTTAAAGGACATTCATATCCCTAACGTAAAAGTTGAAACATATGAAAAAGAAGAACGCCAGAGACTTCAGAAAAACTTTGGATACAGCTTTGAAGACCTTCAGAGAATTATTCCAATGGCTAACACAGGAAATGAAGCTACAAAGGCAATGGGTAAGGATACACCACTTGCAGTTTTAAGTGAGAGAACACATCCTTTATTTAACTATTTTAAACAGTTATTTGCTCAGGTTACTAACCCTCCTATTGATGCAATCAGAGAAGAAATAGTTACTTCAACATCAGTTTATCTTGGAAAAGACGGTAATATATTAGAAGAAAAACCTGACAACTGCAATGTATTAAAGATTAACAATCCTATTTTGACAAATACGGATATTTTAAAACTTAAAAATATTAAAGAGCCGGGATTTAAGACAGCAGTTGTACCTATTGTATATTACAAAGGCATTAAGCTTGAAAAGGCTATTGAACAGGTATTTGTAGAAGTTGATAAGGCACACAAAGACGGAGCAAACATTATTATTCTTTCAGACAGAGGTGTGGATGAATATCATGTACAGATTCCTTCATTGCTTGCAGTTTCAGCAGTACATCAGTACCTTGTAAAAACAAAGAAGAGAACAACATTATCATTAGTTCTTGAAAGTGGTGAACCAAGAAGCGTACATCATTTTGCAACATTGTTAGGATACGGTGCCAGCGCAGTTAACCCTTATCTTGCACACGAAACAATTAAGCAGATGGTTGAAGAGGGTATGATTAACAAAGATCCATATGCAGCAATTGATGATTACAATGAAGCAATTTTAAGCGGAATTGTAAAGATTGCATCAAAGATGGGTATTTCAACAATTCAGTCATATCAGGGCTCACAGATTTTTGAGGCAGTAGGTATAAGCAGTGACGTAATCAACAAATATTTCACAGGAACAGTAAGTCCTGTTGAAGGTATTACATTAGATGACATAGAAGAAAGCGTTGATAAGCTTCACTCAACAGCATTTGATCCATTGGAATTAGATGTAGACTTAACACTTGAAAGTTCAGGTGACCACAAACTTAGAAGTGGAAAGGAAGAGCATAAATATAATCCAGCAACAATTCATACACTTCAGATGGCTACATGGACAAACAACTATCAGTTATTTAAACAGTACACACATATGATAGATGAAGAAATGGCACCGGTACATTTAAGAGGTTTAATGGACTTTAATTATCCTGAAAACGGTGGCATTCCAATTGAACAGGTTGAAAGTGTGGACTCAATTGTTAAAAGATTTAAGACAGGTGCCATGTCATATGGTTCAATTTCACAGGAAGCACATGAAACAATGGCAATTGCCATGAATATGATTGGTGGCAAATCTAACAGCGGTGAAGGTGGAGAAAGTGTTGAACGTCTTACAATTGGAAAAGATGGTTTAAATAAATGCTCAAAGATTAAACAGGTTGCATCAGGACGTTTTGGTGTTACATCAAGATACCTTGTAAGTGCCGAAGAAATTCAGATTAAAATGGCACAGGGTGCAAAACCTGGTGAAGGTGGACATTTACCTGGAAAGAAAGTTTATCCTTGGGTTGCAAAAACAAGATATTCAACACCGGGGGTAAGTCTTATTTCACCACCACCACATCATGATATTTACTCAATTGAAGACTTGGCTCAGCTTATTTACGACTTAAAGAATGCTAACAGAGATTCAAGAATTTCAGTTAAGCTTGTATCAGAAGCAGGTGTTGGTACAGTTGCAGCAGGTGTTGCAAAAGCAGGTGCGCAGGTTATTTTAGTATCAGGTTTTGACGGAGGCACAGGTGCAGCTCCTGAAAACTCAATTTATAATGCAGGTCTTCCTTGGGAACTTGGGCTTGCAGAGGCACACCAGACACTTATAGCTAACGAACTTAGAAATAAGGTAGTAGTTGAAACAGACGGAAAATTAATGAGTGGTCGTGACGTAGCCATTGCAGCAATGCTTGGTGCGGAAGAATATGGTTTTGCAACAGCTCCACTTGTAACTATGGGATGTGTAATGATGAGAGTATGTAACCTTGATACTTGTCCTGTAGGTGTTGCAACACAGAACCCTGAACTTAGAAAGAGATTTAAGGGTAAACCTGAATATGTAGTAAACTTTATGAAGTTTATCGCTCAGGAATTACGTGAATATATGGCAAAACTTGGCATTAGAACAGTTGATGAATTGGTAGGTAGAGTAGACTTACTTAAAGTTAAGGATGGCGTAAGCGAAGGAAAAGCTGACGAAGTTTGTCTTTCAAAAATCCTTAATGCTGATTTTGCTGATGTTAGAGTTAAATATGATAAGAAGAATGTATATGACTTTAAGCTTAATGAAACAAAAGACGTTACAGTATTGATTAAGAAACTTGGTAAGGCTCTTGAACAGAAGAAACCTGCTTCAGTTGAAGTTGATGTAACAAATATTGACAGATCATTTGGTACAATCTTTGGTTCAGAAATTACAAAGAAATACAATGACACATTAGAAGATGATATGTATACAGTAAAATGTAACGGCGCAGGCGGACAGAGCTTTGGTGCTTTCATTCCAAACGGTCTTACAATTGAGCTTACAGGCGATAGCAATGACTACTTAGGCAAGGGACTTTCAGGTGGTAAGATTATTGTTAAGCCACCTAAGGAATCTAAGTTTAAGCAGGATGAAAATATTATAATCGGTAACGTTGCATTATATGGTGCAACAAGCGGAAAAGTTTACATTAACGGTGTGGCAGGAGAACGTTTCTGCGTAAGAAACTCTGGTGCCACAGCAGTAGTTGAAGGTGTAGGCGACCACGGTTGTGAATATATGACAGGTGGTAAAGTTGCAGTAATCGGAAAAGTTGGAAAGAACTTTGCAGCAGGTATGAGCGGCGGTGTTGCTTATGTGTTAGATGAAAATAATGATTTGTATAGAAAAGTAAACAAGTCACTTGTATCAACAGAAGAACTTTCAAACAAGTACGATGTATTAGAATTAAAGGCAATGATTGAGGACCACGTAAAATATACTAACTCAATTAGAGGTAAGGAAATTTTAAATGATTTTGAAGAATATCTTCCAAAATTCAAAAAGATAATACCATATGATTACAAGAAAATGCTTAATGCAATTGCAAAGATGGAAGAAAAAGGATTGAATCCGGAACAGGCACAGATTGAAGCATTTTACGCTGCAACAAGATAGGAGGAATAGCAATGGGTAAGCCAACAGGATTTTTAGATTATGAACGTGAAGATGCAAAGGCATCTTCACCTAAAGAAAGAATAAAAAACTTTAATGAATTTCATGAACATTTATCTGAAGAAAAGCAAAAATGCCAGGCAGCAAGATGTATGGATTGTGGCGTGCCATTTTGCCAGAATGGTAAAGTTATATCAGGTATGGTATCAGGCTGTCCTCTGAACAATCTGGTTCCTGAATGGAATGATCTTTTATATCATGGAAATATGGAACAGGCATATAACCGTCTTCACAAGACTAACAACTTTCCTGAATTTACTTCAAGAGTTTGTCCTGCACTTTGTGAAAAAGCATGTATATGTAGTCTTTATGGAGATGCAGTAAGTGTTAGAGATAACGAATATAGCATAATAGAAGATGCTTACAAGGAAGGATATGCGTCAGCCAAAACACCTTCAGTCAGAACAGGCAAAAAAGTAGCAGTAATCGGTTCAGGCCCTTCAGGACTTGCAGTTGCAGATCAGTTAAATAAGAGAGGTCACAGTGTAACCGTATATGAACGTGATGACAGAGTAGGCGGACTTCTTATGTATGGCATTCCAAACATGAAATTAGAAAAACATGTTATTGACAGAAAAGTTAATATTATGAAAGAAGAAGGAATAAAGTTTATTACAGGTGTTGATGTTGGAAAAGACATTAAGGCATCGGTTTTATTAAAACAGTATGACAAAGTAGTTCTTGCATGTGGTTCAAGAAATCCAAGAGATATAAAAGCAGAAGGAAGAGATGCCAAGGGAATTTATTTTGCAGTAGACTTTTTAACATCAACAACAAAAAGCTTATTGGATAACGATTTAAAAGAAGGCACATTTATTTCAGCCAAAGGTAAAGACGTTGTTGTAATTGGTGGTGGTGACACAGGAAATGACTGTGTTGGTACAGCTATCAGACATGGAGCAAAAAGCGTTATTCAGTTAGAAATGATGCCAAAAGCACCGGATAAACGTGCAGAAAACAATCCATGGCCTGAATGGCCAAGAATCTGCAAAACAGATTACGGTCAGGAAGAAGCCATTGCAGTATTTGGTAATGATCCAAGAATATATCAGACAACAGTAAAAGAGTTTAAAAAGGACAAGTCAGGAAATCTTACAAAACTTGTACTTGTAAAACTTGAAGCTAAGAAAGATGAGAAAACAGGCAGATTAAATATGGTTGAAATACCTGGAAGCGAATATGAAGTAAACTGTCAGTTAGTTCTTATTGCAGCAGGATTCTTAGGTAGTGAAAACTACGTTACAAAAGAATTTAAGGTAGATATAACAGACAGAACAAATGTGGCTACAAAGGCAGGAAAGTACGCAACAAGTGTTCCAAACGTATTTACAGCCGGAGATATGCACAGAGGCCAGTCATTGGTAGTATGGGCAATTCGTGAAGGCCGTGACTGCGCAAGAGAAGTGGATGAAGCATTAATGGGGTACACAATGCTGTAGTGGGATGAAATATCAGAAAAGACATAATATAAAAGGAACAGGACCGTCAGTTGAAAAGGCTGAAAGGTCCTGTTTTTAAGTTTGATTGAATTGAGTCCCGTGTCAAGGACATTTTCAAAAAGTTTGTAGTGATTTTTAAATTGCTCCATATGAGTTAAAAGTTGTTCGTATGGGGCAAGTATAAAGCTAGTTTACATTCAAATTTAACAGAAACTACCCCATGGAGTAAGAGCTGCGTAGGATATGGGGCAAGTATAAAGCTTGTATATATTCAAATTTAACCGAAACTACCCCATAGAGTAAGAATTGTGTGGAATATGAGGCAAATTCAAAGTTTGAATAGATTCAAATTTAATAAAAACTGCCCCACAGAATAAGGCTTGCGCAGAATATGAGGTAAATACAAAGTTTGAATACATTCAAATTTAACATAAACTACCCCATGGAGTAAGAGCTGCGTAGGATATGAGGTACTTTTAAAAGATTTGTACCATATGAGCAGAAAATATCGTATATGGTACAGATATGAAGTTTGCTCGGCTTGATTTCTAAGAAATCTGTACCATATGAGCAGAAAATATCGTATATGGTACAGATATGAAGTTTGCTCGGCTTGATTTTTAAGAAATCTGTACCATATAAGCAGAAATTATCATATATGGTACAGATATGAAGTTTGCCCAGCTTGATTTCTAAGAAATCTGTACCATATAAGCAGAAATTATCGTATATGGTACAGATATGAAGTTTGGTTAGTTAGATTTCTAATAAATCTGTACCATATGAGCAAAAATTATCATATATGGTACAGATATGAAGTTTGTCTAGTTAGATTTCTAATAAATCTGTACCATATGAGCAAAAATTATCATATATGGTACAGATATGAAGTTTGTCTAGTTAGATTTAGAATAAACAAAGAGCTATGCTTAGAAAAAAATCTTACCATTGAGAAGATGTAAGAAATCTAATAGGCATAGCTCTTTTGAGTATTTACAATAACAAATTAAATTGCTAAGAAGTACTTAATAACAGTTGTTATTGAAATATTAGAATTTTTAATTTTGTAATATTGTCCGTTCAGGTTGAAAATAGTATCTCCCAATCCTATGCTTGCAGAATGATTGTCAGATAATCCTAAAGTTATTTTAAAACCTCCAGATAACATTGGATTGTCCATTTTTTCAACATCCAGCATAGACATGTAGGAAAGAATAGCAGAAATTCTATTTTGGTCACTTGTTTCATAAGGGACATCATTAATGTAGTAACTTATTTTTGAAACGCCTCCTGAAATATAAGTATCAAATAAGTTGTTTTTCTTGTAGCCCTCAGTTGGTGGCAGTGGGCACTTATTGGCAACTGTTGGTGTAGTTACTGATTTATTTACTGTTACCTTGCACTTTAATACATATTTCTTGCCATTTTGTTTAACAGTGGCTTTTACAACTGTTGAACCTACTTTCTTTGCAGAAACAATTCCTTTTTTGGAAACCTTTACAATTTTAGAATTATTAGACTTCCAAGATATTTTCGCATTTTTACTAAGCTTTTTAATCTTAAGTGTTTTCTTTGAACCTGTTTCTAATGAAATCTTAGTTGAAGATAACTTTGGAGTCTGTTGTTTAGCCGAAACACTAGTGCTATTAAACAAACAAAAACTGCTTAGCATCATCATAGTAACAAAAATAAACATAAATCTTCTTTTCATATCATTTACCTCCTTAAATAACCGACCTACTTTTGGTAAATCAATTATAAAATATTTGATTAAAAAATGAAAGCATATTAAGGTAAAAACATGGAATATATTGTTGTATAAGTGGGACATATACAGAGGGAACGTTAACAAAGATTGAAGTGTTCATATCTTGAAATAATGAAAAGGAACACTATCAGTACGGAAAAGGAGGAAACACTATGAAAAGAACTAAAACAAAACTATTGAGAACACTTTTTGTTATTGCATTAATTATGTATGGAATTACATTTAACGAAGAAGTAAATGCGAGAACAATCACAGAAGATGAAACAAATCAGATATGTACGGAAATAACACAAAAGATAGAAAATAAAAGTAAATCAGTTATAGAGAACGACTTTAGTAATATAAAGAAGATAACCACATATTATAGCGAGGAGGTTGGTATTAATTCGGAAGAACTGAAAAATATAGCAGTTGGGAAATCGTTTATGATTTATTCTTTATCAGATTCAAAACAATTAGAGGAAATCGAGCAGCCTGACAGCGGAGTGTTAATCCTTAAGGATTGTGATATGTATGGAATGAAGTTACAACAATGATTAAAAGAATGGATATAGTATTCTAAATCAAAAACAAAAAACTTAAAAGGACAGACTATTATGCTTAAAATTACAACAAAAATTATGGAAAGACAAAAGGTGTCAAATATCATTTTGAAAAGATGGCGAACATAAATGTTCATTTAATAAGCAGTCTATACATATAAGTAAAATAGTAAATCAAGGGTATAATAATTCTAATATATCAGGTGAAGCTTTGAAGAAACTTGACAGGGAAGTGTTAATAATATTGTATAATTTAATTATTGTTATTATAATTTCTATAATCAGTCGTTTGGTTATAGTTCGTAGCCTTAAC
>UMHM01016952.1_pt1 | contig 11675 bp, 10 predicted proteins | sample 1965501 | NCBI WGS metagenome assembly UMHM01 (sample SAMEA4836095, study PRJEB28245) | human gut metagenome | biome: gut microbiome; material: fecal sample | place: Denmark | collected 2008
AATAAATATACTTATAATATTGCTTATAAATAATAATTTAGCATACAATACAACCCATTTTTTATTCTTTTTGTTATTCCTATAAAAATTAACAAAAAATATAGAAGGTAACATTGCACTTATAATATTTCCCATAAAATCACCTATAGACATTATACTAGTTTATAAAGAAAAAAGATACCATCAGGTATCTTTATTAAACTACTTAATTTGACTCATTACTTCAGCAGCGAAGTCATCATTTCTCTTTTCCATTCCTTCTCCAACTTCATATTTAACAAGTTTTACTAATGTAGCTTTATTATTTTCTAAATAAGCTTTTACTGTTAATCCAGAATCTTTAATGAATGCTTGTTCCTCTAAAACAGTTTCTTCATAGAATTTTCTAATTCTACCTTCAACAATTTTATCAGCAAATTCAGGCTTTTTACCTTCATTAATAACTTGTTCTTTAATAACAGCTTTTTCTCTTTCTAAGTCTTCAGCTGGTACTGATTCAATATTAATATATTGAGGTCTCATAGCTGCTGCTTGCATTGCTACATCACGGGCAACTTCTTCATTTCCACCTTCAATAATTGTTAAAGATGAAATTTTTCCACCCATATGTAAATATGAACCAAATACTTGTGAATCAGTCTTAGTGACTTTTTCAAATCTTCTTAAAGATATTTTTTCACCTATTTTAGCAGTAGCATTAACTATTAAATCGTTAATAGTTTCATCTCCACATTTAGTATTTAATGCTTCTTCCATAGAAGTTACATTATTTTCTAAAATAGTATTTCCAATTTTATCTAATAATTCTTTAAATTCAGCATTTTTAGCAACGAAATCAGTTTCACTATTAAGTTCAACTACAACTGCATCGTTACCTTTAATATAAATATTTGAAAGACCTTCTGCAGCTATTCTTTCAGCTTTTTTAGCAGCTTTAGAAATACCCTTTTCTCTTAAATAATCGATTGCTTTTTCCATATCTCCGTTAGTTTCAACAAGAGCCTTTTTGCAATCCATCATTCCTGCTCCAGTTTTTTCTCTTAGTTCTTTAACCATACTAGCACTAATATTCATACTTTGCCTCCTAATTTAAAGCATCAACTAATTCATCTTTTTTCATTGTTGAATATCCAGAAACACCTTTTTCTTTAGCAATTTTCTTTAATTCAGCAACACTCATTGATGAATAATCAACTTTTCCTTCTTTTTTAGTATTCTTTTCTACTTTCTTAGATTCTTCTTCGCTAAAATCATCAAATTCAACTACTTTAGTTTCAACTTTGATTTCTTTTGATGGTTTTACTGCATTTTCATCTTCAGTAACATAGTCTACTAATGGAAGTCCGTTTACTTCACAAACAGCATTAGCTAAAACACCTAAAACTACTTTAACACTTCTAACAGCATCATCATTAGCTGGAATTGGGAAATCTACATCATCTGGATCACAGTTAGTATCTACAATTCCAAATACTGGAATGTGTAATTTACGAGCTTCATGTATAGCATTAGTTTCCACTCTTGGATCAACAACGATGATTGCTTTTGGTAAACGATCCATTTCACGAACTCCACCTAGAAGTTTATTTAATCTGTCATATTCTTTTTGAATTTTTGCAACTTCTTTTTTAGGTAGTAATTCGAATTTACCATCCTTTTCCATTTTTTCGATTTCTACAAGTCTCTTAATTCTTTCTTTAATAGTTCTAAAGTTAGTAAGAGTTCCTCCTAGCCATCTTTCTGTTACATAAAAACTATTACATCTAGTTGCTTCTTCAATACTAGCTTCTTTAGCTTGTTTTTTAGTACCTACGAATAGAACCTTACCACCGTTTTCGCATGCTTTAAGAAGTTCAGCGTAAGCTTCTTCTATTTTTTCAACAGTTTTTTGTAAATCAATAATATGAATGTCATCTCTTGTAGTAAAAATGTATTCCTTCATTTTAGGATTCCATCTTTTTGCTTGATGTCCAAAGTGAACACCAGCTTCTAATAAATAACTTTTTGCAATTACTGCCATTTTTCATTTCTCCTTTCGTTAATTCTTCTGCCTATCTTTAAATTAATATTCACTTATATTAAGCACTAGAATATTAAATCAATAAGCATGTCTTTTTTCTTAAAGCGAGTTTATTTTAGCACATTTTCAAGTAAAAAAAAAGAGTTTTGTGAAAATTCGATGTTGTCTATGGTAAAAAGTAACTCTTTTTAAATGTAATTAGTTAAAAATGTATGCTAGACAAAATATAGTGGTAAATTCTTAATGAATTATTTGAACCAATTTATATAATTTTTTGTATTTCTTAATAAGTTTTTTACTTGTTATTATTATCCTATTGCTTTTTTATGGGGGGGGTTCAGGTGCTTCACTAATAATTGTTTATCACAATTTAATATACATAGTAAATAATTTATTAAAAAAAGTACTATTTCTAGTACTATGCGTTTACGCTAAACATGACATATCAAATTTAAATATCATACCTATTAAATTTAATATTAATGGGAATAACGCAATTACTGCTAAAATTATTGCCATCATAACACATTTATCAAGAGCTTTTTTAAGAGTTCCTGCATCTTTTGACATAATAGCTGGTACTAATTGTAACATAGCATTTACTATAGCAATTATAGAACCACCTATTCTAACAATAGATATACCAAGTTTAACAAGTTCAGTAAACGTAGGACCAAGTATATCACTACAGCTTTCTTCTCCTGTTCCAAAATTAGTAATTGTAGGCGTCTCTGCTAAAATATACATATTACCACTTACACTTTCAACTGAACTAGCATTTACATTTAAAATACCTATTAAAAATAACAACATTATTATTAATACTTTCTTCATAATCTACCCCTTTAATGCGCTATATTATACCACTTTTAATACAATTTGTCAATTTACACTCTAAAGTATAATATATAGAAAAATCATATCATTTATAGTATAATGTATATAGGTGGTGTGCATTATGAATATTACATCTATGAATAATTCTACTTATAAAAATAGAGGTATGTTTCTTGAAAATATATTAAATGATTCTAATACATATTATAACAATATAGAGAAATGTTTGATATATAAAAAGCCTACACCTATTAAAGTACTTAATGTTAGTTATCCTACTAACAACTCACATTTGATAAATAAAGCAGTTTATTCTAGTATTTCAACACTTGATTATAATGGAATATATAGAGAAAAATATATTGAATTTGATGCAAAAGAATGTCACTCTAAAACATCTTTTCCACTTAGTAACGTTAAAGAACATCAAATACTTCATATAAGAAGAGTTATTAAGCAAAAAGGAATTGTATTTTTGATAATATTTATGAATAATGAATTTTATTTATTTAAAGGTGAAGATTTAATTGATTTTATAGATAATAATGAAAGAAAATCTATAGAATATAATTATATTAAAGAAAAAGGATATAAAATAAGTGAAAGTTATACACCAAGACTTAAATATTTAGATGCAGTTGATAAAGCTTATTTTAATTAAAGGAAGGAATTTTATGAAGAAATTTAGAAAGAAAAAAGATAATGTTGATGGTGAAAGTACCCCTAAAAAGAAACGTAAATTTAGATTTGGATACTGGTTACTTGTATTTGTACTGACATGTGGATTACTTTGCTTTATGGCTGGTATTGGATTTTGCTACTACATTGTAAAGAGTGCTCCAGAATTTGATAAAAATAACATGTTTGAAAAAGAATCAACAAGAATATTTGATTCAAATGGTAATTTATATGCTACTCTTGGTAGTGAAAAAAGAGAAAAAGTTACTTATGATGAACTTCCTCAAGTACTTATTGATGCGATTATAGCAACAGAAGATTCAAGATTCTTTCAACATAATGGATTTGATGCTCCTAGATTCTTAAAAGCCTCAATTAGTCAAGTACTTGGTCGTGGAGGCGGTGGTGCTTCTACCCTAACAATGCAACTTTCAAAATTAGAATACACAGATTTTGAAGATCAAGGTATTAAAGGTATTATAAGAAAATTTACTGATATATATATGGCAGTATTTAAACTTGAAAAAGCATTTACCAAAGAAGAAATAATTGAATATTACGTAAATATTCCTTGTATGGGAGGTAATATTTATGGAGTTCAACAAGCAAGTCAATATTACTTTGGTAAAGATATTGGCGATATAAATTTAGTTGAAGCAGCAATGATAGCTGGTATGTTCCAATCACCTAATGGATATAATGCTTATATAAATCCTAATGATGCAAATGCTAGAAAAAATACAGTTCTTTACTTAATGAAAAGACATGGATATATAACAGATGATGAGTATAAAGCTGGTACATCTGTTGAAATAAAAGATTTCTTAGATGAAGGTGTATCAAGTACAAATGAATATATTGGATTTATTGATACTGTTGTTGCAGATGTAATTGAAATGACTGGTCATAATCCATATGATGTTCCAATGGATATATATACAACCATGAGAAAAGATAAACAAGATGTTATAAATAATTTCTATAAAACATATAAATTTAAAAATGATAAAATTCAAGTTGGTGTAGCTGTTGTTGATGTTAAAACTGGTGCTTTAATTGCTGTTGGTGCTGGTAGAAATAAAAAAGGTGCAAATACTCTTAATCTTGCTACATTCGATTATCAAACTAAGAGACACCCTGGTAGTACAATTAAGCCTATTCTTGATTATGGTCCTGCTATTGAATATGAAAATTTAAGTACATATGGTCCATTTATTGATGAAAAAACTCCTTATGGAAGTGGATCTATGAGAAACTTTAATGGTAAATATAATGGATTTATGACAATGAGAGATTGTTTAAAGAATTCAGTTAATACATGTGCTTTACAAGCATTTAATATGACTACTAATGAACAAAAAATGGAATTTATGACAAACCTTGGTGTACAACCTGAAGAAGGTATTACTAAACTTCCTCAATCATATTCAGTTGGAGCATTTAATACTGCTACTCCTGAAATACTTGCTGGTGCCTATGCTGCATTTGGTAATGGTGGATATTATACTAAGCCTTATTCCTTTACTAAGATTGTGTATCGTGAAAGTGAAGAAGAATATACTCCTGATATTGAAAGAAAAAGAGTTATGAAAGAACAAACAGCTTACATACTATCTACTGTCCTAACTGGAGTTACTACTTCAAGGCTTAAAGTAAAGGGCACACAAGTTGCTACTAAAACTGGTACAAGCTCATATGATACAGCACTTCTTAAAACTTATGGACTTACTAGCTCAGTAATACCAGATTCATGGACATCAAGTTATACAACTGATTATGCTATGGCAATATGGTATGGTTATCCAGAAGGTCTTACAAAAGATAATGTAAAGAAGAAATATTATATGACAATGGGTCATGCTAGTAATGAAAGATTAAAAATACAAGCTGCTCTTGGTAATAAAATATATGAAAAAAATGCTAAATTTAAAAATCCAGGTGGACTTACTACTACAGAAGTTGAACTTGAAACAATACCTGCTCAAAAGCCAAGTGCTTATACACCAAGTAAACTTAAAAAGAGTTTCATATTTATAAGTGGTACAGAACCTAGTGAAGTTTCAAATAGATTTTCTAAACTTGCAGACCCCACACCAGGAACATATTCTATTAATGGTAAAAGATTAACTATCAGTTGGAATTCACCAGGTACTCCTGATGCAATAAGTGAAACATATCTAACTGAATATTTCAAAAAAGGATATACAATATGGGCGGAAGATTATTTAAAGAAAAGAATCAATTACAACAATTCTAATATTGGTGAATTTGGATTTGCTGTTTACTTAACTTCAGGTACAAATTCTACATATGTTGGTTTTACAAAAGATACATCAATGGAAATAGATTTAAACAAATATCATGGAACATTTGATGGTGTTATTATTAAAAGTATTTATTCTATATTTAAAAGCAATGCCTCTGATGGGATTAAAATATCACTTAATGCTACAGGAAATGAAGATAAAATTTTTGATATTTCTATAAACGATCTTACAAAAAAAATTAAATTAAATGATAAATACAATTATTTAGATAATACATCAGTTAACGCTATTAAATTAAATGGTATTGACGTTAAAAATAATATTAGTGATTTAACTGTAAGTTACACATCAATTAGTGGTAATGGTGGACCAACAATTGATAATTTTACTGCCACTGCTGGTACCTATAAAATTACTTACACTATCACATTTAAATATGAAGATAAAATGTATAGTAAAAAAGTTATACAAACTGTAACAGTTAATCAATAAATATAAAAGAGATGAGTTTAATACAATTCATCTCTTTTAATGTGCAAAATACTATTTTATTTATATTTACATATATTTTTTAAATGACATTTATCGCATTTTGGATTTTTGCTTGTACAAATGTATCTACCAAATAATACCATTTGAGAATTTATTTTGTTCCATTTGTCCTCATCAAAATACTTTTTAAGTTTAATTTCAGTTTTCAACACATCATCTTTCATAGTTGTTATACCAAGCCTTTTTGATACTCTATAAACATGCGTATCTACTGCAAAAGATGGAATATCAAATAGTATCCCTAGTACAACACTAGCAGTTTTTCTACCCACACCACTTAAACTTTCCAAAAATTCTCTGTCATTAGGAACATAGCCAATTTCTTTAATTTTTGTAACAATTTCTTTAAAATATTTAGATTTCGTTTTATGAAGTCCTATACTTCGAATATAATTATCTATTTCATCAAGAGTTAAAGTATCTAATTTATCAAGAGTATCATATTTTTTATATAGTTCTCTTGTTACCATATTTACACTTTTATCCGTAGTTTGAGCAGATAGCATAACCGATAATAATAATTCATAATCTTTTGTATATTCAAGTTCACATTTTGGATCATTAAAATGCTTGTCAAATTCATTTATTATTAAATCCTTATTCATTTTCATCAAACCATTCAAAATCTAATATATCATCTTCATGAGTATCCTTTTTATTATCATCTTTTATTTTATTTTTAATACCTTTTTTAGTCCATTCATATATAATCTTATCAATGTATTTAAAATTTCTAACATTATTTAATACAGCTTCTTTTAAAGCATTTTTTATAGTCTCTTCTTCCACACCTTTTTCTATCCATTTATTTATCATTTCATATTCAAAACTACTTAAAGTACGACCAAGTTCGCTTTCAAACATAGCATATATATCTTTTGAATCTACATTTTCAGTTTTCTTATTAAGAGCAAGTCTATCATATAATGGATCTAATTTTATTTGTTCGATCACTTCTCCATTGTTATTAGTAACAACCATTTCTATATATTTTTTATTAATAAGACTTGTAAATGTATTAAATATTTTTTCATCATCAAATCCTAGTTTCTCTTTAATATCATCTGTATTTAGAAGTGAACTTATATTGATAAAATATAATACAAGTAAAAACTCTTCTAATGTAATATCAATTGAACTTATACATTTGACTATATTAGAATTAATAACAAAATCTCTACTTGTAAAAATATTTCTTAAATCACTCATATCTATTATTTATTATGAACCTTTCTATTTCATCATGATCATTTATTAAAGAGCCTGACATTATAGCCTTCTCTATTTTTTTAAACATTGTTTTTGTCTTTGATATGCCAACTATTGTTGAGATCTCATATACATCAAAATTTATATCTATTATACTATGTAATTTTGTAATTTCTAGTATTTTTTTAACTTTTGAATCAATATTTAAAATTGAAGAAGCGTTTTTAACTATATCTTCATTATAAATTCTCACATCAGCTATTGTAATAGTTCCATTTGAAACTAATTTACTAATATATTTAATATTGTACATTTCTTTTCTAGTAAGTGGAAGTTTAGTATTTAATTGAGCCCATATGCCATAGTAATTGTAAACGTTCTTGATATCTTTAAATTCTATATTTAGATATCTATTTAATTTATACTTTTTAACAATCTCAAAAAACTTTATATAATTTCCATTATTAAATATTTTATCTAATTCCTTTTTGATATATTCCTTTGGAATTTGATTTAAATATTTACCATTTTTAGAAAGAAATTCTTCTATATCATTTGATAATGTAAAATCTAATGTACATGCAAAACGAATTGCTCTTATAATACGTGTTTTATCTTCTTTCAGCCTTGTTTCAGTATCACCTACAACTCTAATAATCTTCCTATCTAAATCTTTTTTTGCATGCATTAAATCTATTAATTTACCATTTTTATCTATTGCAAGAGTATTTATAGTAAAATCTCTTCTTTTTAGATCCTCTTTTAATGTCTTTGCATATACTATTTTACATGGCTTATTATTTTTATATTTCAGTTCTTTTCTATATGAAGTTATGTCGTAAGTACAATCCTGTTCTTTGATGTGATAACTATAATAATTTGGATAAGACTTTCCTCTTCCTTGAAAAATTCTTTCTATATCTTCTATTTTAGCATTTGTACATATATCTATATCTTTTGATTCATATGAAAGAAGATAGTCTCGAACATAACCACCTACTATATAAGCCTCATATCCATGTTTATTTAATTCATCAACTATATTATTCATATCTATATTATAAAACATTTTAGCAAAATAAAAAAGCCATAACTGGCTCTTTTATAATTAATTTAAAGCGTCTTTTAACTTGCTTCCAGCTTTGAAAGTAGCAGCAACCTTTGCAGGAATTTTAATAGTTTCCTTAGTTGCAGGATTGATACCTTCTCTTGCAGGTCTCTTCTTAGCTGCAAAAGTTCCAAATCCAACTAATGAAACTTTTCCATCTTTTTTAAGACCAGCAGTAACGCCTTCAATTGTAGCTTCTAATGCTCTTTGTGCATCTGCTTTTGTAAGTCCAGCTTTTGCAGCAATAAATTCTACTAATTCAGTTTTACTCATCGTAAATTACCTCCCATTATTAATATTAGCACTGTATATATTCTTCATACAATGCTTACATATTAATTGTAGCATAACTCACTAAAAATGCAAGCAATTTAATAAAATTTTTACATTGAGATTACTAAAATAGCGAATTTTTACTAATTTTACTTACTTTCTGCTTCATTGACACTCTATTTGAGTCCTCTCTGCAGACTTAAATTCCGACAATAGCTGCCGTACATATTTTTACTATTTTTTATATTATTCTTATACTTATAATTATTATTTTTTGTTTTTCTTTATATATTTACATTTTGGATAGTTAGAACATGATATAAATTTTCCATACCTTCCCACTCTCTCAACTAAATTGTTCCCACATTCTGGGCAAGTTTCTTCCAACTCTTTTAGTTCATCTTGCTTAATATATTTACATTTTGGATAATTTGAACAAGCTGTAAATTCGCCACGTTTTCCTTTTCTTATCACTAGCATACTTCCACAATTAGGACAAGTTTCTCCTGTTTCTTTTGGTTTTTCCTTTTCTTCATGTTTTATATATTTACACTCAGGATAATTTGAGCAAGCAATAAACTCACCATATTTTCCTTTTCTTAACACCAATGCATTTCCACACAAAGGACAAGTTTCGCCTGTTTCTTTAGGACCAACTTTTTCCATTTCTTTAAACGCTTTATTTAATAGAGGCTCAAAATCTTTATAAAATTCATCAACAACAGTATCCCATTTCATTTTTCCCTCAGCAACTTCATCCAGCTCTTTTTCCATGTTGGCCGTGTAATCAACATTGATAATTCCAGAGAAGAATTCTTGAAGTTTGTCTGTAACGTTTATACCTGTTTCAGTTGGATAAAATTTTTTATCTTTAAGTTCAACATACTCTCTATCCTTTAAAATTTTTATTATAGTAGCATAAGTACTTGGTCTACCGATTCCTAATTTTTCAAGTTCAGCAATTAACTTTGCTTCTGTAAATCTTGGCTTTGGTTCTGTAAAATGTTGTATTTTTGATACTTTGTCAGATACAATTACTGAAGACATATAATTTGCAAAATCTGGAAGTACAATATCTTCTATGTCCTCGTAATCTTTATAAACTTTTAAATAGCCATCGAAAACATACACTTGGCCAGTAGCATGAAATATATAATCATTATTTTCTAAATCTACGCTTGTGGATTCAACTTTAGCATCTGCCATTAGAGAAGCAAGTGTTCTTATATATATTAAATTATATAACTTGTATTCATCTGTTTTTAAATATTTTTTAATACTTTCTGGTGTTCTATCTATACTTGTTGGTCTAATTGCTTCATGTGCGTCTTGAACATTTTCATTCTTTTTAGATGACTTAGCATACCCAACATAATCTTTGCCATAATTATTTTTAATATATATTTCTGTCTCAGATGCAAATAAATCAGAAAGCCTAATTGAATCAGTTCTCATATATGAAATAAGTCCGACTGTCTCAGTACCTATATTGATTCCTTCATATAACTTTTGAGCAATACTCATAGTTTTTGAGGCTGGGAATCCTAGACGATTAGATGCCATTTGAGTAAGTGTACTTGTTGTAAATGGTAATTTGCTTTGTTTATTTTTTAATTTTTTATCAACATTTACAATATTATAAGCATTTGATAATTTATTTATAATTTCATCTGCTTCAACTTTACTATTGATTTCTATATCTTTACCTTTATATTTCGTTAATTCTGCTTTAAAATCTTTGAAATCTGTTTCAATTGTATAATATTCTTTTGGGGTGAATGCTTCTATTTCTCTTTCTCTATCTACAATTAACTTTAAAGCAACACTTTGTACTCTACCTGCACTTTTACCTTCAGTTTTATTTTGCATTAATCTACTCAATCTAAATCCAATTATTTTATCAAGCATAAGTCTTGATTCTTGACTATGAACAAGATTATCATCTATTTTTCTTGGATGTTTAAATGATTCAAGTATTGCTGGTTTTGTTATTTCATTAAAAACTACTCTTTCATAATTATTATCTTTTATATTAAGAGCCTCTTTTAAATGCCAGCTTATTGCTTCTCCTTCACGGTCTGGATCGGTTGCGAGTATAACATTATCACAATCTTTGATTGCTGATTTTAACTCTTTTACGACTTTGCTTTTTTCTTTAAGAATAACGTAATTAGGTTTATAACCATTCTCAAGATCAATGCCAAGTCCAAACTTACCAGTATTTGATAAATTTCTTATATGACCTTTACTTGATAATACCTTATAATCACTGCCTAGATATTTTTCAATTGTTTTACTTTTACTAGGGCTTTCTACTATAACAAGATTCTTCATATTTCTCCTTTTCTATTTCTCTTCACAAAAATAATATTAACATTAATATTTTATTTGTCAAGAAATTATTTCTTTTGCCTCTACTAATTATATATACGAAAAGTTTTGAAAACACTTCTTTTTTTCGAAAAAAATATTTTATTTTTTTGAATATGTGTTATATTATATATAGTGATAAATATATGAAAGATAGATTTGGTAAAATTAGTTTATGGAAATTTTTATTTTCTATAATGATTATAATATTTCATGTTGGTAATGTTCTTGATTATAATAAATTTAAATTTAATTTTGGATCAGGAAGTATAGCAGTAGATTTTTTCTTTGTTGTAAGTGGTTTTTTCTTTTGTAGAAAGTATATAAATTATGAAATTAAAAAATCACTTGGAGAAGATAG
>UMHM01006653.1_pt1 | contig 11672 bp, 9 predicted proteins | sample 1965501 | NCBI WGS metagenome assembly UMHM01 (sample SAMEA4836095, study PRJEB28245) | human gut metagenome | biome: gut microbiome; material: fecal sample | place: Denmark | collected 2008
TGCTTTTTGGTAACGGTTTGAATGTAGCGGTGATCGTCTGCATTTTCAAAGCCCGTCTGTAAAGTGTTGTGGTCAATATAGGCAACGCTTTTTTCGGTTTTAACGCGGTCAACACCCATTGCTTCAAATTCAAGATAAGCCATGGTGCCGGTTGCATCCTGCGTAAGTGTTTGGTCGATTCTCAAACCGATTTCGGTTCCGGGAATCATTTCGCCTTCAACAAGGTGCGCCTTAATGAGCTTTTGTGCTAAAGTAAGTCCCATGATGACTTCCTCCTCAAGTTATTTATTTTTTTGTCAATCTATTTTATAATATTGTTCAAGTTGTGTCAATCTTTTTTGTGTAAATAATAATAAAATAATTTAAACATTATATTAGCGATTTGTTGAATTATTTTTCGCTTTATGCTACAATATATCAGGATAAATGGGCACACTAACACAAAAGGATGTGTTTTTATGCCCGATGAACAAAATGAAAATACGGAGAATGTTCAGGAAAATAACTCCTCTTCCGATTTTGAAACAGGCTCGATCACCGTTAAGAAAAACGGCCATTTTATCCATTGCCTCACCATCATCGGCCAAATAGAGGGGCATTATATTCTGCCCAGCCAAAATAAAACCACTAAGTATGAGCATGTTATACCTCAGCTTGTGGCAATCGAGGAAAGTGCCGAAATAGAGGGCTTGCTGATTATCTTAAACACGGTCGGCGGCGATGTGGAGGCAGGCCTTGCGATTGCAGAGCTTTTGTCCACAATGAAAACTCCCACAGCCTCTCTCGTTCTCGGTGGCGGCCATTCAATCGGCGTGCCGCTTGCGGTTTCATGCCGAAAAAGCTTTATCGTTCCGAGCGCCACGATGACGGTGCACCCCGTGCGCCTCAACGGCCTTGTGCTCGGCGTGCCGCAAACGCTTTCTTATTTTGAAAAAATGCAGGACAGAATCGTTAATTTCGTTGAAAATAATTCTAAAATTTCCGCAGCCGATTTTCGCTCCCTTATGATGAAAACAGGCGAGCTTGTTATGGATGTGGGCACAGTGCTGGACGGCGAAGGCGCGGTTGAATGCGGGCTTGTCGATTCGCTCGGAGGGCTTTGCGATGCTCTCGATTATCTCAACTCGGTAATTGAAAGCGAGGCGGCGCAATGATTTGGTCGGTTGTTTGCGAGGGTGAAATCTTCGCTTCAAATTCTGCTTTTGCCGCGAAAAGCGGCGGTGCACGCTCAAGCAATCCTTACGATTATTTAAGGTGCGGATATTTTCTTGATAACGCTTCTCTGTTCGGAGGTAAAAATTTTGTCGATTTTAACAGCGATATTTCAAGCAATCGGCCAGGTGCTGACTTATATTTTTCCGCTGTCGGAAAGCGGTCATTCGGCGATATTTCATGATTTTTCCGGCAGGTTTACCGGTTCGTGCTCGGAGCTTACCGGGCTTATACATATCGGTATTGCATTGGGCATAATCGCGGCATTCTGGAAGGTCTTTTTAAAGCTTATATTTGAATTTGTTTTAACGGGTAAAGAGCTTTTCACAAAAAAGCTTGATTTGAAGAAAACGGCAAATTCCCGCAAGTTTATGTACTACACTTTTATTCCGTATATATTTATGCTTGCGTATTTAATTCCCGTCGGCAGCACAAATATTTACGGCGTTTTGCACGCCTATGCTTATGACGGCAATTTGGTTTCCGAGGGCATTTGCTTTTTGGTGGATGCCGTTTTGTTGCTCTTTGCGTATTTCAGGCTCAAAAAAAACGAAAAAGGCACTCAGCTTTCGCTTCCCGCGGTGCTTGTTGTGGGCTGCGCAGTGTTTTTTGCGCTGCCCGTTTCGGGGCTTTCGCTTTGCGCTATTGTAATAGCAATTCTTGCGCTTTTCGGCACAAATCCCAAAATCGCATTCAGATATTTTATTTCACTGAGCGCACCGATTCTTTTGGTGCAGGGTATTATCGAAATAGCAACCTGCGTTTCCTATGTTAATATTTTTGCGGGCATTATCGGTGTGGTTATCGCAATCGCGCTCACATTTATTGCGTCAAAATTTTTGTTGCAGATTGTTAAAAGCAATTCGCTTAATTATTTTTCGTACTATGGCTTCACCGTCGGCGGTCTTACGCTGATAATAGGAATAATCGAAATCATCGTAAGAAAATAATTCGGCAATTATAAGAGGTAAATATGGCAAATACTAAAAATAAAAATTCTTCTAAAAAACCGAATAATTCAAGAAAAAAAGAGCAGCAAATCGTTAGGGATAACAGTGCCGACATCAGCCGTGTTGCCGGCGTAGTGCTTTTTGCTCTTTCTGTGTTGTTCTTCTTTATTTCAATCATAAAAGGGCAGGGCGCTTGGCTTTTCTTACATAATCTTTATGTTGGCGCATTCGGTATGTTTGCGGCTTGGGTTTTTCCGATTTTAACCGTTGTTATAACCGTGCTCTATTCGATAAAAGATCATGAACCGAAGCTGTTGCTTGTTAAAAGCCTTGAAAGCGTTTTGATGGTGCTTTTCATTTCCGCATTTATTCATATTTGCCAAAATCAACCCGGAGATGTGTTTAAAGACGCGGTTGTCAATTCATATAATCAGGCACCGGAAATTTTTAACGGCGGCTTTTTCGGCGGGGTTCTCGGCTGGCTTATGCTCACGCTCGGCAAAGCCCCCGCCGTTATCGTTGATTTGATTTTGATTTTCGTTGTGTTTATGTTCCTCAGCGGAATAACGATAATTCAGTTTCTTAAGGGCGCGGCAAAGCCTGCAACGGCAACTTATGATAAGGTAAAGCCCGCTATTGATGAAAAAATCGAGCAGCGCAGAAAAGCAAAGGCTGCAATTGATGTGCCGCTTGATCCGGTTGCTCCCGGTGATGAAGCCGATTCAGACGATAAAAAAATAAAGACTAAGAAAAAGAAAAAGGACGAGCCTGAAATTCCCCAAACCGAGGAAATGAGGGTTTCTCAGCAAATTATTGATGATATTAACGCCGCTATGGCAAAGAAAAAGGCGGAGAAAGCACAACCCGCTCCTCAGCTTGCAGAAGAAGTTAAAACCATTGACGAAATTGTTGAAAATGTAACGGAACCGAAAAATAAAAAATCCGAAAAGGCGGAGGCGGATAAGCCTGCCGAAAAATTTGAGGTTTCGAACGACCAAATGAACTCCACGGTAGAGGATTATGTTATTCCTCCCGTGTCGCTCTTAAAGCACGCAAAGCACGCTCAGGAAAAGGATGTGAGCAACGAGCTTAAAAACAGTGCAGAAAAGCTTGTGGATACTCTTCATTCCTTCAATGTTGACGCCACTATAACCGATATCAGCCGCGGTCCGAGCGTAACGCGCTATGAGCTGAAGCCTGCAACGGGTATCCGTATTTCCAAAATAACTACTCTGACTGATGATATTGCGCTTAATCTTGCGGCAACGTCAATCAGAATTGAAGCACCTATTCCGGGCAAGGCTGCCGTCGGTATCGAAGTTCCAAACGCAATCAGAAATTCCGTTTCTATGCGGGAAATCATAGATTCCCCCGAATTTTCACGCCAAAAGTCAAAGCTTTCGGCAGGACTCGGCAAGGATATTTCCGGCAACTGCGTCTTTTGCGATGTTGCAAAAATGCCTCACTTGCTTATCGCCGGCACCACGGGATCAGGTAAATCCGTTTGCATGAATTCGATTATTGTTTCAATTCTTTACCGTGCAAAGCCCGATGAAGTTAAATTCTTGATGATAGACCCCAAGCAGGTAGAATTTTCAAAATATGTAGGCATTCCGCACTTGCTTGTTCCCGTAGTAACCGATGCACGCAAGGCTTCCGGTGCGCTCGGATGGGCGGTTTCGGAAATGCTTCAGCGCTATGCCAAATTCTCCGAAACAGGCGTTAGGGATATAGAGGGCTACAATAAATACGTGCAAAAGCACGATGATATGGAGCCGATGCCTAAAATTTGCATATTTATAGACGAGCTTGCCGATTTGATGATGGCGGCGCCAAAAGAGGTCGAAGATTCCATTTGCCGCCTTGCCCAGATGGCGCGTGCCGCAGGTATGCACCTTGTTATCGCAACTCAAAGGCCGTCCGTTGATGTTATAACGGGTCTTATTAAGGCGAATATTTCATCGCGTATTGCACTTACGGTTTCTTCCCAAATAGATTCAAGAACAATCCTTGATTCAAGCGGTGCGGAAAAGCTGCTCGGCAAGGGCGATATGCTGTATAATCCCATCGGCGCAAGCAAGCCCATTCGTGTTCAGGGCTGCTTTATCAGTGATGAGGAAATTGAAGAGCTTTGTGATTTTATTAAGAATCAGGGCGAATCCGAATATGATGAAAATATTCAAAAGGAAATAGAAGCAAAGGCCGTTCAGGAAAAGAAAAGCCCGTTTGAGGGCGATGAGGAAGACAGTAATTTTGATCCGCTCTTTGAAAAAGCCGCCGAAATTGTTATGGAAACCGGCACGGCTTCAACTTCTTTCCTGCAAAGAAAGCTCTCCGTCGGTTATGCAAGAGGGGCGAAAATTATCGATCAGCTTCAGGAATACGGCGTTATCGGCCCTCCCGAGGGAAGTAAACCCCGCCAGGTGCTTATGAATAAGCAAATGTGGCTCGAAAAGCGCGCCTATGATGAGGGCGATAATTTCACGGCGGAAAACACCGTTCAAATGCAAATTGAAGACGCAATGCCCGAGCCTCAAGAAGCAGAGCAGGAAAATGATTTGCCTTGGAACGATGCTTCCGAAGAATAATCGTTATAAATTAAATTTATATGTTTTATAATCGTGCGGGTTTTTTCTGCACAAATAAGAAAGCTTCGGTGATTTTATGAGCGATAAAAACAACGGCGGTAAAAGTCAGGTTTTCATTTTGCTTGCAGTTGCCATGTTTATATTTGCCGCTGTTTTCGGCTATATTGCTTTTTCTCAGCCAAAGGTCGGCACAAAATCAAATAACGAAATAAACACTGTTGTGTATTCGCCGAGCTTTTCGGATCAGTCCGTCGAAACCACGGCGCATACTTCCGATAAAATAAATCTAAACACCTGCACTGTCGATGATTTGCTTGCGATAGACGGAATAGGTGAAAGCCGCGCAAAGGCAATCGTTGCATACAGAGAGCAAATCGGCGCATATAAAAGCGTTGAAGAAATTAAGAATATAAGCGGCATCGGCGATGCAACTTATGAGGCTCTTGCGCCTTATTTAACAGTTTAGCTTATGATTAAAGAAATATTTTCGGCTTTGTCCGATATGCTGTTTCCGAGAAGATGCGCGCTTTGCGGCGAGGTTGTTGAAATCGATGAAGAACTTTGCCCGGATTGTAAAGCGTTAAAGCGCGTTTCCGCGCCGCTTTGCCTTAAATGCGGTTGTGAAAAATCCGAATGTGTGTGCAAAAAGTCAAAGCATTCACCCGAATATAAGGCTGTTGTCGCGCCGTATTATTACGAGCACGGCGGCTGTGTTGCTAAGGGCGTTTTGAATTTGAAAATGCACGATATGCCTCAACTTGCAATCGCACAGGGCGATGAAATTTCAAAAGCCGTTTCGGATTTTTATGAGCTTGTGCATTTTGATTATGCCACATATGTGCCGATGAGCTTTTATGCCGAAAGGCAAAGGGAATTTAACCAGGCGAAATTGCTTGCCGAAAGGGTGGGGCAAAACCTCAAAATACCGGTTAAAACCGCACTTCGTAAAAAGCATAAAACAAAAATGCAAAAGCGCCAGTCCGCGGCAGACAGATTTGTGAATATGTATAATGCCTTTGATTTGGCGGATATTGCCGATGTGGCAGGCAAAACAATTCTTTTGATTGATGATGTTAAAACAACGGGTGCAACTCTTTCTTCTGCGGCACTCACATTAAAAGCATACGGCGCCAAGGCGGTTTATTGCGCAGTTTACGGAATAGTGAAAAATCATCCCGAATGATTTTCACTCGGGATGTCTTTTAAGCTTGTTTAAATTTAAACAGTAAAAAAGCGGTTTGGCGAAATGCCAACCGCAGAGAAAACTTATCTGATTTTACGGCGCTTGTTCCGTGTAGTGGCATAAATAAAAACTGCGATGATGCGAAATGCTCACCGCAGAAAAAACTTATCTGATTTTACGGCGCTTGTTCCGTGCAGTAGCATAAATAAAAACTGCGATGATGCGAAATGCTCACCGCAGAAAAAACTTATCTGATTTTACGGTGTTTGTTCCGTGCAGTGGCATAAATAAAAACTGCGATGATGCGAAATGCTCACTGCAGAAAAAACTTATCTGAATTTACGGCGCTTGTTCCGTGTAGTGGCATAAATAAAAAACTGCGATGATGCAAAATGCTCACCGCAGGTGTGGAGCGGCTGATGGGAGTCGAACCCACCTGTCAAGCTTGGGAAGCTTGCATTCTACCGATGAACTACAGCCGCATTTTTAGTCTATGAATATGGTGCGGGTTACAGGACTTGAACCTGCACGGTCGCCCACAAGATCCTAAATCTTGCGTGTCTGCCAATTCCACCAAACCCGCATGGATGATATTTTAACATTATTTCAGCGGTAAATCAATATGTTTCAGGGGTATTTTTATGAAAAAAGCAAAAAAAGTGTTTTTAAAAATTCTTGCTGCGATTTTGGCAATCATCTTTGCCGTGTGCGCCGTTTGCGGCATTTATTACGCCGCTTCGCGCAGCTGCACACTCACCGTTAAGGTTGATACAAAATCACCGCTTCGCGATTTTTACGGCTGGGGAACATCCGATTGCTGGTGGGCCGATAATATAGACGATGAAGAAACCAGAAATCAAATTGCAGATGTGCTTTTCACAGATAAAGGGCTGAATCTTGATACATATCGCTATTGCCTTTACGGCGGTTATGACCCCGATAATACGGTCGTAACAAGTCAATGGCGGCTCGGAGAAAGCTTTTATTACTATAATGAGCAAAGCGGCAGCTATGAATATGATTGGTCAAAAAGCGAAAACGCAAGGCTTATGCTTCAGGCAGCACTTGACCGCGGCGTTGATACCGTGGTGCTCTTTGCCAATTCGCCGCACTATTCCATGTGCATAAACGGCCGCTCCAGCGGCGCAGACGACGGCGAATCTTCCAATATATCGCCTGAAAAATACCAAGATTATGTTGATTATTTTTTAACGATTACTCAGCATTTTATTGATGAAGGCGTGCCTGTTAAATTCATTTCGCCAATAAATGAACCTCAGTGGGGATGGGGTGGTGAAAGCCCCGCTCAGGAGGGTTGCCACTATGAAAAAGAGCAGGCTGTTGAGCTTTTGAAGCTTTTTGCCAAAGGGATTAAAGAGCGTAACATGGATGTTAAGCTTTGCGCGCTTGAAAGCGGAAATATCGGCGATACCGCAAAAGGCTATTACGAAGCAATGGCTGCCGATGAAGATATCAGTTCCGTGCTCGGCGTTCACAGCTTCCATTCCTATTTTAACGATACAAATGCGCTCAAAAAAAGTAAATTCGGTAAATGGATTGATAAAAATGTTTCAGTGCGTTCCGATATGAGCGAATGGTGCGAATTACCCTCGGCGCATGATGCTTCTGATCCCGCAACTGCCTGCATTATGGCGCGTGTTATATCAAACGATATTTCAAAGCTTAATGTAAACGCCTGGTGCAATTGGGTTGCGGTTAATGAAATCGGAGTCGGAGACGACGGTAAAGATTATTCCGACGGACTTTTGGTTGCAGACCCGAATAACACAGCCGATTATTACACCGCTTATCGCCTTTACGGCTATATGCAGTTTTCAAAATTTGTGCCCGCCGGCTCGCAGGTGCTCGATTGCGGCGACGGCATGCTTACCTTAACATCTTCGAAAACCGATGAGGGAACAACTTATCGCGAACTTGTGAATGAAACTGCTTTTAAAACTCCGGACGGTAAAATTGTTGTTGTGGTTGTCAACGAAGGAAATTCGCGAAATGTTAAATTTTCACTCGATGATTATTCAAATGTTTCGGTCTATACTACAAACAGTGAGCTTAAATGCAGCAACACCTATTCCGGTGCTTTAAAGGATAAATACGAAATTACCGCTAATTCTATAAATACATTTGTTTTTGAATAATCGGAGGAATTATAATGAGAAATATAAAAAATATAAACGATAATTGGCTTTTTTCAAAAGAAGCCAAATCTATTCCGCATGTAATGCCGCATGATTGGGAAAAGGTTAATTTGCCCCATACTTGGAATGGTACGGACGGGCAGGACGGCGGCAACGATTATTACCGCGGCACATGCTATTATGTTAAGCAGCTCAGCCTTGCGGATTTCGGCGATGAAGATGAATATTATCTTCAGTTTGACGCCGTTAATTCAAGCGCAAAGGTTTATTTCAACGGCGAACTTGTCGCTCAGCACGATGGCGGTTATTCCGCATTCAGGGCAAAGCTCGGCAATATTCAGGAGAGCAATTTGCTTGTTGTTGCCGCCGATAACAGCCCAAATGATTATGTTTATCCCCAAACGGCGGATTTCACTTTTTACGGCGGCATTTATCGCTCTGTTAAGCTTATCGGCGTTTCAAAATCTCATTTTGACCTTGATTATTTCGGCGCACCCGGAATTTCCGTTACGCCAAAGGTAACGGGCACAGGCGCGGATGTTGACGCGGTTGCTTATGTTGCCACCGATGAAAATGCATCGGTGCGTTTTGAAATCCTTGATAAAGATGAAGTGATAGCTTCTGCCGAGGTTTCGGGCGATTATCACGCGAATATGCATATTGATGCCGTTCACCTTTGGAACGGTGTTAAAGACCCTTATCTCTACACTTTACGCGCCGTCCTTCTTGTAAACGGCGAAGAGGTTGATTGCGTTTCCTGCCGCTTTGGTTGCCGCAGCTTTAAGATTGACCCGAATAAGGGATTTATCTTAAACGGTCGCGAATATCCGCTTCGCGGCGTTTCACGCCATCAGGACAGACCTCAAATCGGCAATGCACTTCTCCCTCAACATCATAAAGAGGATATTGATTTGATTTGCGAAATGGGAGCAAACACAATTCGACTTGCCCATTATCAGCACGCGCAGGAATTTTATGATCTTTGCGATGAACGCGGGCTTGTTGTTTGGGCTGAAATTCCCTATATTTCAAATCACCTGCCCAATGCGAGGGCAAATACTCTTTCGCAAATGAAAGAGCTTATTTATCAAAATTATAATCACCCCTCAATCGTTGTTTGGGGGCTTTCAAACGAAATCACAATGGGCGGAAAATCAACTCCCGATATGATTTCAAATCATAAAGAGCTTAACGAGCTTGCTCACAGCATTGATTCCACAAGGCTTACCACAATGGCAACAGTAACCATGTGCCAACCCGATGATGAAATAAACGCAATCTCGGATGTGCTTTCGTATAACCATTATTTCGGATGGTACGGCGGGAATGTTCATATGTACGGCCCGTGGTTTGATAATTTCCATAAAAAATTTCCGAATAAGGCAATCGGCATAAGTGAATACGGCTGCGAGGCACTTAATTGGCACACTTCAGAGCCGGAGCAGGGCGATTATACCGAAGAATATCAGGCTTATTATCACGAGGAGCTTATTAAGCAAATTTCAAAAAGGCCTTATCTTTGGGCAACCCATGTTTGGAATATGTTTGATTTTGCGGCCGACGCAAGAGCCGAAGGCGGCGAAAACGGTATGAATCATAAGGGCCTTGTAACGTTTGACCGTAAATATAAAAAAGATTCCTTTTATGCATATAAGGCTTGGCTTTCCGATGAGCCGTTAGTTCATATCTGCGGCAAAAGATATGTTGACAGGGTAGAGCCCGTAACAAAGGTTACCGTTTATTCAAATCAGACGCAGGTAGAGCTTTTCGTAAACGGCGAAAGCCTCGGCAAGCAAACAAAGGGCGAATATCCTTTCTTCTATTTTGAAGTGCCTAATAACGGCGAGAGCAAGCTGATCGCAAAAGCAGGGGATTGCACCGATGAAAGCGTTATCAAAAAGGTTGAAGCCTTTAATGAAGCATACAGAATGAAAGAGGAAGGCGCAGTTATCAACTGGTTTGAAATTAACACTCCGCCCGGATATTATTCCGTAAACGATACCATCGGCGATATTATTTCAACCTTTAAAGGCAAAATCTTTGCGCTGAAGCTTGTTAAAATTCTGAAAAAATCCCTTTCGGCTTCTTCGGGTGATAAAAACGGAATGAGCGTTGCCGGCGTTAAAATCAATAAAACAATGATTGAAATGGCCAAGGGCTTTACGCTTAAACGCGCACTTATGATGCTCGGCGGCAAAGTGAGCAAAGAGGATATTTTAAAGATTAACGATATGCTCAATAAAATCAAAAAGAAAAAATAAAGAAAAAGCACCAAGGTTTTAATTGATATGCACCTCCAAAACTGTCTGACTTTTGGAGGCCGCTTCAAAAAAGCCTTGGTGCTTTTGTTAAATGTTGATATCTGCAAGAATGGGATAATGATTCGATGTGTTTTCCGAATATTTATATGATAAAAGCCCAAACGCTTCAACTTTGGCATTGCCTTTAATGAAAATATGGTCAACACAGGGGGATTTCGGTCTTGCATTTCTTCGCATTTGCCGATAACTTCTTGGCATAAAAATTCCCTCCTGATGTATATTTAACATCAAGAGGGCTTATTTTCTGTAATCCATTTCTTACAGACTTGTTAAAAATATCGTATGCTTTTGGTTTATTTTGGATTTTATAACTATTTCCAGCCGAGAATAACCGAAGGATCTGCAAATATTTCATCAAGCTTTTCAAAGAAAGGCACGCAATCGTTATAATCAAGAGAACGATGGTCGATTGCAATGGTAAGCGGAAGAATTGATTTAACAACAATCTGATCTTCGCCTTTTTCGTTTGTTTCAACAACAGGGCGCTTTTGGATTGCGTTTACGGCAAATGCCGTTGTTTGCGGCGGAATTATTTCAAGCAGCAGGCAAAGGCCCTTTTGATTTCTGTAAATTGAGCCGAGGTTTGAAATGGTGGTTGTTCCTTGCTCGATATCGTGCTTGGTAAGCCTATCCTTATGCGAAATGGAATAATATTCCTTTTTTGCATCGCCCGAAAGAGTGTGCACCTTGTGCTTGCCGGGCATTTTTGAGCCGTAAAGCCTGTAAACGGTTTGGCCGACCTTGCCCTCTTTAAGACCGTTTATTGTGTTGTCGAGCGAAACTTCAAACATTACCTCATTCATATCGCTGTTGTTTGCACGCCTGACGGTATCGTTAATTGCGGCAGTCATTTCCGAAAGGGATTTGTTGCCCATATCATGCATATTAACCGTCATCATCTCGCCGGTGTGAAGCATCATCGGCATGGAAACATCAATGTTATCGTGATAATGAAGTGAGCCGCGAACAAGCTTTCTGTTGAAATCAAGCGTTGCGTTCATTTTCGGCGCAGCTTTAAGGCCTTCGCAGATTATTTTCATCATAACGGTGTTTACCGTTATTTTTTTGCTTTTGTCGGTAACATTTTCATTCAGCTTTTTAACATATTTCATCATTTCCGTAACATCGGCTTCATAGCTCATTGCCGCGTGGGGGATTTCCTCCCAGCTTTGTGAAGTCATATTTGAAACGATTTTTCTTGCAATTCCGAAATGCTCTGTTTTATAAATTCCCATTTTTGCTCCTTATTTGCTTAGGGTGTT
>UMHM01064674.1_pt1 | contig 11668 bp, 8 predicted proteins | sample 1965501 | NCBI WGS metagenome assembly UMHM01 (sample SAMEA4836095, study PRJEB28245) | human gut metagenome | biome: gut microbiome; material: fecal sample | place: Denmark | collected 2008
GCGCTCTGTTAAGCATTTTAACTGCGAATTAGTATAAAACAGATTGAAAAAAGAATGTCGATATGCTATGATGTCCATATCCATTTTGTCGGCTACATATAGGAAAACAATGAATCGAAGGAAAGGCAGAAAGCGATGAACAGGAAGATTTGGAAGGCGCTGGGCATAGCGGTCTGCATGCTGGCGCTGGCGGCGCCGCGCGCCATGGCGGAGACGCATTCGCATATGGTCTCAAACGACGGTATTTTAAAACAAGCGATTAAAGCGATTAATAATTCCAGCGATGATAATGCAAACGAGATCATTTTGACGAGCGGTTTCACCTTGGAAGGCGATACTACCGAATATACATTGAGACGCGGCACGACGACCATCAAGGGCGAAGGTAATACGATTACCGTTAATTCGGGCGCAGGAATTAAGGTGACAGGAGAAAAAACTACCCTGAATTTGGGCGCGGAAGGTTATGCCGAAAAGCTGACGATTGACGGAAATGCAAAGGGTGCCTTTATAACTGTATCAGGAGGGGCAACCGCGCATATGTACGAAAATGTGACGCTGAAAAATAGGCAGCAAGTGGACCAGGCCTGCGTAGTGCTTGAAGAAAATTCAGTTTTTAACATGCATGGCGGTGTGATTCAAAATTGTAAAGGTAAATATGGCGGCGTCTCTCTTAAGAATGGATCAAGATTTATCATGGAAGGCGGCACAATCAGCGAATGTGAGGCGAACGCGGGCGGCGGTTTGTATGCGGACAATTCAACCGTCACCATCAAAGACGGCACAATCAGCGGATGTAAGGCAGTGAATGGTTATGGCGGCGGTTTGTATGCGAAGAATTATTCAACCGTCACCATCGAAGGCGGCACAATCAGCGGATGTACTACGTCAGATGCAGGTATGGGCGGCGGTTTATATGCATATAATTCAACCATTACCATCAGCGGCGGCACAATCGAAAACAACAAAGCAACATATGGCGGCGGCGTGGCGCTGAACAACTCATGGATTAATTCAATAACAAACTGGAAGGTTATTGGCAATAAAGCGTATAAAGCAAAAAGTAGTGGTAATGGCGGTATCGGCGGCGGTATTTATTTGGACAGTGTGTCGATGGTTGTTTCCGCCGGATCAAACCGGATTTACAACAATACGGCAGACAGACACGGCGCAGATATTTGTATGGAAATAGGTGCTTCAATCAAACTGCCCATCGCCGCGAACATGGGCGCGACCTTTGGCGACAGCGGCATAAAAATTGACAACTGGTATAACGACAAACCGCCATATAAGCCCTCTAAAGACGTCGATCCTGTGGATGTAAGCAAGACGCTAACAAACCCAAGGTCGCTTGTCGCTTCGTATAAAGCAGACCCGGTGCGCATCGAAATCGACGCGAACGGCGGCATAGGCGGAAGCGGCAGCCAAACGGTGCATAAGGGCACGACCGTCACCCTCGAAGCGCCCACAAAGGAAGGGTATTTGTTTACAGGCTGGGAGGACGAGAATAAGAAAATCTATCCGGCCGGAGAAGACGGAAAAGTCAAGATCACCGTCACGGGCGCTATGACGCTCACGGCGGTTTGGGAAGCCCGGTCGTTCACGGTCACATACGTTCTGCTGAACGGCAAAACGCGGGCGGAAACGGCGGATTACGGCCAAAATGTGACGCTTGTCGAGGAACCGCGAACCGGCTATACCTTCGTCGGCTGGAAGGACGGCGAGAAGGTGTACCACGCGGGCGAGACGATCACCGTCACGGGAGATATGACGCTCACGGCGGAGTGGAAAAAGCTCCCCAGCGCGGAAAACCTGCCGAAGACGGGCGACGAAAGCCCCGTTCTGCTTTGGGGCGCGGCGCTGGCGGTTTCCGCGGCGGCCTGCTTCATGCTCAGACGCAGGAAGTAAATCAGAATAAGAACGGACATGCGGTGAACGAACACATGTCCGTTTTTTGACGCTCTGCGGACTTTGGCGGACGCGAAAAAAAGAAAGTCGGCTGACCTTTCGGCACTTTATGGTTGCAATTTGGGGAGAGGGAGGATAGAATGTATATAGACAGATTATTAACGAATCGTGCACCATCGACCGGAAAAGGACGTTACAACCATGGATATCAAACAGCTTCTGACCATGATTACGCTCTCCCAGACGCTCAACTATCAAAAGGCGGCGGAGCAGCTTCAATATGCGCCGAGCACGCTTTTTAAGCATATCCAAATGCTGGAGCAGGAGGTCGGCGCGCCGCTTTTCTGCAAAACGGGCCGCCAGCTCGCGCTCACCCGGCAGGGCGAGGCGTTTTTGGTGCACGCCAACCGCATGGTGGAACACTATTATCTGGCGCTGGACAGCGTCTGCCCGGCGGAGAAGCTGGAGGGCACGGTCAGCGTCGGCGGGTGCGAAATCAACATCGGCAACAGCCTGCTCACGCTGTTTGAGCAATTCCACACCGCGCACGCCGAAACCCGGCTGAACATGATGATGACGCACAACGCGGGCGTTCCGGCGCTGATCCGCTCGGATATGCTGGATATCGGCTTTTTCTACACCACGCGCCCCGGCGTGGTCAGCGGGCTGCGGGCGGTGCCGCTGTATCGCGAGCCGGTGTATATCATGGTGTCGTGGGATCATCCGCTGGCGCAGAAGAAGGGGCTGAAATACGAGGCGCTGGAGGGCATGCAGTTCATGTACCCGCACGATACATGCTGCTTTGTCGGCGAGTTCCTGCCGATGCTGGAAAAGATGGGGATTCACCTGAGCAAGACGACGTTTTTGGGCGGCGTTCAGCTCGTGGTGGAGCAGGTGCGCAAGGAGGGCGCGATGACGCTTGCGCCGCACTGCGCCGCGCAGCATTACCACGACGCTTACGGGCTGGTCAGGCTGGATATGGACGAAGACCCGATCTGGGCGTGGGAAAATATCGTCTACAAGAACTACGAAACGCTCAAGCCCGCCGCCCGCGCACTGGCGCGGAGCAGCGCGGTCTATGCCGATGAACTTGTGAAAAAGGACACGAGCGGGTGGATTATAAGGCCGAACGGGACGGCGTGATCGTTAAATTTCTGTTTTTCGAATGATTCATTTCCTCCTTTCGAGTGATGAAACGCATAAATTCATGTACAATGATGTCAGGAGTTCCGAACGTGTTTACATCGGAAAGGAGAAAAAAGAATGAACAAGAAATGGATCGCTTCTCTGGCTTGCGTCTGCCTGCTGGCTTCCAGCTTCACGGCGGCGGTGGCCGAGGGCATGAAGCCCGGCACCTACACGGAAGTCGCCCGCGGCATGTACGACGGTCTGACGGTGGACGTGACCGTGTCCGAGAGCAAGATTGAGGACATCAAGGTGACCGCTTACAACGAGACCGCTCCCGGCTGGCCGGCGCTGGAGAAGATGCCCGCCGCGATTCTGGAAGCGCAGTCTCTGGCGGTAGATACCGTCAGCGGCGCGACCCGCACCTCCGAGGGCATCCTCAAGGCGGTTGAGGCGGCTCTGGTCGAGGCCGGCGCGAACGTCGAGGATTTCAAGAAGCCGGTCGAGGCGAAGGAAGTCGCCGCGCCGGATTACTTCCCGACCATGGGCTCCATCGAAGTGCCGGAGAAGTGGGACGAGAGCTATGACGTCGTCGTCGTCGGCGGCGGTTTCGCGGGCCTTGCGGCGGCTTACTCTGCGGAGAAGGCCGGCAGCAGCGTCGTGCTGGTTGAGAAGCTCTCCACCACCGGCGGCAACAGCGCCATCAACGGCGGCCAGTATGCCGCTTACACCTCCAAGCGCGCCGCCGAGCTCCAGCAGAAGCTGGGTCTCGAGCCGGACACCGCCGAGAAGCACATCGAAGACACCATCAAAGGCGGCGACAACATGAGCAACCCGGCGCTGGTGCGCGAGATGGTTTACGCTTCCCCGGTCTACTTTGATCTGCTGCTGGACAACGGTCTCCAGATTCGCGAGACGCTGGCTCGTCCGGGCGGACACTACGGCTACCGCACCTACGTCACCGAGAACCAGGTCGGTTCCGACATCACCAACCTGCAGCTCAAGATGCTGAAGGAAACCAGCGCGACCATCGAGCTGGAAACCAAGATGGTTGAAATCTACCGCACCCGCGACGAGGCGAACCGCGTTGTCGGTATCCGCGTTGCGACCGCGGACGGCTACAAGACCATCGAGGCCAAGAAGGGCGTCATCATGGCGACCGGCGGCTTCTCCGCGAACGTCCAGATGCGCGAGACGCAGGTTCCGTACCTGACGGAAGAACTGCCGACCACCAACATCAAGGCCGCGTCCACCGGCGAGGGCATCTACCTTGCGCAGGCGATCGGCGCGAACACCACCCAGATGAGCAACATCCAGCGTTATCCGTGGGCGGACCCGAACACCGGCGTTCTGGATAAGTACGCGGTGTGGCCGTTCACCGGCCCGTCCTACGGCGTCATCTACGTTGATTACAACGGCAACCGTTACGTCAACGAGGGCGACCGCCGCGACGTCTGCGCGAACGCTGCCGTCAACACCGGCTTCGTCTCCACCTATGCCATCTTCACCGAGCCGGTCGTCGCCGGTTACGTCCGTCCGGAAGAAATCGAAGCCGGTATCGCCGATGGCCGCATCCTGAAGGCGGACACGCTTGACGAGCTGGCCGAGAAGATCAACGGCTTTGAGGTCAAGGGCATGTTCCCGACCGTCACCGGCGACAACCTGAAGGCCACCATCGAGAAGCACAACGGCTACATCGACAACGGCGAGGATCTCGATTTCCACAAGGTCATGGCTTCCACCATGGTCAAGATCGAGGAAGGCCCGTACTACGCGCTGCCGCAGTTCCCGTCTGTGCACCACACGATGGGCGGTCTGGTCATCGACACCATGACCCGCGTGCTTGACATCTACGGCCAGCCGATCGAAGGCCTCTACGCGGCCGGCGAAGTCACCGGCGGCGTGCACGGCACCAACCGTCTGGGCTCCAACGCGGATGCGGATGCTTGCGGCTTCGGCTACATCTCCGGCATCGTCGTTGCGACCGGCGAACTCCCGGACTTCATCCCCGCTGAGTAATTGAATCGCTCACATGCGGCGGCGCGAAAGCGCCGCCGTTCTTTTGCGCTTTCAACCTTTTTTGGTGATAAGCGCGATGCAGTAAATGAGCAAATCCCAAATTATGCGCAAATTCCGATAACGGGCGCGCCGTGCGCGCCCCTACAACGCTGCGGAAAAAGCAACCGCACATTGCATCGCCACCCCGTAGGGGCGCGCATTGCGCGCCCGCGTTTTGTGCAAAAAATTTTAATAATTGCGGGATGAATTGAAAAACTTTGAAGCATGCTTTCCCCCAAACCCGTGTATATATGGAGCATGAGGACAAGGGGAGGGGATGCGCGTGAAACGAGTTTTGGCGGCGCTTTTGCTGCTCTGCGCCGTGACGATGAGCGCGGACGCGGCGGCACAGACGCAGATGAATGTGTATTTTGCGGCGAACGCCATGGACGAGGAGACCGCCGGAGCGCTGATGGAGCTGACGCGGCAGGCGTTTCCGCAGGCACAGTGGCGGGCGATTGGGCCGACGGGGGAGCGCGACCTGCGCGCGCTGATCCTCGGGGACGACATGCCGGATCTCATCGTCTGCGCGCCGTCCGAAGCGAGCCTGTGGGTGAGCGACGGGCTGTTTATCGCGCTGGACGGCTGCCTGACGGATGCGCCGCGCATCAGCGAGCCCGTGCTGGACGCCTGCGTGCAGGATGAAACGCTGTTCATGCTGCCGCTGACGGCGAAGCACCGGCAGATGGCGGTCAACCGGCGGCTGCTGGAAAAGCGGAGAATGGGCTACATGGCCAACACGATCGAGCACCCGATCTGGTACCCGATGGAGTTCGATCAGCTCTTGGAGGAATTCGCGCTGGCGGATCATCCGGCGCTGGAGATTTGGCCGGCCGAGCCGGAAACCTGCGGCGCGCTGGAGGCGCTGCTGCAAGCGCTCTACGGCGGGGCGTGGCTGACCGAAGGGGGAGAAACCGGACAGGCGGATCACATCAACGTGCAGGCGGCGCTGGAATGGCTGCGCGACCGGGTGCGGGGCGGCCTGATTGCGCGGGTCGGGAGCAGGGAGGAAGCGCTGACGCATTTTTTGAACGGGGAAACCGCCCTGTTCATGGATTGGCGGACGGGCGACGAGCGGCGCTGCGCCCGCGAATTGGAGAAAAACGGCGTCGAGCTGCTCACCATGCCGTATCCGTCCTCGACGGGCTTTGTGATCCGCTCGTTTGAGCTGACGGGCGTTTGCGTCGCCGCCGGAGCCAACAGCGCGCTGGCCATGCGCGCGGCGGCGTTTTGGCACGAGGACGCGCAGGCGCAGCGCGCGCTCGGCGAACGCGGCATCTGGAAGGACGACGCGGTGTGGCTGCCCGAAATCGACGCGACGCAGAAGGGACTGACCCTGCGGCGGCTGATGTGCGAGGCCATCGAATCCGCGCTGAGCGGCGAAAGCGCGCCCAAGGACGCGCTCAGGCTTGTTCAGACGACGCTGGACGCGATGTGACACGCCAAAAAATCAGATTTTCCGGCGCAAAAGCAAAATTTCTCTTGCAAAACGGGGATGAGCCGTGTTATAATCTCCTTTGTATGAACGGGCGCTCCGCTGCGAACAAAGTCGCGTTACGCATGAACGCCTGACGAAAGGAGAAACTGACCGATGAGCGAAATCATCCGTGCAATTGAGAGCGAGCAGCTCAAGAAAGACCTTCCCAAGTTCAACGTGGGCGATACCCTGCGTGTCATGGTTAAGGTTGTTGAGGGCGATCGCGAGCGCCTGCAGGCCTTCGAGGGCATCTGCATCGCGAAGCGCAACGGCAGCATCCGTGAGACCTTCACCCTCCGCCGTGTTTCCTACGGCATTGGCGTGGAGCGTACCTTCCCGCTGCATTCCCCGCGTCTTGATAAGATTACGGTGCTCCGTCGCGGCAAAGTCCGTCGTGCGAAGCTGTACTATCTGCGTAATCTGTCCGGCAAGGCCGCCAAGATTAAGGAGAAGTAATTGTGCTGTTAAGACCGCCGGGCGTTGCGTCCGACGGTCTTTTTCTATTCTATATACGCGCCAAAAAACATCGAACAGGCGCGAAGCGAAGAAAGGGTGCAGGGAACGGGTTCCCTGCCGGGGTATGGGGCGGCGCCCCATGAAGGAGGACGCAATGAACGAAGATGTGATGCTCCGCGCTGACGAGAAGAAGATCAACTGGTATCCCGGCCACATGGCCAGAGCCAAGCGCGCGCTGGCCGATCAGCTCAGCCGCGTCGATGTGGTCGTGGAGCTTTGCGACGCGCGGATTCCCCGCGCCAGCCGAAACCCGGATCTGGCCGATATGATCAAAAACAAGCGCCATCTGCTCGTGCTCGGCAAGGCCGATTTGGCCGATGAGCGCGAAACCCGCGCGTGGCTGGGGTATTTCCGCGCGCAGGGGATCGACTGCATGAGCTTTGACAGCATTCGCGGCAAGGCAAAGGATATCATCGCGCGCATTGAAAAGGCCAGCGCCGACGCGGTGGCCAAAATGGCCGCGAAGGGCGTTAAGAAGACCGTGCGGGTGATGATCGTCGGCGTGCCGAACGTCGGCAAATCCACGTTCACCAATCGGATCAACGGCGCATCCATCGCCCGAACGGGCGACCGTCCCGGCGTGACCCGCAGCAACCAGTGGGTGCGCATCACGCCGTACCTCGAGCTGCTGGATACGCCCGGCCTGCTCTGGCCGAACCTCAGCGACCAGCAGGACGCGCGCGCGCTGGCGTTCGTCGGCACGATCAACGACAACATCATGGATCAGCAGATGCTGGCGATCCGCCTGATGGAGCGGCTGATGGAGGATCACGCCGACGCGCTGACGACCCGCTTCAAGCTCAAAAACAACGCCCTGCGCGGCGTGCCGCTGCTCGAGGAGGCCTGCCGCTGCCGCGGGTGGCTGCTCCCCGGCGGCGTATGCGATACGGATCGCGGTGCGGCGGTCATTCTGGATGAGTTCCGCGCGGGCAAGCTGGGACGCATCACGCTGCAAAAAGCGCCGGTAAAGCCGCCCAAAGAAACGACTCCGGAGCGCGAAGCGAAGAAAGAGGAACAGTCAAGCTAAAACGAACATTTCAAGAAACAAATGTCTAGGCATTTTGGAATATGGGGCTTTGCCCCATCGCCCCACCAAAGGGCTTTCCGATCGCCCTTTGGAAACCTTCGGGCGCAAATACTTAGTGTTATTCTTGAAATATCGGTGATGTTAGCTTGATAACCTCGGGTTTGGGCGGAAGCCCAAGGGAGCGTATAGCATGAAAAAAGACTGGAACGCCCGTTTGGAAGAAATCACGCAGACGGACAAGACCATTTGGGCGACAGGGCGCGCCTTTGCCGGCATAGACGAGGCGGGGCGCGGCCCGCTCTGCGGCCCGGTGGCGGCGGCCTGCGTCGTGATGCCGCCCGAGCCGCTGCTGCTGTATGTGGACGACAGCAAGAAGCTGACGGAAAAGCGCCGCGAGGAGCTCTATGATAAAATCATGCAGACGGCGGTGTATGCGAAGGTGATTCTCGCCTCGCCGGAGGAGATCGACCGGGTGAACATCCTGAACGCGACGAAGAACGCGATGGCGATGGCGGCGAAGGACGCGCCCTGCGATTTGTTTCTGGTGGACGCGATCACCCGGCTGGATGTACCGGGCGAGGTGCGCGGGCTGGTGCACGGCGACGCGCTCTGCTACTCGATTGCGGCGGCTTCCATTTTGGCGAAGGTGACGCGAGACCGCATCATGCGCGAGCTGGACGCGCGGTATCCGCAGTATGGGCTGGCCAAAAACAAGGGCTACGGCACGGCGGAGCACATCGCCGCGCTCAGGCAGTATGGCCCGACGCCGATTCACCGCCGCTCGTTCATCGGGCATTTTGTCGAGGTGTAAGATGGATTCGGACGGATTGGGAACGCTGGGCGAGGTTCGCGCCGAGCAATATCTCGTGGAGCAGGGCTGCCGGATTTTGGCGCGCAACGCGGCGTTCCCCGGCGCGGAAATCGACCTGATTGCGCAGGATGGGCGGGTGATCGTCTTTGTCGAGGTCAAGATGCGGACGAGCGGCGCATCCTACGGGCGCGAGGCCGTGACGCCGGCCAAACAAAAGAGAATATGCAGGGGCGCGCTGCGCTACATGGTTCAAAATGGGCTGACGGAGCGGCAGGCTCGCTTTGACGTCATCGAAATCCGGGGCGCAAGGCTGACGCATATCAAGGACGCGTTCCCCTATCAGGGGCCTATGTTTTGATTTTTCCCGGAGGATTGAAATGAAAAAACGTCAGAAAATCTGGATTGTCGTTTTGCTTGCGCTGCTCGCCGCGGCGGCGGTTTTCTTTGCGCTGTTTGGTTCAGGCGGGAAGGACGACGCGCCGCAGACGGGCAACCTGATTGCCAACGGCGATTTTGCTTTGACGACGGACGGCGAGCCCGACGGCTGGCAGACCGGCGCGTGGGTGACGAGCGCGGGCGCTTCGTATCTGGAGGCGGTGACGCTGGAGGACGGCACGACCGCCGCGCTGGTGGAAAACGCCGCGGCCAACGACGCGCGCTTTGAACAGACGATTGCCGTTCGCGAGAACGCGACATACAGGCTGACCGCGCGGGTGATGGCGGAGGGCTGCGGCGAGGGGACGAAGGGCGCGAATGTGTCCTTCTCCGGCGTTTACGGCACGAGCCGCGACCTGCACGAGACAAACGGCCAGTGGGAGACGCTGACCCTGTATGGCCGAACCGGCAAAGGGCAGAAGGAAATCACGGTCATGGCGCGGCTGGGCGGCTACGGCGCGGAGAACACCGGCAAGGCGTGGTTCACGGACGTGAGCCTTGAACAGGTGGAAACCGTGCCCGTCGGCGAGACGGTGCTCGATCTGGCCACGCCTGCGCCGAGCAAAAAGACCGACGCGGGCGCACCCAAGACGGCGAAGGAGAGGAGCATCCCGCTGCTGATCGGCGCGGCCTGCGTCTACATGGCGTTGGCGGCGCTGCTGGCGCGCGGCCTGACGGGGAAGAAGCTGAACGCGCGCGCAGGGCTGGCGGTTTCGCTGCTGGCGGCGCTGGTCATCCGCGTGCTGCTGGCGTTCACCGTCGAGGGCTACGGCGTGGATATGGGCTGTTTTGGCGCGTGGGCGGGCAAGATGGCCGGCGGCGGCCCGGCGAATTTCTATGAGGCGGGCTATTTCTGCGATTATCCGCCCGCGTATATGCTGGTGCTGTGGCTGCTCGGCCTGCTGGGCAGGGCGCTGGGGCTTGGCACGGGGAGCATGGCGTTTCAGGGGCTGATGAAGCTCGTGCCGATTGCCTGCGATCTCGCGCTGGCGGCGGTCTGCTTCAAATGGGCCGAAAAAAAGCTGGGCGAAGGCGCGGCGCTGGCCGTGGCCGCGCTGCTGGCGCTGAACCCGGCGTTCGTCGTGACCTCGAGCTGCTGGGGGCAGATTGACTCCGTGCTGGCGCTGCTGCTGGTGCTGATGCTGCTGTATGCGCGCGCGGGGCGGTGGGCAATCGCCATCCCGATCTTCGCGCTGGCCGTGCTGGCCAAGCCGCAGGCGGGGCTGCTCGCGCCGCTGGGCGTGGCGGCGCTGATGAAAGAGGCGCGTCTGGGCGAGCGCCGCGGAAAAGCTATCGGCCTGGGTCTGCTGGGCGGCGTGGCGGCGACGCTTATCGTCGTGCTGCCCTTTGCGTGGGGCGAAAACATCTTCACGTGGCTGGTGGATAAATACGCGGCGACGCTCTCCGGCTATCCGCACGCGACGCTCTCGACGGGCAACCTGATGTTCCTGCTGGGCGGCAACTGGGTGGATGAATCGACCGCGCTCATCGGCTCGATCACCTACGGGCAGATCGGCCTTGTGCTGATGGCGCTCTCCTTCGCGGCGGGCGTGGCGGTCTATGCCGTGGGCAGGGGCAGGAGCTGCCTGTTCCTCTCCGCCGCGCTGACGATGCAGCTGGTCTTTGCGCTGGGCACGAAGATGCACGAGCGCTATATCCTGCCCGCGCTGGCGCTGCTCTTTTTCGCGTTTGTGGAGACGGGGGATATCCGGCTGCTGATCTCCGCCGTGCTGGCCTCGGCGGCCTCGGCGGTGAACATCGGCGTGGTGCTGGCGTTTGATTATCTGATTGCGCCGAACACGGGGCTGGGGTATGCGCTCGGCGCGGTGCAGCTCGCCGCCGCGGCGCTGACGGCGTATACGGCGGTTCGCCTTCTCATGGGGGCGCGGCCGATGACCCTGCCGGAGCGCAGAGTCGAGCCGGAAAAGACGGCGGACGCGGATGACGGAGCGCCGACCTGCGCGGCCGAAAAGCGCGAGCGCGACGAGCTGCTGCATCCGCAGGATTACCGCATGCACCTGCGCGGGCGCGACTTCGCCATCATGGGCGCGCTGACGCTGGCATACAGCGTCGCGGCGTTCTGGCATCTGGGTGCGACGAAAGCGCCGCAGACAGGCTATGTCTCCACGGCGGCGGGCGAAACGGTGGTGCTCGACCTCGGCGAAAATCAGGAGGACTTCCACCTGTATTATTACGGGGGGATTTCCGATACGCAGTTCACCGTCGCGACATCCGTGGACGGGGAAAGCTACGGCGCGGAAACCGGCGCGTTCTTCGACCGGGGCGAGTGCTTCAAATGGCTGGCGCTTCG
>UMHM01020745.1_pt1 | contig 11608 bp, 10 predicted proteins | sample 1965501 | NCBI WGS metagenome assembly UMHM01 (sample SAMEA4836095, study PRJEB28245) | human gut metagenome | biome: gut microbiome; material: fecal sample | place: Denmark | collected 2008
GCTGCGCGCCGGGAAGGTGCTTCGCAGAGAAATATCTGCGGAAGTGTGTGGCACGCTTCCCTTCCCATCGTGCGAAGCACGATCCTTCACGGCAGCTCCGCTGCCCCTTCACATCGCGCCTGCGCGATCCTTCACTTTGCGCTCTGCGCAAACCTTCATGAAAAAACAAAGCGTGCCTGTTACAGCCGGTCCAGACGCTGCATATAGGTTTCGGAATCCTCGCCGACGCAGCCGACCAGCAGATAGCGTCTGGTATATGGGTCGAATACAAAATGCTTGAGCAGGCGGAAGCCCTGCACCTTTCCGGTCGAACGAACGTGGGTACGCGGGCCGGTGCATTCGTGGATCACGTGATCGATACGGATATGACTTTCGTCCACATAGTCGACCGGTACGTCGCGCGCGATGACCTCCGCGACCTGCTGCTCCAGCTGATCCAGATCCAGCTCCGGCGCTGTGTCCGGGAAGGCAAGGATAAAGCCGTGGTGCACGTCATCATGCGAGCAGCGTTCCAGCTCCTTTGGCGGCAAAAAGCACTCGCAAAGATCCTCTGCCGTATGCGCCATCAGCCGATACGGCAGAGAGTCATAGGCGCGCTGATAGACCTCCTGCGGCTCCGGACCAAAAATCGTCGGACGGGTAATGATGATCTCCTCGCCGACACCGATCAGAAGGTTTGCATTTGCGCCCAGCAGGGGGTAGATCAGATCAAAATGCTCGATCACGACGCGCTTGCCGCGGCGCACGGCCAGCAGGATCGCATCCGCGAGCTCACTGAGCTGATGAAAGCCCATCTCAAAGCGGGTGTCCATATGATAGGTATGCGGGGAAAAAAAGCCGGTCTCCGCATCCTGGTCGAGGATCGGCAGCGGGCGCACGTTGACGCCATCGTCATCGTTGGACAGCTCAAGACCCGGGAACATCCCCTTGATCAGCACACTTTTTCCTGAGCCGGCCTCACCGATCACACCGATGATCTGGTCAAACGGCGATAAATACAGCTGCGCGAGCTGAATGCCCAGGTTGAAAATACGGCTTCTGCCGCGCGGGGCAAAATAGGTGCTGTAAATATGACTGTGCTGGATCGCGTTTTCCGGCATAGAGCAGTCCTCCTTTGCGTTTCTTCCAGTATAGCGCATGTTGTCTCTCTTGCAAATAGCCTGATTGTATTATATAATATCATCAAATTGATATATTACAAGGAGAAATTTTCATGGGAGGACTTTTGCATTCCGCCACGGCGGGAACGGACGAATCCGGCGACGTCGTCGTGACGGTCACACCGGCAGATCAGACACAGATCATTCTCCATACAGCGCTGCGCGCGCAATTCGGTGAGGCCATGAAGCAGACCGTCGGCGAGCTGTTGGATGCACAGCAGCTCACGGCGCTTGTCGAGCTGCACGACCGCGGTGCGCTGGACTGGATCATCCGGGCGAGACTTGAAACTGCGCTTGCGCGCGCACAGGAGGCTGACCGATGAGAAGATCCATGCTTTTTGTGCCCGGCAACACGCCGAAAATGATGACAAGCTGCGGCTTTTTCGGCGCAGACGCCGTGATCTTTGACCTTGAGGACGCTGTTTCCCCGACGGAAAAGGATGCGGCGCGCGATCTGGTGCGCTATGCCATCGGCAATCTGCATCTCTGCGGCAGCGAGGTCATCGTCCGCGTCAATTCCATTGAAACACCCATGTTCCTTGCAGATCTGGCCGCTGTTGTTCCGCAGAAGCCCGATCTCATCATGCTGCCCAAAACCTGTACCGCGGAGGACATCCAGATGCTTGCGCAAACGCTCGACCGGCTGGAAGCAGAAAACGGTCTGTTGGCGGGAGCTGTCGGCATCCTTGCGCTGATCGAAACGGCGCTCGGCGTAGAAAATGCGTTTTCGATCGCGTCTGCCAGCCCGCGGGTCCAGGCGCTGTTCCTCGGTGCAGAGGATCTGAGCGCGGATCTGCACTGCAAACGGACAAAAGAGGGGACGGAGATCCTGTACGCGCGGACACGGCTGGTCATGGCCGCGCGGGCAGCAGGGATCGATGTCTACGACACGCCTTTTACGGATGTTGACGATGATGAAGGACTCTGCGCGGACGCTGCGCTCGCAAAGAGCCTCGGCTTTACCGGCAAGGCGGCCATCTCGCCGCGCCATCTCGGCAATATCAACCGCTGCTTCAGCCCCACGCAGGCAGAGGTCGACCATGCGAACGAGGTGCTTGCAGCGCTGGAGGAAGGAAAGCGGCAGGGCCGCGGAGCGGTCGCTCTGCATGGCAAAATGATCGACGCACCGATCGCCGCCCGCGCGAAACGGACGCTTGCCGATGCGGAACAGATCCTGAAGCGGGGAGGGACACTTGCATGAATACGAAGCTGGTAAAAACCATCCGTGAGGCGATCGCGCTGGCCGGATTGAAGGACGGCATGACGATCTCCTTCCACCATCATCTCCGGAACGGCGACTATGTGCTGAATCTTGTCATGGATGAGATCGCAGCTATGGGCATCCGCGATCTGACCGTGAATGCCAGCGCGCTGTTTGACACGCACGCGCCGCTTTTGGACCACATCAAAAACCACGTTGTGCGGAAGGTGCAGACAAACTACATCTCCGCAGGGATCGGCCGGCAGATCTCCGCCGGTCTGATGGACGAGCCGGTCGAGTTCCGCACGCACGGCGGCCGCCCGCGTGATATTGCGCTGGGCATCACCCCCATCGATGTGGCCTTTATCGCCGCGCCATGCTCCGACCGCATGGGAAACTGCACGGGAAAGTACGGAAGATCCGCCTGCGGCAGCCTTGGATATGCGTTCCCGGACGCGATGTACGCAAAAAAGGTGATCGTCATCACCGATGAGCTGGCGGAATATCCGCTGACCGGCTGGTCGATCCCGGAGATCTATGTAGACTACGTCGTGCAGATCGACGCCATCGGCGATCCGGCGGGGATCGTGTCCGGCACTACGCGCATGACGCGCAATCCCGTCGCGCTCGTCATGGCACAGACGGCGGCGCGGGTCATCCAGAATTCCGGGCTTCTGCGTGACGGCTTCTCGTTCCAGACCGGCGCCGGCGGCGCGACGCTTGCCACGGCCATGTATCTCAAGCAGATCATGCTCCGTGAGCAGATCCACGGCAGCTACGCGCAGGGCGGCATTACCGGGTATCTGGTCGATATGCTCAACGAGGGCTGCTTCCGGGCGCTGATGGATGTGCAGTGCTTTGATCTGAAGGCGGCGGCCTCCATCCGCGATAACCCGAACCACTGCGAGGTCGGCGCGGCGCAGTACGCAAGCGCCGGTGCAAAAAGCTCCATCATGGATTCGCTCGACGTTGCCGTCCTCGGCGCGACAGAGATCGACACGGATTTTAACGTCAATGTCCACACCGATTCCTCCGGGCGCATCATGGGCGGCTCCGGCGGGCACAGCGATGCCGCCGCAGGCTCCAAACTCTCGATCATCACGGCGCCCCTGTTCCGCGGCCGGCTTCCCATCGTCCGCGACCGCGTCACCTGCATCTCAACGCCGGGCAAGGACATTGATGTGCTGGTCACACAGGCGGGGATCGCCGTCAATCCCAGAAGGGAAGAGCTGCGCGAGCGGCTGACGCAGGCCGGGATGCAGGTATTGGAGATCACACAGCTTCGCGCGCTTGCCGAGCAGATCACCGGCACACCGGCGCCGCTGCCGCCTGCCGGGCGTGTGATCGCAAAGGTCATCGGCCGGGACGGCACCTTGCTGGATACGATCGGAGAACGAAAGGGGGAGGAATGACGATGCGTGAGATCAGAGCTTCACACATCACGGACACCGTTGCGCGGCTGTGCGTCGAGGCAAACCGCCAGCTGCCGCAGGATGTAAGGTCGCGGATCTGTGCGGCCTATGCAGATGAGCCGTGGCCAATCGCAAAGGAAGTGCTCGGACGGATCCTTGAAAACGCGGACATTGCCGCCGAACGGCCGCAGCCGATCTGTCAGGATACTGGCATGGCCTGCGTTTTTGTTGAGCTTGGGCAGGAGGTCCATATTGCAGGCGATCTGAACGAAGCCATCCATGCGGGCGTGCGGCGCGGCTATACAGACGGTTTTCTGCGCAAGTCCGTGGTCCGCGACCCGCTGGACCGCGTGAACACCGGCGATAATACGCCCGCCATGATCTATTATGAGATCGTACCGGGGGATCGGCTGAAGCTGACTGTCGCGCCGAAGGGGTTTGGCAGTGAGAACATGAGCCGCATCGCCATGCTCCGCCCGTCGGACGGTCTGGACGGCGTAAAACAGTTTGTGCTGGACGCCGTGCTGCAGGCCGGGCCGAACCCCTGCCCGCCGATCGTAGTCGGCGTCGGCCTCGGCGGCACCTTTGACAAAGCGGCTCTGCTGGCAAAGAAGGCGCTGCTGCGGGAGACGGGCGGGCACAATGAGGATCCGTTCTACGCGGAGCTTGAGCGCGAGCTGCTCGAGCGCATCAATGCGCTCGGCATCGGCCCGCAGGGCTTTGGCGGCAGGACCACCGCGCTGGCTGTACACATGCTTTCCATGCCCACGCACATTGCAGGGCTGCCGGTCGCTGTCAATATCAACTGCCACGTGGCAAGACATAGAACGGAGGTGCTTTGATATGACGCTCAGACTGAAAACGCCGCTTGGCGAAGCCGATGCGCGGAAGCTCCGCGCCGGTGACAGCGTGCTGCTGACCGGCGTGATCTACACCGCGCGGGACGCAGCGCACAAGCGTCTTTGCGAGCTGGTGGAGGCAGGCAAGCCGCTTCCCTTTGACCCGATGGATGCAGTGGTCTATTATGTCGGTCCGACGCCCGCTGCACCCGGTCAGATCATCGGTTCGGCGGGGCCGACGACCTCCTATCGGATGGATGCCTACGCGCCCACGCTCATCGCGCTTGGTCTGCGCGGCATGATCGGCAAGGGCAGGCGGAATGCGGCAGTGATCGCCAGCATGAAGCAGCACGGCGCGGTCTACTTCGGCGCGATCGGCGGATGCGGCGCACTGCTCAGCAAATGTATCAAAAAAGCTGAGGTCATCGCATATGAGGACCTCGGCGCAGAGGCGCTTCGGCGCTTGGAGGTCGAGGACTTCCCGGTCACCGTGATCATCGACGCCCTTGGAAACGATCTCTACGAGACGGGCCGCAGGGCATATCTGGAGCAGTGCAATGGAAAACAACCGCATTGATCTGTGCGCACCGGAAGGGGAAACGCCGATCTATGACCAGATCCGGCAGGAGCTTGCGGGCAGGATCCGTGCCGGAAGTCTCCCGGACGGCACACGCCTTCCGACCGTGCGGGAACTGTCGGAACAGCTGCATGTGGCGGAAGGTACGGTCAAACGCGCGTATGACGAGCTGGAACGGGACGGACTTCTGATCAAAACACCCGGGCGCGGCAGTTTCGTCTGCTACCACCGGACAGCCGATCGCCGGCAGGCGGCACAGGAGCAGATCGATGCGCTGCTGCAGCAGCTGCACCAGATGGGGATCAGCGTCCATGAAATGAAACAGCTCTTTGCGGACCAGCTGCGCCGCTTCTGTGCGCAGCAGCCCAAGCTGCAGGTCGCGCTGGTCGAATGCAACCCCGAGGTGCTTGCGCAGCTGGAAGAGCAGCTCCGGCATATGGACGGTATCGAGCTGCATACCCTGCTGCTCGAGCAGGTGCAGCAGCACCCCGGGCGGCTCGCACAGCAGATGGATGTGATGATCACGACGACCGAACATGCAAAACAGCTTGCCGGGATGACCGGGCAGGCGGAAAAAGTTGCAAAAATCGCCCTGCGCCTGCAGGCGTCCAGCGTTGCGCCGATCGTAAAGCTTTCGCCCGGGCAGCGCGTAGGGATCGTCAGCCAAAGCCTGCGCTTCGGCGCGCTGCTGCGCAGCTTTTGCGACGAATATACGCAGGGGCTTCAAATCGCAGGACCGGCGCTTTTTGACCCGCCGGAATCGCTGTCTGCGTATCTGAGCGGCAAGGATGCGGTCCTTGTGCCGGAAGGCTATGAGAAGCTCTGCACACAAAAGGCGCTCGGGCTGCTGACACAGTTTGCGGCACACGCGCGCCTGATCTCCTGTTCCTACCAGATCGACGAGGGCTCTGCCATCTATCTGACCGAACGGCTCGAACGGCTTCTGGCAAATCGTTCTCCGAAATGAATTTTTTTCTTGCGTCGCTTGCATGGCCTGCAAGCGACGCAAGTTTCGTTGCATTTCCGGAAAAACAAATTGACTTCCCCGTGGCTGAAGCTACAATAATAGGTAGAAACGGTCTGAAAATGAAATTTTCCAATCATTTTTTGAGAGGAGTTCCTTCCATGCAAACAGAGCAGACACGAAAAAAGGTGCTTGTGATCGGTGTGATCGGAGCAGACGTCCATGCCGTCGGCAACAAGATCCTTTATCACGCATTTACCGAAGCCGGGTTCGATGTCGTTAATCTCGGCGTTATGGTGTCACAGGAGGAGTACATCTCTGCAGCCATCGAATCAGACGCGGACGCCATTGTTGTTTCCAGCCTGTATGGGCAGGGGGAGCTGGATTGCCGCGGGATGCGGGAAAAGTGTGACGAGGCTGGTCTTCTCGGGATCCCGCTGGTCGTCGGCGGAAATATCGTTGTCGGCAAGCAGAAATTTGAGGATGTGGAAAAGCGCTTCCACGCCATGGGCTTTGACCGCGCTTTCCCGCCCGGAACGCCGCCGGAAACGACCATCGACGCGCTGCGTGAGCTTCTGCATATGGATGCCGCTGCATGCAGCGAGGCTGTGCCGGTATGAAGCCTGTTTTATTGACGGATTTCGGCAGCACCTATACCAAGCTGACGGCCGTAGACGTTGACACGGCGCGCGTGCTTGGAACGGCAGCCGCCTATACGACCGTCCAGACAGATGTCAATGACGGCTTTTCCGCCGCGCTGCGGCAGCTTGAGGAGAAAACCGGCAGGCTCGAATACGCCGAGCGCTATGCCTGCTCATCCGCGGCAGGCGGACTGCGGATGATCGTATCGGGCCTTGTGCCGGAGCTGACGCTGGAGGCCGCGCGCATGGCCAGCCTCGGCGCCGGAGCAAAGCTGATCGGACAATTCTCGTTTGAGCTGACGGAGGATGATATCGACCAGATCCGGCGGGAAAAGCCTGATATCTTTCTGCTCGTCGGCGGGACGGACGGCGGAAACACGGCCTGCATTCTGCATAATGCAAACATGCTGGCCGCCATGCAGCCGGATTTTCCGATCATCGTCGCGGGCAACCGCTCGGCTGCGCGGCAATGCGAGCGGATCCTCGCCGGATGCCGCGTGCGGGTATGTGAAAATGTCATGCCGAAGTTTGGCCTGCTCAAAACGGAGCAGACGCAGGCCGCGATCCGCGAAATTTTTCTGAGCCGCATCATTCAGGCAAAGGGGCTCGACCACGCGGCCGAAAGGATGAACGACATCCTCATGCCAACACCGGCAGCCGTGCTCAAAGCGCTGGAGCTTCTCTCCAGCGGGTTTGGCGGCGAGCCGGGGATCGGCGAGCTGGCCGCGGTGGACGTAGGCGGCGCAACGACTGATGTCTACTCCATCTGCGAAGGAATGCCCCGGCAGATGAACACCGTCTACAAAGGGCTCCCGGAGCCGTATGCCAAGCGTACCGTCGAAGGAGACATCGGGATGCGCTACTCCGTTCTCGGCATTCTGGATGCGGTCGGTGCACGCCGCCTCGCAGAGCTGTCCGGGCTCCCGGAGCAGCGGGTGCAGACGCTGTGCCGGATGCTGAGTGAACAGACGGAGCTCGTCCCGGACTGTGACGGGGAGCTGGCGCAGCTGGATCATGCGCTGGCATGTATGGCGGTCAGCACGGCGGCAAAGCGCCATGCAGGGACGATCGAAGAGACCTATACCCTGCTCGGGCAGACGTTCGTGCAGGCGGGCAAGGATCTGACGGCCGTGCGGCGCGTCGTGGCGACCGGCGGGAGCCTGATCCATTCACCGCGTGTGCGCGAGATCGCGTCTTATTTCTGCTATGACCCCGCCGATCCGGCGTCTCTGCGCCCGAAAAACGCGGAGATCCTGATCGATTCCTCTTATATTCTCGCTGCAATGGGGCTGCTTTCCACGCATGATCCGCTTGCGGCGCTTCAAATTATGAAAAGGATGATCAGATAGATGGAAATTCAGAACAAAAAGCTGGACGAAGGCGTCTTCATGCAGGAACGGCAGGAGGTCCTTGGCCAATGGCCGACGGGAAAGGACATAGACCTGCAGGAGGCTGCTGATTATCAGAAACGGCTCTCGCCGGAACGTGTCTTTTCCACGAAGCTTCTGGAGGCCAAGAAAGCGGGGCGGACGCTCATTCAGCCGCGTGCCGGCGTGCCGGTGATCGAGGAACATATCAAGCTCATGCAGTATCTGGAGAAGGAGGGCGAGGCCGACCTTCTGCCCACCACGATCGACAGCTACACCCGGCAAAACCGCTATGCCGAAGCGGAGGACGGCATTCAGGAATCCATCCGGCTCGGGCGCGCCATGCTCAATGGCTTTCCCGCGGTCAATCACGGCGTCGCCGGCTGCCGGCGCGTGATCGAGAGCGTCCACACGCCGCTGCAGGTGCGGCATGGCACCCCGGACGCGCGTCTGCTGACGGAGATCGCCTATGCCGGCGGCTTTACCAGCTATGAGGGCGGCGGTATTTCCTACAATCTTCCGTACTGCAAAAATGTTCCGATGGAAACGACCATCCGCTCCTGGCAGTATGTTGACCGTCTGACGGGCCTGTACGAGGAAATGGGGATCTCCATCAATCGGGAACCGTACGGACCGCTGACCGGCACGCTGGTGCCGCCGTGCATTTCGCACGCGGCTGCCATCATCGAAGCGCTGCTTGCCGCCGAACAGGGCGTGCGCAACATCACCGTCGGCTACGGGCAGTGCGGCAACATCGTGCAGGACATCGCGGCCATCCGCACGCTTGAGGAGCTGACCGAGGAATATCTGCACAAATACGGGTACGATCAGGTCGTTGTTACCACGGTACTGCATCAGTGGATGGGCGGCTTCCCCGCTGACGAAGCCAAGGCCTTCGGCGTGATCTCCACGGGCAGCCTGATCGCCGCGCTCTCCAAAGCCACAAAGGTCATCGTAAAAAGCCCGCACGAAGCGATCGGGATCCCGACGATGGAGGCAAATGCGCAGGGGCTCCGCTGCACAAAGCAGGTCGTCAATATGATGGCAGACCAGATATTTCAAAACTCGCATCTGGACGAGGAAATGGAGATCATCCGCCGGGAGACGCGCTGTATTGTCGACAAATGCTTTGAGCTGGGCAGGGGAGATATCGCGCTGGGGGTCTGCCGCGGCGTTGTGGCCGGCGTGCTGGACGTGCCGTTTGCGCCCTGCCGCTATAACGCAGGGCAGATGCTTCCCTGCCGCGATAACGAGGGTGCGATCCGGATTCTGAACATGGGGAATCTCCCATTCCCGCAGGACCTGAAGGATTTCCACGCCGCGCGCATTGCAGAGCGCGCAAAATATGAAAAGCGTGCGCCGAGCTTCCAGATGGTCATCGATGATGTGTATGCGATCGGTAAGGGGCGGCTGGTCGGCCGGCCGAGAAACTGATGGAAAACGACGGAGGTATTATTTATGAAAATCAAAAATGTTGTCTGCGCACCCGGGCGTACCGGCTTCTATTTTGACGACCAGCGCGCGATCAAGCGCGGCGCGGGGCACGACGGGATGTTCTATATCGGCCAGCCTGTCACCGAGGGCTTTTCCGCCGTCCGTCAGGCAGGCGAGGCGATCTCGGTCATGCTGATCCTGGAGGACGGCCAGGTCGCTTACGGCGACTGCGCGGCGGTACAGTATTCCGGCGCAGGCGGGCGCGATCCGCTGTTTTTGGCGAAGGATTTTATTCCTATTATTGAGCAGTACATCAAACCGTGTCTGGTCGGGCAGGAAGCGGACAATTTCCGTGCGCTTGCCGCAAGGATGGAAGCCATCGAGGTCGGCGGCAAGCGGCTGCATACGGCGATCCGCTATGGTGTTTCTCAGGCGCTGCTTGACGCCGTTGCAAAGGCGAGCGGGCGCATGATGTGTGAGGTCGTGGCGGATGAATACGGCTGCACGGTATCGGACCACCTGATCCCGATCTTTACCCAGTCCGGGGATGACCGGTATGATAATGCGGACAAAATGATCATCAAGGGCGCGCAGGTGCTCCCGCACGCATTGATCAACAACGTGGAGACAAAGCTCGGCGTGCACGGCGAAAAGCTTCAGGAGTATGTGGCGTGGCTTCGTGACCGGATCTTGGCGCAGCGTCTGGACGAGCACTATGCCCCGGTCCTGCATATCGATGTCTACGGTACGATCGGCGCAGCCTTCGGCAATCATAACTACGCAGCCATGGCGGATTATCTGGCGGTCCTGGAGCAGACCGCAAAGCCGTTCCACCTGCGGATTGAAGGACCGATGGACTGCGACTGTGACCGTGAAACGCAGATGGAGGCGCTCGCGGGGCTGACCGCGGAGCTGGACCGGCGCGGCATCGATGTTGAGCTGGTCGCTGACGAATGGTGCAATACGCTCGAAGATATCAAGCTTTTCGCCGATCACAAAGCCGGTCACATGATCCAGATCAAAACGCCGGATCTCGGCGGCATCAACAATACCATCGAGGCAGTCCTCTACTGCAAGGAAAAGGGCATCGGTGCATATCAGGGCGGCACCTGCAATGAGACCGACCGCTCTGCGCAGGTCTGCGTGCAGTGCGCCATGGCGACACAGCCGGCACAGATCCTCGCAAAGCCCGGTATGGGTGTGGACGAAGGCTATATGATCGTCTATAACGAGATGAACCGGATCCTCGCGCTGCGGAAGGCAAAGGCAGAATAACTGCGAGGCCGCAGCGCCGATGCGCCGGGATCTCCATAACAGAAAAATCACGGCAGAGCCCAGCTTTCGGGGCTCTGCCGTGACTGATCTTATGAAACGGGAACTTATAGATGCAGCTTGAGGTCTGTCTTGTCGAAGATCATGCTGCCCTGCAGATCCTGCATATGTCCCTTTCCTGCCTCGCGGGCGCGCGTGTACATGGCGTATGCAATGGAAATGTCCGTGTAGGCGAGACCGACGGCGTTGAAGTAGATGAACTCCTTCTCATTTTCGCGGCCGGGCTTGCTGCCGTCCAGCAGTTCAACGATGTTGGCATAGATATCGCTGTCGCCGATCACGCCATCTTTATAGCAGCGGCTGACGGTCTGTGTGCGGTGCTTGACGGTCTGCCAGTCGTCGCAGACGATCTTATCGGCCTTCTGCACGACGGCGTATTCATCCTCCCAGCCGCCGATGTGGCTGTAGAAAGCGCCATCCTTGATCCAGTCGGCCTTCAGAAGCGGCGCCTGTGCGCTCGTGGCCGTGACCAGAATGTCGGAATCGCGCATGGCCGCCTCCATATTGCCGTTGCAGGCGATGAACTGCATATCCGGGAGATAGCGCGAAAGCTGCCGGATAAACACGGTCTCCTCCTCCGGGTATTTGGAGGCCAGCTTGCAGACCTTCAGGCCCGGACGCGCTGCTTTCATGCCGAGCAGATGCAGCTTGGCCTGCTCGCCGGCTCCGATGAAGCCGATC
>UMHM01085681.1_pt1 | contig 11599 bp, 6 predicted proteins | sample 1965501 | NCBI WGS metagenome assembly UMHM01 (sample SAMEA4836095, study PRJEB28245) | human gut metagenome | biome: gut microbiome; material: fecal sample | place: Denmark | collected 2008
CATTCAACAAACGATATCCATCGGGTGCTTTGATTTCCTTCAAATAATATGTTCCTTGATCCAAACCATTGATTATAAAGGTTCCCGTGCTATCGGATACAATATCAACATCTTGACTATCCGAAATGACATATCCATTCACCGTCTTTTTTACCTTTACTTGATCTTTCAGACTTTGATCTCGATATAGTTTAAATGTAGCCCCACTTAATTTGACATCTTTTTCATTTGTCTTTAAACCATCCACCTTATATGTGTAGCACACAACCGTATCCCATGGTGTATTTCCTTTTGAATTGCTTTGCGGATCATTCGAAAAATTTAATCGTACCTTATTCTCATATCCTTGATTTGAAGTTTTTCGAGCTGCCTTTTCATTTATATACGCATCGTATGTCAATACGATTGGATCATCCTTATGAATATTATAGGTACTCTTTAAATTATTAAATGTAATTGTAAACCCCTTTGATGTTGTAGAAAAACTATATTCTTTCTTATCTAAAATTTTATCTTTGACTTTTACTTGAATCGTGGATTCATTGTAGGACAAAGCTGGATCTATTTCATCTTCGAACTGAAAGAAATACCCATTGTATCCACTCATATCGGGTACTCTAGTTTCATATTTAAATTGAAAGATCTGATTGATTTCAAAATCACCAATATCATTCCATCCTACTTCATTATCATCTTCATGCACCTTTTTAATGATACTTGGATAGTCTGATTTTAACTGAAGTGTTGCCGTAGGAATAGCTGTATCTACCATTGTTAGTGAGCTAGCTCCATGTGTATTTGTTACATCGGTCACCTCATCAATTAAGTAGAAACCATAACCTAACTTATCTAAAGTAATATTCCCTTTTGCATCACAGGATGTTACATGCACAACATTAGCGTCTAAAGTAGAAATCGCATTTTGAATCAGATCAATAAATTTTCGATATTCACTTTGATTTCCATCGTGATTCAATGACATCATGTAATCTACAACGTTCTGATCCTCTACATTCTTATTTAGCTTTGAAGACACGAGTTCCTTTATCTTCGATGCATATGCCTCATTTAAAGTATAGTGAAAGGATGTATCATCTGCGGATTTATTCACATTAAACAGTTTATAAACGCGAAAGGATTTACCTATCATCGATTGATTCGTATTTGCCTGCAAAACAATGCTAGCTCTTCCCTCATCAAAGTTTGCGATTCCCTCAACCGCTTCTATACTCTTATCGGCAGCATGTATTGGTGTTGTTAATAGGGACAACATCAATAGCCCTGTATAAATTATATTTCTTTTATTCATTCCTTTATTCTCCTTTTTATTGCGATATACATAATTGTCACTCCTAAAAGTGTCATCATTAAAGTTTGATTAGAACCTGTATGTGGCAGTTTCGTCATTTTTTGATTCACAAACTCAAGTTCAATGGTTCCATCAACATATAAGTCGTCGACTTTTGTATGATTGATATAAACATCATACTGTCCATTTACAGGTACAAAATCCGTATTTAAACAATACACTTCATTGTTTTTTTGATAGCCTGAAGGAGCTTTGACTTCTTTGATATAGTAGGTCTCTTTATTTTTTAAATTTTCAAAACGCACGACTCCATCCACTGTTGTTTCTTGTTGGATACATTCCTTACACGCTTCATCTTTAAACAATCCAAACACAGCTCCATCTAATAGTTCATGAGCCCCATTTTTCTTTATGATTTTTAAAGCAAATGGCTTTACTTTATTCTCTACACGAATCTGTGAATCCACATAAGATATTGAACCATCTTCTAGCACAGTAAATTCAATAGGCGACATCTCTAGGCTGTATCCATCCATTGTTTTAAATTCATGAAGAATGTGTTTCCCTTTCGCTAAGCCGACAAATTCAATTTCTCCCTTTTCATTTGTCTTTTCCTGAATAGGAAATGGTAAATTTTCTATCGTATGCTTAAAAATAACACCCGGTAAACCAATATCGGTCCCTTCCTGTACTTTTTTAAGTTTGATTCGATTCACCTTGTCCGATACAGAAAATGTTTTAAATACATTGATATGCGCAGATTGACTACTTTCACGATCTAATTTTTGTACATAAACTTTTGTATCTAACAAATAGCCTTGGGGTGCTTTTTTCTCTTGGACAGTGATCGTTCCTAATGGAAGACAAACCTTGCCATCTTGATCTGTATAGAAGGCATCTCCACTCACTTTAAATGTGTCATTCATTAGAATTGCGCCTGTTTTATCTGTCTTTAAAACCCATGTACGCAATGGCTTTTGATTTTTTGTTGCAGGGTCTACATCATATAAACCACCATAGAACTTAAATTCATATTGCGCATCTTTTAAACTTGCCGTTCCTTGCGGTTTATTACCTGTATCTACATCGGTTTTCTTTAAAACAAGATCGACAAGATTTACTTGAGGCATATCTTTTACCTGTAATACAACCGTCTGATTTTCTTTGGCTACTAAATTATAAACTGTCTTATCTAATGTATATCCATAAGGAGCTACCAATTCTTTTACATAATATGTTGCAGGTGTTAGATCCGATATGACATTGGAATTTCCTTTTTCATCAATAATAAATTCATCGATTTTCTCTTTGCACGCCTCATCTGTATACAAACCATATTTAGCTCCTTTTAATGTATAGATCGAATTATTTTGAATCAAAGAATCTAACTGACTTGTTTTTTTCACTTGAGCTAAACCTTTAGGTGCATATTCACCATATGCTAGTTTTTGAATCGGACTTATTACACCTTGCCAGTTTTTTCTAGTTCCCTCAAGATCTACCATATAAGCTAGATAGTTCTTGGGTTCCGGCTTAGAAGTGATTTCATTCCATAAACCACTGACCGTTGTTTTCCAATGATATCCATTCAGTGCTTCTTTACTGATGCAAGTTCCACTAAATGCATTGGATACCAGCTCATCCGTTAAAACAATGGCACCACTTTCACCATAGCGCGATGTTAAGATATCGCCAGGCCCTTTATAACCATAATATAAACTTTTCTTTAGATTAACATTATCGACTGTATATGGATTTGAAATCGTATCTCCTACATTTGGAGATGCATTCAAGCCTTGTGCACAGAACGCAAAATTTGAATTTGAAAGCTCCCAAATACCATTCGCAATACCGTAGCCATTCGCATCTTCAAAACGATGATGACTCAAATTCACAACACTGTTCGATCGAGGCAAGTTATATAAGCGAGGACTACTATATCCTGCACTATAACGATCTAAAATCATAAGCCCATCATTGATCAAATAAGCATCTGCATATTGTTCATAGAAAGATTCATCTAGAAAATAGTGTTCATCACAATAATCAATCAGACCAAATTTTTCAGCCTTACTTTTTCGTAATGAAATAAATTCATCACTATTGATATTTCCTTTCTTATACTCCTGCATCATCTCCTTTTCTGATTCAGACAATCCATTGATAGACACTTCTTGAGCTTGAATCATAGTTAAAGTAAGAAGAAATACCATAAGAATACTCATACATATATAAATCTTCTTTTTCATTCTTTCACCTCCTGCTTATATACTCTTTTCTTCTCACTTATAATTTTGACAATCCAATGTGAAAAAGACATTAACTCCAGCAAATTCTTGTCTATTGCACCTATCTAATCTAAAACGAAAAAAAACAAGTGTTTTAGATAAAAAACACTTGCCAATAAGAATTCAATAGTGTATTATAAATAGGCACATTGGGGTATAGCCAAGCGGTAAGGCATCAGACTCTGAATCTGACATTTCCTTGGTTCGAATCCAAGTACCCCAGCCATGCCTATTGCAGAGGAGTAATCCTCTGTTTTTTTTTGCAAAAACATAAAAAAAGAGCAAGCATTAGCTTACTCAATTTATTCATTAGCGGTTGAAGAAGAAATTAGGAATTTGTTCATCATCACTTGTATTATTTTCAACACTTGTTACAACACCTGTATTGACTGGTGATTGAATTTTAGGTTCTGTGAACAAAGCATCATTAGCAACTTGTTTTACAACTGATTCATTACGTCTTTTACGTTGTTTTTCTTTTGGTTCTTCAAATCCAGTTGCGATAACTGTTACGATAATAGCATCACCTAATTGTTCATTAATAGCGATACCGAAAATGCAGTCAACATCTCCACCAGCTGCATCCTGAATAACAGCTACAGCGTTTTGTGCATCAAATAATGATACTTTATCGCCACCTGTAATATTTACGATAGCTGATTTAGCACCTGCAATCTGTGCTTCCAATAATGGTGATTGAATTGCTTTTTCTGCTGCAGAAATAGCTTTGTCTTCTCCTTCTGCCATACCAATACCGATTAAAGCACGTCCTTGGTTTTGCATAACGCTACGAACGTCCGCAAAGTCTAAGTTTACTAATGCTGGAACAGCAATTAAATCAGAAATAGTCTGAACACCTTGACGTAATACATTATCCGCAGCTTGGAAAGCTTCTTCGATTGGCTTACGTCCAATTACATCTAATAAGTTGTCATTTGATACGATAATCAATGAATCAACATATTTTTTCAATTCTTCAATGCCATCTTTTGCATTATTTGCACGACGACGACCTTCAAAAGTGAATGGACGAGTCACAACAGCTACAGTCAAAGCTCCTTCTTCTTTAGAGATTTTAGCAATTAATGGAGCCGCACCAGTACCTGTTCCACCACCCATACCAGCAGTGATAAATACCATGTCACTTCCTTTTACAGATTCGCGAATTTCAGCTTCACTTTCTTCAGCAGCTTTACGTCCATATTCTGGATTTCCACCAGCACCTAGACCTTTTGTTGTTTCTTTACCTAATACGATTTTATTATCGCAAGGAGAATTTTTCATTACTTGTACATCTGTGTTGCAGATATAGAAATCTACACCTTTAACACCATCAGCAACCATTCGGTTTACAGCGTTGGAACCACCGCCACCAACACCAAATACTTTAATATTCGCTACTTGATTAAATTCAGTCATATAATATCTTCCTCTCTTTTTATTCTTCATCAGCTAAAATAGCATTCTTTAATTTCTTTGTGAATCCACCCTCACCGCTGTGAGCTTTTTGGTTGATTGAATCAATACTTGCCTCTAATTCATTGTTATTAGCACTAATACGATCATCATGGTGAATACGGTTGATATCCTGCCAAGCATAAGCCATACCTAAGCCACAAACAAATGCACCATCTCTTGCACCAATTGCCTGCTCTTGATAAATCATTGCACTCGCATTGAAAGATTTATCTAAGTCTTTCAATACTGGAATATTACTTCCCTGTCCTGTAATGACATATCTTGATTTCCCTTGGCGAACAATTGGCAAACAAGCATCATTGACAGTCTGAATCCATTGACGGATACGAGGCAAACAAGCCTTAGCCAATTCATTTGCAGTAATTTCAACACGCATATCTTCTCTTTGTTCAATATAAACAATCACATCACTGTTTTCATCTTCTTGACCTGAGAAAATATTTTGTAACAATCTGTAACATACATCATCACTCAACTTATATTTTCTTTGGATTTCTTCAATAAACCATAAATATCCATATTCCAAAGTTGTACAAGTCATTAATCGTCCTGTACTAAATAAAGCTAAAGTTGAATGATTTTGTTCTAAATCAATTTGAATTGTTACTCTTTCTGTACTCTGCGCTAAAGCCGCTGTTTCCTGACCAATCGCAAAAGAATCTAGACAAAGATCTAAGATTTCAAGATTTGCCTGTTCGACACAACGCGCATAAGTATAGATTGTTTCTTTATCCGCATACAATAAATCAACATCCATAATGAAATCTTCACATTCCTGATTTAATGGAAGTTTTTGACTCACTGCACCATTGACTTCATAAATCACCTTATTCGCATTAACAAATTCTACATCATCATTCAATCGTTTTTGAATGGCATTTTTATAGCCTTGTTGAATATGGAACAAACGAATATTCTTTGTACCATCTTCAATCTGCACGCGTACCTTTTGTGAACTACGCATTACATTTACACTAGGAACAGCTAACAATACTCGTTCAATTCGGTATCCTAAAGCTGCCTGTGCATTCGTTATAGCTTGACGAATGGCTGTAACAATAGCACTTTCATCGACAATCTTTTGTTTTTTATCTACACCTGAACAAGGCACTCTTTCTGTTCTTAAAACGTTGTAACGAGCTTCAAATATCTCTAAAACGATAAGACGAATCTCTTGATCAGCAATTTCGATAGCCGCATAAACTCTTTTCTTACTCATTCGACGTCTCCTTTTACATACTACTAAACAATAATACCATAATTCAAATAAAAATAGAAGGTAGTCTTTTAAATTCGACTATGAAAAAAAGGATAGCATATATGCCATCCCGTTTATTTAATATCTAGTTTTTCAAATGCTTTTTCCTGAAATCTTTTCTTACACAAATAATAATTCACAATTAGAATCACCAAGGAAAAATCGACTTGTACAGGAAATGCAATTTTAAATAAAATACATAGAATCAAAGATAAAACATCTAGATAAATAAAGTCACGAACAAGGTCATAACGTTTCAAAGTTTTGTATTTTGTTCTCACATTTACAAATGCAAATACAAATGCAGCACAGCCAATGATCGCATCAATGCTGAAATTAACCACAAACTTCTGAAATAAAACAGCCTTCAAAAAGAACAAAGTCAATGTAACACTCATCACAAGCATCATGTTACAAATCTTAAGTTTTTCATCATCACGCACAACCATTTTTTCCGCATGCTTTTTAAAGGAAGAACTCTTAGAAAATTGGCGATACAAACGATCTACCTTTTTATCGAAATCATCTTCTTTTTTATTCTGAATGATCTCAATCATCAATTCCTTTTTTGCATCAATCAAGTCCGATTTTTCAATCCTTTGGATGATTACTTCTCTAGACATACAAATTCAGCTTCTTCAATCTGCACATTTGTCTCATAGAATTCTTTTAATGCCACAATCGCATATTCTGTATCTTTAACACCTGCTGTTTCAAAACAAGAATGCATTGCAAGCTGTGCTAGACCAAAGTCTACCGCATGAATACTTACCTGTGTATTTGATAAGTTACCCAATGTTGAACCACCTAAAATATCTGAACGGTTCGCAAAACTTTGAACAGGTACATTCACATTTTGACAAATACCTGTAAATAAAGCACGACTAAATGCATCCGTTGTATATTTCTGGTTTGCACTTTCCTTAATTACGATACCACCATTCATTGTCACATAGTTCACTGCATCTGTTTTTTCCGGATGATTTGGATGTAACGCATGGGCATTATCACAGCTTACTAAGAATGTCTTCGCAATAGCTTGGTAGTATTCTTCTTCTGTTTTACCTAAACCATTATTGATACGGTGTAATACATCCTTTAAGAAAGTTGACATAGCACCTTGTTTTGTATTTGATCCGACTTCTTCATTGTCGAAGCAGCAATATACATTGACGCTCTTTTCATTTTCAGCTTTCATAAATGCCTTTAAAGAAACGAATGCACATTGTAAATCATCTAATTTAGGACTTGAAACAAATTCATTTTCATAACCCCAAACCAATCCTTTTTGACGATTGACCAAGAACAAATCTTTACCTAAAATATCTTCGACTTTAACACCTAATTCATCTGCGACCATCTTGTCAAAAGCACCTTTTTTCAAAGCACCACAAGAGAACATTGGACACAAATCAATTTGACGATTGTATTTGTAACCATTGTTCACTTCACGATTGAAGTGGATAGCTACATTTGGAATCATTAAGATATCTTTATCGATATATAATAATTTTGATTCAATCTTAGACCCATTTCTTACTAAAACACGACCTGCAACTGTCAATGGACGATCAAACCATGTATTATCGATCATACCACCATATGCTTCTACATCTAGACGTAAATATTCATTTGGTCCTTCAAGCTCTGGTACATTTTTCACCTTGTAAGTTGGTGAATCTGAGTGACTTGCACACATCTGGAAGTGATAAGAATCTAAATCATTTCCAATCTTGAATGCGATCAAACTTGAGTGATTACGAACTGTATAATATTTGCCACCCGCTTTAACATCCCAAGCCTTTGATTCTGGAAGATAAGTAAATCCATCTTCTTCTAAGTATGTACGAATTGTTTTGATGGAATGGAACATACTTGGACTTGATTCAATAAATTGAATTAATTCATTTGAAATTTCTACTGTATTCATTATAAAACATCTCCTCAATTATAATTATCCATAAATATGAAGAAAAGGCAAAATTAATTTTTTGCCTCTTTTTTCTTGATTGCTGGTAAAATCAATCCTAATGCTGTTAAAACAACTGGAGTGATAATATTTAAGATTGTTGTATACATATCGCCTGCTTTATACATACCAAGTAAGCAACAAGCAGCCGTTAATACAAAGCACCATGCACCAAATACGATTGCAACTGTGTTGTTATTCACAAATTTATAGTCACGGTGGAAAATATCTGTTTTCTTACGTAACATAATGTAAGCGAAGAATACCCACAAGTAACGCATTGGCATTGTTACTGAGTTTAACTGAGTCAACTGACGAAGTACTGTATCTGCATTTGGTACTAAAGCCTGTGCCAAGATAATTGCACCTGCCAAGATATCAACCATGATGATACCATTTGAATAAGCACCAGCATCATTTTTGTGCAATAACTTAGTTGGAATATATTGACGAGCATCTTCGTTGTCTAATAACATTCGTAATGGAGCATCAATACTGATTACTAAAGTAGAGAATTGTCCAATACAGTTACAAGCAGCATAAATAATCATCAATACGTTACCCATACCATAGTATTCACCTAATCTTTGGAATGCCCAATAAGAACCATTCGCATTGTATGAGTCAAAGTTCGCATCGATAACAGCTGGATCAAACATCATACCCATTGCGATCGTACCAAAGATAGCACAAATGATAACCATGATAGCTGCAAAAATCATACTCTTAGGGAATCCTCTAGAAGGGTCTTCAACTTTATTTACATAAGGCGAAATCTTTTCACATCCACCAACCGCAAATACTAAGATTGATAATGAACTGAAATACTTCCAGTCAAATGTTGGAATCAAATTTTTGAAACTGAAATCCATTGCTAAATAGCCACCATTTGGATTGATAGCTGGAGCTGCAAACATCATCAAGATATAAAGAATACTCATAATGAACATACTTGATCCTGCGATTGTAGCCATTTTCTTTAATGGGTTTAAACCACGACTTGCTACATAACTGAATACTAACAATACAGCTAATGTCGCAAACTGAACAGCTTTTGTATTAAAAGATGCATAAGTTTCTGAGTTTTGGAAAATCATCCAGCTTAACGCTTTTAAACCACCAGAACCCTTTGAAGCAATGTACGTAATGTGACATGCCCAATAAGTCCAACCTGCATAGTAAGCAGCTTTAGGACCTGTTGTTTCGTGAATCCAAGAACTTACACCTCCACCTGAATTTTTGAATGCGGAACCAAGTTCACCTACCATTAATGCATAAGGAACGAAGTACAACGCAAACATCAAAATCCAAGAAAAGATTACTTGAATTCCGTTGAAGTACATAAATCCATTTAGTACGTTTCCAAATCCCCAAAGTGTGGAAAAGCACATAAATGCAAGTGTGTACCACTTCATTTTTTGTGAATCATTCATTTTTACTCTCTCCTCTTTCACTGTACTTTAATTGTGACAAATATTACATTTATTGTCAACATTTATTACTTTTGTCACATACAGAAAAAGAGCATCACTGCTCTTTATTCTAAAGTTAATTCAATTTTTGTGTCTGTTGAAATCGTTGTTCCCTCTTCTACATTTTGACTTGTAACCTTGCCATATCCATTTGTTTTGATACTAATACCTGTCAATTGCCAGAAAACTGTCAAATCCTTTCGTGTCCACCCTGTCATATTGGGCATCGTAATTTTTGAACCATTTGTCAAGACAAAGACACGATCATTCGAATTGATTGTCACATTTGCATTTGGATATTGACTCTTTACACTTGTTCCATCCCCAATGATTTCATAATGAACCTTTTTATCTTTCATCTGCTCATACGCATAATCAACAGTATGATTCACTAGACTAGGCATTTCATATGTCTCCCAGCTTTCATAAGCATCTTGTGTTTCATTTGTTGGATTTGTAGAAATTCCACAAGTCTGAAGCGTTTCACGCATGATCTTTTTAAATGGATCCGCAGAATATCCAGTGATATTTGTCGAAACCAATCCATAATAAACCATGACCTTTGGATCATTGGCTGGTGCCGCAGCCATTACACTCGAAGTATGATAGTAGTCATCATATTTCCCAAGATCCTGGTTGTAGACTTGACCTGTACCTGTTTTCATTAAAAGATCAATACCGTCCATTTTAAACCGAGAGCCACTCGCACCCTCATCTGTTACATGTGACATCAGTTCCTGTACTTCCTTCGCTGTCTGTGAAGAAATCGGTGTTCCAACTGCTTTTTTCTTATATTTTTTTATCACTTTACCCGTATCACTATCTACAATCGAATCAATAACATATGGACGAACCATTGTACCGTCATTAAAGATTGCACTATAAGCTTGGCACAACTGCAAAACCGTAATAGAACTTGCCTGCCCAAATCCGGTTGATAAATAGTCTGTTGGAAGACCTATATTCTTAACACCTAAAGACTGACTTACATAGGGTGTATCCACTTTTTGAAAGAAGCCAAACTTATCTAGATACTTACTAAACTGGTTATAGTTGATATAGTTCGCCAATAACTCACAAATACCAACATTACTTGAAAAAGCCAAACCTTGATCAAAAGTTATATCTCCGAAGTTTTCATCTAAAGCATCCCCAATATAAGGATATGGCGTTTCCGTCCCAATAGGAACACGAACGATTTTCCCACTATTCACATCATAGTTGTACCAGAATTGATAAGACGTAAATGTTTTATTGTATGGATAGACATTCGTATCCATGGCTATAGCATATGTGAATGGTTTCATAACCGAACCAGGCTCATATGTACTTGTCGAAATCGCATCCTGGTAGCTAGGAATTTCTTTATGTTCATTTTGATCAAAAGAAGGATAGCTTGCCCAGGCTAAAACTTTTCCCGTTTCAACTTCCATTACTAAGCACCATGCTGATTTAGCATTTTCATTATCCATTGTCTTTTGAAGCTCTGTTTCTACAGTCGACTGCAAGCCCGAATCCAACGTTAAAACAACATCATTTCCATTCTTTGCCTGCTCTATAACATTTGTCGTACCCGGAAGTTTTGAGCCATCCACTGTCTGCTGATATTGTTCCTTACCATCTTTTCCTTTTAATAATTCATTTAAAGACAATTCAAGTCCTAACTTTCCTTCAATATCTTGATTACTCTCATCATAGGCTGCAAAGCCAATCAAATTTGAAGAATAAGGTGTAGCCGGATAATAACGACTGATCGCATCAATAAAGCCAATTCCCGGAATATTCATTTTCTTGATTTTTTTCATCACAGACTTTTTTAAACGC
>UMHM01011544.1_pt1 | contig 11590 bp, 7 predicted proteins | sample 1965501 | NCBI WGS metagenome assembly UMHM01 (sample SAMEA4836095, study PRJEB28245) | human gut metagenome | biome: gut microbiome; material: fecal sample | place: Denmark | collected 2008
TTTTCTCTGCGTGTTCACGATTTATTCAAGCAAAATGTGTGCCGGTATGGCATAATATACTATTCAGAAAGCAAAAAAAGTGAGGGGCGGACGCATGCAGGATTTTGTTGTATTTGACCATGTCTGTAAGACCTATCAGATGGGAGATGTGCGCATTGAGGCGCTGAAGGACGCGTCGTTTACGATCGACGAGGGGGAGATCTGCGTCATCGTCGGCCAGTCCGGCGCGGGCAAGACCACGCTCCTGAACATCCTCGGCGGCATGGACCGGCTTACCTCCGGCCATGTGCTGCTCGCGGGTGAGGACGTGGCGGACTACAGCCGCAAGCGCCTGACGACCTACCGCCGCCACGAGGTCGGGTTCGTGTTCCAGTTTTACAATCTGCTGCCCAATATGACGGCACTGGAAAACGTGCAGATCGCAAGCCAGCTGTGCAAGGATCCGCTGCCGGCCGACGAGGTCCTGCGGCAGGTCGGCCTCGGCGAGCGGATGCAGAATTTCCCCGCGCAGCTCTCCGGCGGCGAGCAGCAGCGCGTGGCCATTGCCCGCGCGCTGGCAAAGCGGCCGAAGCTGCTGCTGTGCGACGAGCCGACCGGCGCGCTCGACGACCAGACCGGCAAGCAGATCTTGTCCCTGCTGCAGGCGCAGAGCCGCGCGGGCGGCATGACCGTCGTCATCATCACGCACAACTCGGCGCTGACCGCCATGGCCGACCGGGTCATCCGCGTGAAAAGCGGGCAGATCGCCGGCGTCCGGATCAATGAACATCCGACGCCCGTCGAGCAGATCGAGTGGTGAGCGGCATGGGGAAGCTGACGCTGCGGGAGATCCGCAGAAGTTTGGGCCGGTTTCTGGCCATCGCGGCCATCGTGGCGCTGGGCGTGGGCTTTTTCTGCGGCCTGCGGCTGACGAAGACGGCCATGGTGCGCACGCTGGACGCCTACGCCGAGGCGCAGCAGATGTACGATTTCCGCCTCGTGAGCACCATTGGCTTTGACGAGACCGACGCGGCCAAAATCGCCGCCGACAGCCGCGTCGCCGCGTGCGAGGGCACAAAGAGCGCCGACGCGCTGACCAGCACGGCGGGCGGCGCGTCGCGGGCGTGCAAATTTCTGTCGCTGCCCGAGACGCTCGACCTGCCGAGCCTGAAGGCCGGGCGGCTGCCGCAGACGGCGGACGAGTGTCTGGCCGACGGGATGCTGTACTCGGAACAGGATCTCGGGCAGAAGATCGTGCTCTCGGAGGAGAATGACGACGATACGCTGGGGCAGTTCACCCGGCGGGAATTCACCATCGTCGGCATCGCCAAGAGCGTTCTGTACATCAACTATGAGCGCGGCAGCACGTCGGTCGGCAGCGGATCGCTGTCCGCCTTCGTGTACGTGCTGCCGGAGGCATTTGACTTTGACTATGATACGGAGCTGTATCTGCGCCTGACGGACCGGGCGGGCGAGATCTACTCGGACGAATACAAGGCGCACATCGACGACGCCGAGCCCTGGGTCACCGCGCTTGCGGAGCAGTGCGCGGACGACCGCGGCACGCGGCTGCATGACGACGCGGCCGAGACGTTGGCTGACGCCCGCGAAACGCTCGACGAAAAGCAGCAGGAGCTGGCGGACGCGAAGCAGAAGCTCGAAGACGCCAAGCAGACGCTGGCGGACGCCGAACAGGACGTCCTGGACGGCGAACAGAAGCTGGCCGATGCGAAGGAGGAGGCCGACCGCGAGCTGGCCGACGCCTACCAGAAGCTCGTCGACGGCCAGAAGGAGATCGAGGAGAACGAGCAGAAGCTTGCAGACGCCCGCAAGGAGCTCGCGGACGGCGAACAGAAGCTCGCCGACGCGCAGGCAGAATATGACGACGGCGCGGCCAAGCTGGCCGAGGCCAGAGAGGAGCTTCGCAAACAGTTTAACGAGACTGTCGGCGAGCTGCAATCCGGGCAGGCGGAGATCGACAAGAATCAGGCGCAGCTCGACCAGAAGCGCGCGGAGCTCGCCGCGCAGAAGGCCGAGCTCGAAGCGACCAAGGCGCAGCTGGAGGCGGCGCTGGGCAGCGGTCAGCTGTCAGAGGACCAGAAAGCGCAGCTGCAGGCGCAGCTCGCGCAGGTCAAGGCCGGGCTGCAGAAGATCGAAGCTGCCGGGCCGGAGCTCGACGCGGCGCAGCAGCAGATCGACGCGGCGCAGGCGGAGCTCAACGCAGGCAGCGAGGAATTCGGCGACGGGCTGGAGGAGGCCAACGCTGAGATCAGCGAAAACCAGAAAAAGCTCGACGAGGCCAAGGCTACGCTCGATGAAAAAAATCAGGAGCTGGCCGATGCAAAGCAGGAGCTCGCCGATGGCGAGCAGCAGCTGGCCGACGCGAAGCAGGAGCTGGCGGACGGCTGGGCCGATTACTACAGCGGCAAGGCCGAGGCCGAGCAGAAGATCGCCGACGCGGAAGCCGAGCTTGCCGACGCGAAGCAGCAGCTCACGGATGGCAAACAGGACATCGCCGACGCCGAAGTGGAGCTCTCGGACGGCGAACAGAAGCTGGCCGACGCGGAGCAGGAGTATCAGGACGGACAGGACGCGCTCGAAAAGCTCGAAAACCCGGACGTGTTCGTGCTGGACCGCAGCAGCAACATCGGCTATGCCTGCTTTGAGAGCGATTCGGATATCGTGCGGGGCGTCTCGCGTGTGTTCCCGCTGTTTTTCTTCGCCGTGGCGGCGCTCGTGTGCATCACGACGATGACGCGCATGGTCGATGAGCAGCGCACGCAGGCGGGCGTTTTGAAGGCCATGGGCTATTCCAACGGCGCGATCTTCCTGGTCTATTTCCTCTACGCCGGGAGCGCTTCGGTGCTCGGCTGCGTGGTTGGCATCGCGGCGGGCTCGTATTTCCTGCCGAAGATGATCTGGCAGGGGTATAATATCATGTACGGCTTCACGGACATCCTGTATGCGTTCGACTGGCCGCTGGCGCTGTTGTCCGCGGGGGCGTATCTGCTCTGCGCGCTCGGCACGACGTGGTACGTCGCGCATGCGGAGCTGCAGCGGCCCGCGGCGGAGCTCATCCGCCCCAAGGCCCCGAAGGCGGGCAAGCGGATCTTGCTGGAGCGGCTGCCGGGCCTCTGGAACCGGATCCCGTTTTTGCATAAGGTCTCCATCCGCAACATCCTGCGGTATAAAAAGCGGATGATCATGATGATCATCGGCATCGGCGGCTGCACGGCCCTGCTCATCACCGGCTATGGCATCCAGGATTCCATCAGCAACGTCGTCGACTATCAGTACAGCGAGATCACCCGCTACGACGCGTCGGTCACGTTCCAGCACGCGCTGAACGAGACGGAGCGCACGGCCTTCGCCGCGCTCTGCGAGGAAGAAGCCGAAGAATATCTCTTCGTGGCCGAAAAGAGCGCCGACGCCAGCGCGGGCAGCACGGTCAAGACGACGAACGTCGTCTGCCCGGCGTCCGGCAGCGTGGAGGGCTTTGTCGACCTGCATGAGAAGGACAAAACGCCGGTCGCCTATCCCGAAAACGGCGCGTGCGTCATCAGCCGCGGGCTGGCCGAGGCGCTGCAGCTGTCGGCGGGCGACACCATCACGCTGCAGAGCGGCACGCGCGAAGCGCAGCTGCAGGTCGCGGCGGTCTTTGAAAACTATGTCTACAACTACGTCTACCTGACGGCGGAAAGCTGGGCGCAGTGCTTCGGCGAAGCGCCGGCATACGAGCAGGCCTGGGTCAACTTCCCGCCTGACGCCGATGCCCACGCGGCCTCGGCCGCGCTGGCGGGGGCGAAGAACGTCGCCTCCGTGAGCCTCAGCAGCGATTTCCGCGCGCGCGTGGCGACGATGATGGAAAGCCTGCGGTACATCGTGGTGGTCGTGGTGGTCTGCGCGGCGGCGCTGGCGTTCATCGTGCTGTATAACCTCACAAACATCAACATCACCGAGCGCGAGCGGGAGATCGCCACCATCAAGGTCCTCGGCTTCTACGACAGCGAGACGAACCGCTATGTGTTCCGCGAGAACATCATCCTGACGGTGCTCGGCGCGCTTGTGGGTCTGCCGATGGGCAAGGCGCTGCACGCCTACGTCATGTCGCAGATCCGCATCGACCTCATGTGCTTCGACGTGCGGGTGGCGCCGGGCAGCTATCTGCTCTCCGCGGCGCTGACGCTCGCGTTCGGGCTGCTGGTCAATCTGGCGCTGCGCCGGAAGATCCGCGCCATCGACATGGCCCAGGCGCTCAAATCCATCGAATAGCATCCGAAGAGAGAAGAGAAACGAATGAAGAAACTGCTTGTCTATCTGCGGCCCTACCGGCTGCAGGCCATCCTCGCGCCCGTGTTCAAGCTGCTGGAGGCGGCGTTTGAGCTGCTGGTGCCGCTCATCATGGCAGATATCATCGACGTCGGCATCGCGGCGGGCGACACGGGCTATATCCTGAAAAAATGCCTGCTGCTCGTGGGCCTCGGCCTGTGCGGCTTTGCCAGCGCGACCTGCGCGCAGTATTTTTCCGCCAAGGCCGCGACCGGCGCGACGGCCAGTCTGCGCCATGCGCTCTTTGCGCATATCCAGTCGCTGTCGTATGCGGAGTTCGATACCATCGGCCCGGCCACGCTCGTCACGCGGATGACGAGCGACATGAATCAGGTGCAGACCGGCCTCAACCTCACGCTGCGGCTGCTGCTGCGCTCGCCGATCGTCGTGTTCGGCGCGATGATCATGGCGTTTACGATCGACGTGCGCTCGGCGCTCATCTTCGTCGTGACGATCCCGGTGCTCTTTGCCATCGTCTTTGCCATCATGCTCAGCTGCATCCCGCTCTACCGCCGGGTGCAGGCGAAGCTCGACGGCGTGACGGGCGCGGCGCAGGAGAACCTGTCCGGCGTGCGCGTCATCCGCGCCTTTACCCGCGAGCAGACCGAGACGGAGAGCTTTGACGGCCGTCTGGACGGATTGTTTGCCGCGCAGCGGTTCGTGGGCAAGCTGTCGGCGCTTTTGAACCCGCTGACGTATGTGGTCATCAATCTGGCGATCGTGGCGATCTTAAAGACCGGCAGCGTCCGCGTGGACGCGGGCGTCATCACGCAGGGCCAGCTGATCGCGCTGTACAACTACATGTCGCAGATCTTGGTCGAGCTCATCAAGTTCGCCAACCTGATCCTGAACATCACAAAATCCGTCGCCTGCGCGGGCCGGATCTCGCAGGTGCTGGAGACGAAGTCCAGCATGGCCGACGGGCAGGACGCCCTGCCGGACGGCAGCGGCAGCCCGGCGCTGCAGTTCTGCGGCGTCTCGTTCCGCTATCCCGGCGCGGGCGCGGACGCGCTCAGCAGTATCAGCTTCTCCGCCGCGCCCGGGCAGACCATCGGCGTCATCGGCGGCACCGGCGCGGGCAAATCCACGCTGGCGAACCTCATCCCGCGGTTTTACGACGCGACGCAGGGACAGGTCCTTGTGTGCGGCGAAGACGTGCGGCAGCTGCGGCTGCAGGCGCTGCGGCCCTCGATCGGCGTCGTGCCGCAGAAGGCACTGCTCTTCTCCGGCACCATCCGCGACAATCTCCGCTGGGGCAATGCCCAGGCCAGCGATGAAGACCTCTGGCAGGCACTGCAGGACGCGCAGGCCGATCAGGTCGTCCGCGGCAAGCAGGGCGGGCTGGACGCGGAAGTCGAGCCCGGCGGGCGCAATTTCTCCGGCGGCCAGCGCCAGCGGCTGACGATCGCCCGCGCACTGGTGCGGAGGCCCGCCATCCTCATCCTCGACGACAGCGCCTCCGCGCTGGACTTTGCCACCGACGCCGCGCTTCGCAAGGCGCTGGCGCATCTGCCGTGGAAGCCCACGGTCGTGCTGATCTCGCAGCGCGTGTCCTCCATCCGCCACGCGGATCAGATCCTCGTGCTCGACGACGGCCGTCTGGCCGGGACCGGCACGCATGACGAGCTGCTGCAGAGCTGCCCGGTCTATCAGGAGATCTGCCGCTCGCAGTATAAGAAGGAGGATGCGCAATGAAGCATGATTCATCCTGGGCGCTTCGGCGCGTGCTCAAAAGCCTCGGGCGGTATCTGCCGCTTCTGATCGTGTCTCTGGTGCTGGCGGCGGCCAGCGTGGCGGGGACGCTCTATATCCCCATTCTGGTCGGCGACGCCATCGACGCCGTCGTCGGCCCGGGGCAGGTCGATTTTGCCGCGGTCTCCGCGTTGGCTGCGAAGATCGCCGTGCTGGCCGCGGGGACGGCGCTTCTGCAGTGGGTCATGGCGGCCATCCACAACCGGGTCTGCTTCGCCGTGACGCGCGACGTGCGCCGGCAGGCGTTCGCCCACCTGCAGCGTCTGCCGCTGGCCTATCTCGACAGCCATCCGGCGGGCGATACGCTCAGCCGCATGATCGCGGACGTCGACCAGTTTGCCGACGGTCTGCTCATGGGCTTCACACAGCTGTTTACGGGCGTTTTGACCATCGTGGGGACGCTCGGCTTCATGCTCTCGATCAGCGTGAAGATCACGCTGGTGGTCGTCGTGCTGACGCCGCTGTCCCTGCTGGTGGCGAAGTTCATCGCGGGGCACACCTATTCCATGTTCCAGACGCAGTCCAAGGCCCGCGGCGAGCAGACCGCGCTCATCAATGAGCAGCTCGGCGGCCAGCGCGTCGTGCAGGCGTTCTCGCATGAGGCCGAGAGCCTTGCGCAGTTTGACGAGATCAATGACCGCCTGACCGCCGCGACCATGCGCGCGACCTTCTTCTCGTCGATGACGAACCCCTCGACCCGCATCATCTACAATATCATCTACGCCTGCGTGGGCTTTACCGGGGCGCTGAGCGCGGTGGCGGGGGCCATCACGGTCGGCGGGCTGTCGTGCTTCCTCAGCTATGCCAACCAGTACGCCAAGCCCTTCAATGAGATCACCGGCGTCGTCACCGAGCTGCAGAACGCGCTGGCCTGCGCCGCGCGGGTCTTCGAGCTCATCGACGAGCCGGCGGAGATCCCCGACGCGCCCGATGCCAAGGCGCTGACCGACGCCTCCGGCAGCGTGCAGCTGACGAATGTCGCCTTCTCCTACACGCCGGAGCAGCGGCTCATCGAGGATCTGGACCTCACGGTCCGGCCCGGCGAGCGCGTAGCCATCGTCGGCCCGACGGGCTGCGGCAAGACGACGCTTATCAACCTCCTCATGCGCTTCTACGACGTGAAGGGCGGCTCCATCGCCGTGGACGGCAGCGACATCCGCACCGTGACGCGGCAGAGCCTGCGCCATCAGTACGGCATGGTCCTGCAGGACACCTGGCTCAAATCCGGCACCGTGCGGGAAAATATCCGCCTGGCCAAGCCCGATGCGGCCGACGAAGAGGTCGAGACGGCGGCCAAAAAGGCGCACGCCGATTCGTTCATCCGCCGCCTGCCGAACGGCTACGATACGATGCTCTCCGACACGGGCGGGGCGCTGTCCGCGGGGCAGCGGCAGCTGCTGTGCATCGCGCGCGTGATGCTCTGCCTGCCGCCGATGCTGATCCTCGACGAGGCCACGAGCTCCATCGATACCCGCACGGAAGTGAAGATCCAGCAGGCCTTCGACGAAATGATGCAGGGCCGGACGAGCTTCGTCGTGGCCCACCGCCTCTCGACCATCCGCGAAGCGGACGTCATCCTCGTCATGCGGGACGGCCACATCGTCGAGCAGGGCAAACACGATGAGCTGCTCGCGAGAAACGGCTTCTACGCCAAGCTGTACCACAGTCAGTTCGAAGGATAACACACGCAGCCGCTTCCCTGGGGCGTATCGGAAACTCCACGGAAGCGGCTGCGCCTTTTTCTTGCATTTGCTGCCGGATGATGTTAATATGATACTATAAAAAAGCAAAGGAGCGGTCCCTTTGGCAAAACAGATCACGCGGATCGTACTGACCGGCGGGCCGGCCGCCGGCAAGACGACGCTCATCAGCCGGGTACTCAAGGAATTCAAGCAGGACGAGGGCTGGAAGGTCATCACCATCCCCGAAACGTCGACGGAGCTCATCTCCGGCTTTGGCATCAAGCCCTTCGGCGGCTGCGTGTCCATGCTGGATTTTCAGGATTTTGTCGTCGCCGACCAGCTGCACAAGGAGCAGCTGGCGCTCAAGGCTGCCCAGATGGTGCCTGAGGAGCGCGTGATCGTGCTGTATGACCGCGCGCTGTTCGACAACAAGGCCTATGTCTCCGACGACGAGTTCCGGCAGGTGCTTTCCCACTTCGGCCTGACGGAGCAGCAGGCGCTGACGCACTACGATACCGTGCTCCACCTCGTTTCCTGCGCCAAGGGCGCGGAATTTGCCTACAATTTCGGCAACGAGGCCCGCTATGAGCCTCTGGAGGTCGCGCGGGAGAAGGACGAGCTGACGCTCCGCGCCTGGAGCGCGCATCCCAACGTCCACGTGATCGACAATTCCGTCGATTTTGAAGACAAGATCGCTAGAGGTCTGCGCGCGGTCTACGCCGCGATCGGCCGGCCGGCGCAGCAGGAGGTCTGGCACAAGTATCTCATCGCCCTGCCCACCCTCCAGACCCTGGAGCAGACTTACCACGCCGCCAGCATCGACATGATGCAGACCTACCTGACCCGCGCCAACCCCAACGTCGTGCGCCGCGTCCGCCAGCAGAAAAACGGCGGGGATTACCTCTACTTCTACACCGAGAAGCGCACGACCGACTCCGGCCAGTGGGAGACGGAGAAGCCGATCTCCGAGAAGGAGTACATCCGCTATCTGATGGAGGGCGACACGAGCCTGCACACCGTCCACAAGACGAAGTACCGCTTCGTCTATCAGGGCTGCCGGTTTGAGATCGACGTCTACCCGTTCTCCAACGACCGCGCCATCATGCGCGCCGCCCTGCCGCAGGACGCGCCCGCGCTTCAGGCCCCGCCGGAGATCACCGTCCTGCGCGAGGTCACCGACGATCCCGCCTACAAAAACCGCCAGCTGGCCAAAAACCAGCGCCTGTAAACGAGAAAGAGAGCTCCCCCGGCCAGAGCGGCCGGGGGAGCTTTTTCGGTTTTCGGGAGAATTTTTCTCAGCCCCACAGGGCGGTCAGCGACGGAATGACCTGCTTTTTCCGGGATACGACGCCCGGCAGGAAGCAGGTATGGTCCTTGAGCTGCACGCCGAAGGCCTGCGTGATGATGTCCTCGTCGCCGAGGTACAGCAGGTGCGTGCCCTCGAGCAGCACGTCGGTCAGCATGAGGATCATGAGCGTGTAGCCGCGCTCTTCCATCGTCTTGCGCATGACGGACAGGAACTCGTCCTTGCGCTGCATCATGCGGTTGGAGTCGACGCAGGTGATCTGGCTGACACCGAAATCGTGGTCGGCGATGTGGAAATCCTTGAAATCCGTAAACAGCAGCACGTCGGCCGGCTTGTCGTCGGAGATGGAGGCGGAGAAGATGGTCTGCCCGAGCTCATCAAGCGAAATATTGGCGATGCGGGCCATGCGGTCGGCCATGCGGCGGTCGACGGCGGTGGAGGTCGGGGATTTGAACATGACGGTGTCCGCGACGATGGCGGCGGCGATCAGCCCTGCGAGCTTCGCCGGGGGCATGAGCCCGCGCTCCTGATACATCTCGGAGATGATCGTCGCGGTCGAGCCGACGGGCTCGTTGCGGAAGTAGATGGGGCCGCCGGTCTGGATGTCGGCGAGGCGGTGGTGGTCGATGATCTCGAGGATCTCCGCCTGCTCGAGGCCGGGGACGGACTGCGCCGCCTCATTGTGGTCGACGAGGACGACACGCTTGCGCCGCGGCTTGATGAGATGATACCGCGAGAGCGTGCCGACGACCTTGTCGTTTTCGTCGAGGATCGGGTAGCTGCGGTGGCGGCTCTTGAGCACGATCTCACGCACGTCGTCGAGATAATCGGTCAGGTGGAAGGCCTCAAGATCCTCCGTCCGGCAGACGCGGGCGACCTCGATGGCGTAGTAGACCATCCGGGCTGCCTTGTAGGCGTCGAACGGCGTGGCGATGATGCAGGTGTTCGTCTGCTGCTGGCGCAGCTCCTCCGGCAGCTCCGCCTGGCAGATGATCAGGCAGCTGACCTGCTGCTCGAGCGCGCGGCGCGCCATCTCCGGCTGCTCGCCGATGATGACGATGGCGTCCGGACCGCGGAACAGGAGATTTTCGTTATCCTGCGGCAGCGCGATGCTGACCTCGCCGCTGATGGTGTCGGCGAGATATCCGTCTTCGTTGATGATCTTGCCGTCAAGCACGCTCAGGAGGTTGAACACCGGGATCCGGTCGACCCGGGAGTCGGAGAGCGTGCGCATGTCGTAGCTCGCGATCTCGCTCGGCGAGAGCATGCCGTAGAGCTCGCCGTTGTCGTTCGTGACGGGGATGGCGGGGATGGATCTGTTGTTCTGCAGCGCGGTCCAGGCACGGCTGACCGTCACGGCCCCGGACAGGGCGGGCGGCGTGTCGTAGTCGAGATCGCGGACCTGCGTGCGCATGGTCTGGATGCGGATGGGCGGCTCAAAGCCGAAGCGGCCGAGCACCAGCCGCGTCTCATCGGAGATGTGCCCGAGCCGGGCCGGGACGAATTCCCGGTCACCCAGCGCGTTGCGCAGCGCCGCATAGGCCATGGCAGAGACGATCGAGTCGGTATCCGGGTTGCGGTGGCCGGTGACATAGATGGGTTCCATGAGAAGCCTCCTTATGCTTGCGGAAATTCGATGCCCTGATGATGCAGGATGAAGCGCACGGGGTAATAGCGGTCAAGATAGTTTTTGCAGTACCATTCGTAGGTCGCGTCAGGCAGGTGGACGAGCTCGGGCGCCTGCGTGCGGAAAAGCTTGAAGGTGGTCTCGTCGCCGGAGAGCAGGGCGGCGGCCAGCTCCATCTCGCCCTCCTGCTCGAGGCGGTGGAGGGCTTTGTCCATGATGGCGGCGCAGGCCTGCTCTTCTTCGCCCGCCAGCAGCTCCATGTTGCCGAGCCAGGCGAGGAAATCGTCGAGCTTCAGCTCGGTCCGCGCCGCGGCGTGGGAGAGCTTGGTGAACTCCGGCTTCGCGTGCCGCTTGAGAATGTCGATGAGGTAGGTCAGCAGGTCATCGTCGAGGCAGACGCTGTCGAGGAAGATCTCGAAAATATCGCGCGTCTCGGTCCTGACCGGCTCCTGCGGCGCGTCGGGGGCCTCCTGCGTCTCCTGCGGCTGCGCGGCCGCGGCCAGCTGGGCGATGGCGGCGTTCAGCTCGGCGGGGTCAAAGCTGTCGTAGTCGGACTGGGGGATCTCGGTGCCATCCTGCGCGGCGCAGGCGCGGACGAAGGCGGGGATGCCCATCTCAGCGATCCCGGCCTGCAGCTGCAGCGCCTTTTTCAGATCGTCCTGCTCGCTCAGCGCAAGCCCCTCCGGCGCCTGCCGCGTCCCCTCGCAGATCTCGGAGAGATACTGCAGATAATACGGAATGAGAGACATAATTGTCCTCCTGTTTTTTCTTTCAGTGTACCATGCAGCAGGGGAAATGTCAAAAGCTTCACACTGGCTTTTTCCGCTGCAGCAAAAAACCTTCCCCTCATAGGGGAAGCCATGGATGTGCGAAAGTCCAAAGCCTCCCCTCTCAGGGGAGGTGGCTCGGCGAAGC
>UMHM01033083.1_pt1 | contig 11587 bp, 10 predicted proteins | sample 1965501 | NCBI WGS metagenome assembly UMHM01 (sample SAMEA4836095, study PRJEB28245) | human gut metagenome | biome: gut microbiome; material: fecal sample | place: Denmark | collected 2008
AAGCCCGAAGGGAAGGAGGGGGAATTCTAACTCACCCCCGAGATGAAAAGCTTATTTGGAGTGTCTTTGAACACGACGAAACCCCGTCCGAAGACGGGGCTTTGACAAAGCAGGTCGCTAAATGGCGGCGTTCAGAGGACTTTTGCGAGGAACTCGCGCAACCTCGGATGCTGCGGATTCCCGAAAAACTCCTCGGGGGGCGCTTGCTCGAGCACTTTGCCTTCCGCCATGAAGAGGATGCGGGTGCCGACTTCGCGGGCGAAACCCATCTCGTGCGTGACGATGACCATGGTCATGCCCTCGTCGGCGACCTGTTTGATGAGGTCGAGCACTTCGCCGACCATCTCGGGGTCGAGGGCGGAAGTGGGCTCATCAAAGAGCATGACTTTGGGGTTCATGGCAAGGGCGCGGACGATGGCGACACGCTGTTTCTGTCCGCCGGAAAGGGTGGACGGATAGACATCCGCCTTGTCCTCGAGCCCTATGCGTCTGAGAAGGCGCATTGCGTTCTCCTCCGCCGCCTCGCGCACCGCCTTGGCGCTCTCGGCTGGAAGAGGGATGAGCCCTCTCCTCTCCACAGGGACGGCGTGCGCGAGAGCGCGCTCCGTCTGTTCGAGTTTGTTGGCGATGGCAAGTTTCTTTTTGGTGAGTTCGGGGTCGTAAGAGACGACGCTCTTGCCCGCCACTTCCTCGACGGTCTTGGTCTGCTCCCACGCCTCAACAACGGGTTCAAGCTCCGTTTTGAGCTGTTCAACCTTCGTTTGGAGCATTTCGCGCTTCTTTGCGATGTGCTCGTTGTACTTTGCGCCGAACTTGTCAAAGAGCTTGTTGTAGAGGGGCGTGAATGCGTTCCATCGCTTGGCTTTCCTGAGGTCCGCAATGCCGATCTTGACGGGCGCGAGAGTGATGTTCTTCTTCACCGTAAGGTTGTTGAACAGGTTGAACTGCTGGAACACCATACCCATCTTTCTGCGATGCTCGTTGATGTCCACCTTGAGATCGGCAAGGTCGACGCCCTCGAAGAATATCTGCCCGGAGGTCGGGTCTTCAAGGCAATTCAGACAGCGCAGGAATGTGGACTTGCCTCCGCCGGAAGGTCCGATGACCACCACCTTCTCCCCCACTCTGACGCTCTCGGAGATGTCGTCCAACACAAGCAGATCGCCGAACTTCTTGGTGAGGTTCACCACCTCGATGATGGGCTTGCCGACATCGCGCAGTTCGGGACTTTCGTTAGTCAAAATTTCTTCTGCCATAATCACCCTCTCTTGCGCGCGAACAATTTCTTGCGAGGCGCTACTCTGCTGAATTTGTCGTGTTTGTGCAACTGTTTCTCGATAGCCTTCAAAATGACGGTCACGATGAGCACGATCACGAGATAGATGACGGCAAGGATTATGTAGTCGACGAGCGCGAGATAATTCCTTGCCACGATGCGCTGCACCGCAAATGTCAGGTCTATAACGGTAATGTACCCGGCAACGGATGTGTCTTTAAGCAGAGTAATAAGCTCATTGCCCATTGTGGGGACAAGGTTTTTAACTGCTTGCGGGATGACTATACGCGCCATTGATGTGCCATAGCCGAGCCCGAGCGCTCTGCCCGCCTCAAGCTGACCCTTGTCAATAGACATTATGGCGCCGCGAATATATTCGGACTGATAAGCACCGCTGTTCAGACCAAACACGATAATGGCGATGAACAAAGTCCCGCTCTCGGTTTGTGTCAAAGCAGATTGTGCCAAAAGTCCGAAATACATGAGGAGCAGCTGCACAACGATAGGCGTTCCGCGGATGACCGTCACATAAACATCGCAGACCTTGTCGAGCACACGCAAAAACCAGTTGTTATATTTCGGCGCGACTTTTACGACCGCGATGAGCGTCCCGAGCACAATGCCTATCAAAAATGCCGCAAAAGCAATTATCAGGGTGTTTCCCAACCCTGATAAAAGCTGCATATGGTATTTCGTCAAGACATTGCCGAAATTCTGGAAAAAGTTATCCCACATGACGATCACTCACCAAGACCGCTGGTCAGACCATACTTCTGGAAGATCTCTTCGATCGTGCCATCGGCGATCAGTTCGTCGAGCGCCGCATTCACTTTATCGAGCAGAGCGTCGTTGGTCTTCGCAATGCCGTAAGCATAGTCCTCACCGGTAAGGATCACACCGGACATTTCGGTGCCGCTGTTCGCATCCACGAGTTTCTGTGCAGGGACTTGGTCGATGATGACATAATCAACGGTGCCTTCGAGCATAGCGGCAACAGCGAGCGCGCCGCTTGCATAACCGACTGCGGTGGCTCCCGCAACACCCTCATAATCATCGGAGTCACCGGAAACGTAAGCATAGCCGGTGGTGCCGTTCTGAGTGCCGACCCTCTTGCCGTTGAGCATTTCCTCGATCTTGGCAACAGCCGCCAAACGGTTTGCTTCGGTCTCCTCTTCGGTCGCGCCATCTTCATAAGTGATGTCAAGGATGGGGTCATTCGCGGGAGCGATCACGACCTGGCTGGAGCTGAAATAGGTCTGCGTGAAGTTGACTGCTTCCTTACGCTCTGCCGTCACGGTAAGACCCGCCATCGCGATGTCGCAAGTACCGGAAGAAACGGATGCCACGACGGATTCAAACGCCATATCCCTGATCTCGACCTCGAGACCGAGTTTCTCACCGAGAGCATACGCGATGTCAATGTCGATGCCGGTGGGATTGCCGTTGGCATCAAGATATTCAAAGGGGTCAAACTCACAGTTCGTTGCGACAATAAGTTTGCCTTCGTTGTCTTTATCATTGCACGCGGCGAAGGCGAAGCAGGCGCCGACGAGGGTGGCGAGTGCGAGCACGATCACCATTATTTTGCCAAATTTCTTCATACATTGCCTCCATATCTGTTCTTGATATGCACACATACTACCACCACGTTTTATAAAACGCAAACGATTTTGCATAAATTTTCGCATTATACGCGCTTTTTTGCAAAATGTGGCGCATATTATGCAAAAATCATTTGTTTTTATGCAAATATGCGCCGCCTGCGGGCGCAAGGTGCGGGTTTTTCTTGACGGGCGGGCGCGCGTGTTATAAAATTAAGTGATAAAATATCATCATAAATCCAAGGAGTTAAAGCGTGCGCGCGGCGCACGCGGGAGACCTATGCTGCTGAGCGGTGCAAACATCCTTGTCGCCGCCCTTGAGGAACAGGGCGTGCGCAACATCTTCGGCTATCCGGGGGCGAGCATCCTTTCCGTCTATGACGCGCTCGCGCTCTCGTCCATACGCCATGTCCTCACCGCGCACGAACAGGGGGCGTGTTTCGCCGCCGAGGGGTATGCCAGGCGGAGCGGACGCGCGGGCGTGGTGCTGGCAACGTCCGGCCCCGGAGCCACCAACCTCGTGACGGGGCTTGCGGACGCGTATATGGACAGCGTGCCGCTCGTTGCCGTCACGGGCAACGTCCCTCTCGCGCAGCTCGGGCACGACAGCTTTCAGGAAGTGGACATCTTTGACGTGTCCATGCCCGTGACCAAGTACGGCATCATCGTGAAGAGCGCGTCGGAGATAGCGCCCGCGGTGCGGAGGGCGTTCGCCCTTGCGGAGAGCGGCAGGCGGGGTCCCGTGCTCATCGACATCCCCTCGGACATCCTGGATTGCTCTGCGGAATACGAACCCGCGGAGCAGGAGCGTCCCCTCCCCCTCTCTCCGAGCGAGAGCGAGGTGAAGGCGGCGGCGGAGCTCATCGCTTCCCGCCAAAAGCCTCTCATCTACGCGGGCGGAGGCGCGGCACAAGCCTGCGCGGAGAAGCAGATCGCGGAGCTCGCGCGCCTGCTCAAAGCGCCCGTGGTCACGTCCTATATGGGCATAGGGTGCTGCTCTCCCGACTACCCGCGTTTCCTCGGCGTGCTCTCGGACACCAACGCGAAAGCCGTCACCGCCGTCCGCGAGTGCGACCTCTTCATCACGGTGGGAGCGCGCTTCAACAGCAGATACGGAGCGTTCGGCGCGCTGCACAAGCGGCGCATCCCTCTCCTGCAATTCGACTCCGACCGCGCGGAGATAGACAAAAACGTCCCCGCTTCCGCCGCCGTCATAGGCGACGCCGCGCTCGCGCTCGACGCCCTGCTCCCCCTCGTCGCGGAGAAGGAAGGCGCGGTGTGGGAATATGAAGACCTCCCCGACATGGCGGAGGAAAACCGCGGCACGCGCATCATCCGCGCCCTCACTCGCGAGATGGGCGGAGACATCACCGTCACCACGGACGTGGGGCTGCACCAGGAATGGGCTGCACACAACGCCGCCGTCTCCTCTCCCCGCCGCTTCCTCACCAGCGGAGGGCTGGGTGCGATGGGCTTCGGCATGGGGGCGGCGATAGGCGCGCATTTCGCAAGCGGAGACACCTGCCTCGTCGTCACGGGGGACGGATCATTCAACATGAACATGAACGAGCTGACCACCGCCGTCAAGCACCACGTCCCTCTCGTGGTCGCGGTGATGAACAACAACGCGCTCGGGATGATAAGAAAATTGCAGACTGCCCGCAAGGTGAAAGGCTCGGGCGTGAACGCGCTCTACCTCAACGTGGACTACGCCGCCCTCGCCCGCTCCATGGGCGCGAGAGGGGTCACCGTCACGGAGGAAGAGGACGTGGACGAGGCGGTGAAAAACGCCCTCGACGGACCCCTGCCCGTCGTCATCGATTTCAAGCTCCCCATCAACACGGGGATATGAGGAGAATATGGACAACACGGCAAGACAGATCATTTCCATTCTGGTCAACAACCAACCCGGCGTGCTCTCCCGCATCGCGGGGCTCTTCTCCCGCCGCGGCTACAACATCGACGGGCTGACGGTGTGCGCGACGGAGGACGACAGTTGGTCCAGGATGACCATCACCGTCAACGCGACCCCCGCCACCGTGAAGCAGATCGTCGCGCAGCTGGAAAAGCAGGAAGACGTGGTGAAGGTGATGGACTTCGACCCCGTCAAAGTCGCGACGAGGGAACTGCTGCTCATCAAAGTCTCGGCGGGCGGCGCCAAGCGCAGCGAGATCGCCGACCTCATCGCCCTCTTCGGCGCGAAAGCCATCGACGTGACGGCGGGGAGCATGATGCTGGAGCTCACGGGTTCCACGGACAAGGTGGACAACTTCGTGCGCATCCTCGGCGAGTACGGCATACTCGAAATGGCACGCACGGGCGGCGCGGCTCTGGAGCGCGGCGCGGGCAGCCTCGCAAAGAGCGAAAAGGCGGAAGACTGACAAAAAACCGCACAAAACCAGCTTTATCCGACAAAATTCGACAATAAACACCGAGTTTTGTCATCATCCGCAAGTCAAACTTCGCCCGCATCACGGCAGGACGAGCCGCCACACGGGGGCAACATCGCCGCCTATGTGACGGAGCGGTATGCGCCTGAACGCACCTCGGGACGGAGCGTGAAATACTTGCCAGAGCCCCGCGGACTGCGGAGGATGACATCGTAAGCACGCGGAAAACAACGAGAAGCGGACAGGAAAGCAGACGGAGAAACAACGGGAAATCAAGCGGGAAAATATACGAGAAAACAACGGGAAAACAACGGAACATATGAGCGAAAACGCAAAGAGAAGAATAAAGATCTTTGACACCACGCTGCGCGACGGCGAGCAATCGCCGGGGTGCAGTATGCACATCAACGAGAAACTCGACGTCGCCGAGGCTTTGGAAGCCCTCGGTGTGGACGTCATAGAGGCGGGGTTCCCCGCCGCGAGCGAGGGAGAACTCAAAGCGGTGAAGGAGATCGCCGCCGTCGTGAAGCGCGCCACCGTCGCCGCACTCTGCCGTTGCAGGAAAGAGGACATCGACAAGGGTTGGGCGGCGGTGAAGGACGCGGCACATCCGCGCATCCACATCTTTCTCGCCACCTCTCCCATACACCTCGAATATAAGCTGCGCATAGACGAAGACACGGCGATAGAGATGATCCGCTCCCACACGGAGTACGCCCGCACCCTTGCGGAGGACGTGGAGTTCTCCTTCGAGGACGCGAGCCGCACTCCCCGCGAGTTTTTGGCAAAGGCGGCGCGCACCGCGCTCGAAGCGGGGGCGTCCACGCTCAACTTCCCGGACACGGTGGGCTATGCCACTCCCGAGGAGATGAGCGCGATGATAAGCTATCTCCGCGAAAACGTGCCCGGCATCGACCGCGCGGACATCTCGGTGCACTGCCACAACGACCTCGGCATGGCGACGGCGAATTCCCTCGCCGCGGCGGAGGCGGGCGCGACGCAGATAGAGTGCACCGTCAACGGCATCGGGGAGCGCGCGGGCAACGCCGCTCTCGAAGAGGTGGTGATGGCTGTCCGCACCCGCGGCGATGTCTTCGGCGCGGAGACGGGCATCGACACCAGACTCATCTACCGCGTGAGCCAGCTCGTGAGCGGCATCGTCGGCATCAAGCTCCCGCCCAACAAGGCGGTGGTGGGCAAGAACGCCTTCGTGCACGAGTCCGGCATACATCAGCACGGCGTGCTCGCCAACAAAGCCACCTACGAGATCATGAGCCCCGCGGACATCGGCGTGCCCGAAAACACCCTCTTCCTCGGCAAGCACAGCGGCAAACACGCTTTCAACGAGCTGCTCGAAGAGATGGGCTACTCTCTCACTCCCGAGCAGCTTGACGCCTATTTCCCGCGGTATAAAGAGATCGCCGACCGCAAAAAAGAGGTCACCCGCGGGGACATCGACGCGCTGCTCTCCGGCGTCTACCGCCGCAAAGTGAAGCGCATCTACTCCCTCAAAGACTACGAAGTGACCGCCTACAAGAACTCCGCCTCCGCGCGCATCTCCCTGGACGCGGACGGCAAGGTGCATACGGACAGGATGACGGGCGACGGGCCCGTGGACGCGGGCTTCAAAGCCATCAACTCCCTCACGGGACAGAATTTCAAACTGGTGGACTATCAGGTGCACTCCGTCTCGGAAGGCAAGGACGCGCTCGGCGAAGCGACGGTCAAACTCGCCTCCCCCGAGGACGGCAAGGTCATGACGGGCAAGGGCATCTCCACCGACGTCCTGGAAGCCTCGCTCATCGCCTACGTCAACGCCACCAACAAGCTGCTGCAAGAGGAGTGATATGAGGATAGAGTTTTACGACACCACTCTGCGCGACGGCGCGCAAGCCGCGGGCATCAGCTACTCCCTCTCGGACAAGAGGCAGATCTTCGCGCTGCTCTCCTTGATAGGCATCGACCTCGTCGAGGGCGGCGACCCCGCTTCCAACCCCAAGGACGCGGAGTTTTTTGCGGAATGCAAGAATGAAAAACTCGTCGCTTTCGGTTCCACCCGCCGCAAAGAGCTGTCCGCAAACGAGGATGACGGGCTGAAAAAGCTGCTCGACACCGGCGCCCGCACCCTCTGCATATTCGGAAAAGCCAGCCCATTGCAGGCAAAAGAGGTGCTCGGGGTCTCCCCCGAGGACAACATTGCGATGATAGGCGACAGCGTGCGTTTCCTCTCAAACCACGGGAGACGTGTCATCTTTGACGCGGAGCACTTCTACGACGGCGCGGAGGAGGACTTTCCCTACTCGATGCGCTGTCTCGAAACGGCAGTAAGCGCGGGCGCGGACACCGTCGTCCTCTGCGACACCAACGGCGGGGTCTCTCCCGAGCGCGCATATGAGCTCACGAAAGCGGTCGCGGAGCACTTCCGCGGCAGGGCGAAAGTGGGCGTGCACTTCCACAACGACACGGGGACGGCGGTCGCTTCCTCGCTTGCGGGAGTGCGGGCGGGCGCAACGCACGTCCAGGGCACCTTCCTCGGCTTCGGGGAGAGGTGCGGCAACGCCAACCTCTCCACCGTCATCGCCGACCTCATGCTGCACGGGGACTGCGAACGCACGGTGGAACTTCCTGCTCTCACCCGCACCGCACACGCCGTGGCGGAGATCAGCAACTTCAACCTCGACCCCGCCATGCCCTATGTGGGAGCGGCGGCTTTCGCGCACAAGGCAGGGATGCACTCCGACGCCGTCATCAAAGATCCTCGCACTTTCGAGCACGTCGATCCCGCTGCGGTGGGCAACCGCGACAGCATACTCCTCAGCGAAATGGCGGGCAGGAGCGCGGTGGCGAAAAAGCTGGAACGCCTCTTCCCCTCCCTCGACAAATCCAACCCCAAGACCAAAGAGATCCTGGACATGGTCAAGCTCATGGAGCTCAAAGGCTACCAGTTCGAGGGCGCGGACGGCAGCTTCGTGCTGCTCGCCGAGCGCATGATGAACGCCTTCGAGCCCTCCTTCGAACTGGAACACTATTGCATCAAAGCCGTCAAGCCCGACGGCGTCAACACCGCCGAGGTCGCCATCCGCGTGGGCGGCGAAGTCACCTCCGTCACCGAGACGGGCAACGGACCCGTCAACGCGCTGGACAAGGCGCTCCGCTCCGCCCTCGTCAAACACTTCCCGAGCATCAGCGAAGTCGCCCTCATCGACTACAAGGTGCGCGTGGTGGACTCCTCCGCCGCGACGGGCGCGATGGTCAGAGTGCTCATCACGTCCTCGGACAAGCGGGACACCTGGACGACGGTGGGAGTCTCGACGGACATCATCGAAGCAAGCTGGGACGCCCTCACCGACAGCTTTGAGTATAAGCTGACGGGCAGAGGACGCATCGTGTGAGGCGCCTATGAAAATGACCGCAACTCAAAAGATATTCGCAAGACACGCGGGCAGGGAGAGCGTCGCCGCGGGCGAGCTCATCACCGCCGACGTCGACCTCGTCCTCGGCAACGACATCACCTCTCCGGTGGCGATCGCCGAGATGAAAAAGGCGGGAGACCGGGTGAAATATCCCGAAAAGGTCGTCCTCGTCCTCGACCACTTCGTGCCCGCCAAGGACATCAAATCCGCCGAGCAATGCAAGATCGTCCGCGACTTTGCGCGCGAACAGGGCATAAAACACTTCTACGATGTCGGGTGCTCGGGGGTGGAGCACGCTCTCCTTCCCGAGCTCGGTCTCATCCGTCCCGGCTCCCTCGTCATCGGCGCGGACAGCCACACCTGCACCTACGGCGCCCTCGGATGCGTATCCACGGGCGTGGGCTCGACGGACATGGCGGCGGCGATGCTCACGGGCAAATTGTGGTTCCGCGTGCCCGCCGCCATCAAAGTGGTGCTTGGTGGCGCCCTCCCCCGTTTCGTCACGGGCAAAGACGTCGTGCTCACCCTCATCGGGATGCTGGGCGTGGACGGCGCGACCTATAAGTCTCTGGAATTTTTCGGCGACATCGCCGCCCTCACCGCGGACGACAGGCTGACCATCGCAAACATGGCGGTGGAATGCGGCGCGAAAAATGCCTTCTTCCCCGTGGACGACATCGCGGAGAGCTATCTCCTCTCCCGCGGCGTGAAATGGAGTGCCGAAGATGTCGTCACCCCCGACGAGGACGCGGAGTACGAGCGCACGGTCACCCTCGACCTTAACTCCGTCCGCCCCACCGTCGCCTTCCCGCACCTTCCCTCCAACGTGAGATCCTTCGGCAAGGACGTCCCCGAGGGCTTGAAGATAGACCAGGTGGTCATCGGGAGCTGCACCAACGGGCGCATCTCGGACATGCGTGCGGCGGCGAGCGTGATGAAGGGGCGCAAGGTCGCGGAAGGCGTGAGGTGCATCGTCATCCCCGCAACGCAGAAAGTGTACATGCAATGCCTTGAAGAGGGTTTAATCAAAATCTTCATCGAGAGCGGAGCCGCGGTGTCCACGCCGACGTGCGGACCCTGCCTCGGCGGATATATGGGCATCCTCGCAGAAGGCGAACGCGCCGTCGCCACCACCAACCGCAATTTCGTGGGGCGCATGGGCGCGGCTTCCAGCGAAGTCTATCTCGCGTCCCCCTACGTCGCGGCGGAGAGCGCGATAAAGGGCGAACTTGCCTGCCCGGAGGTGTGATATGAGCGGAAAAGTTTTCAAGTACGGCGACAATGTCAACACCGACGTCATCATCCCCGCAAGATACTTGAATGACGCGAGCGCGGAGAACCTGCGCGCCCACGCGATGGAAGACATCGACCGCGAGTTTGCAAAAAGGGTGCAGCCCGGCGATTTCGTGGTGGGCGGCTACAACTTCGGCAGCGGCTCCAGCCGCGAGCACGCGCCCCTCGCTCTCAAAGCGTCCGGGGTCGCCGCGGTCATCGCAAAGAGCTTTGCGCGCATCTTCTTCCGCAACGCGGTCAACATAGGTCTCTATCTCATCGAAAGCGCGCAAATGGCGGATGAGATAAACAAAAACGACACTTTAACCATCGAAAATGACATTTTGAAAGATCTGACCACGGGCAGATCCTATCCTCTTCCGCCCATGGACGAGCATGTGAAAAACATCCTTAAATGCGGCGGGTTGATGGAGGCGGTGAAACATGAAAGCTGACATACTTCTCCTTCCCGGGGACGGCATCGGACCCGAGATAGTCTCCTCCGCGCGGCGGGTGCTTAAACGCGTCGCGGAACGCTTCGGGCACGAGTTCATCTTCTCCGAAGCCCTGATCGGCGGCGCGGCGATAGACGCCGCGGGGCATCCTCTGCCCGAAGAGACCGTGCGCGCGGCGCACGCCGCCGACGCGGTGCTGCTCGGCGCGGTGGGCGGTCCCAAATGGGATGACGCCCCCGTCCGTCCCGAGGCTGCTCTGCTCGGCATGCGCAAGGAGCTCGGGCTCTACGCCAACCTGCGCCCCGCAAAGCTCTTCCCCGCGCTCAAAGGCGCGTCATCCCTCAAAGCGGAGATCGTGGAGCAAGGCATCGACCTCGTCACCGTACGCGAGCTCACGGGCGGCATCTATTTCGGCGACCGCGGGTTCCGCAACGGCAAGACGGGGCGGGAAGCCTATGACACGGAGTGCTATTCCGAGCTCGAGATAGAGCGCGTGGCGCGCATCGCCTACGAGCTTGCCGAAAAGCGCAGCCGCAAAGTCTGTCTGGTGGACAAAGCCAATGTCCTCACCTCCTCCCGCCTGTGGCGCAAGGTGGTCAGCGACATCAACGAGGACTACCCTTCCGTGCGCCTTGAAATGATGTATGTCGACAACGCGGCGATGCAGCTCGCGCTCGCGCCCTCGCAGTTCGACGTCATCCTCACCTCAAACCTCTTCGGCGACATCCTCTCCGACCTTACCGCCGCCATCGTGGGCAGCATAGGCGTCATGCCCTCCGCGTCCCTCGGCGCGACTTCCGCAGGCATGTACGAAGCCATCCACGGCTCCGCCCCCACGCTCACGGGGCTGGACAAAGCCGACCCCGTCGGCACCATCCTCTCCGCCGCGATGATGCTCCGCCTCTCCTTCGACCTCGACAAGGAAGCCGCCGCCGTGGAACACGCCGTGGAAACCGCCCTCAACGCCGGTCTCGGCACCCCCGACATCAGCGGCACCCTCGGCACGATCAAAATGACCGACGAGATAATCACACATATTTGAGTTTGCCGCCGATCGTCCCGGAGGACAGTCCTGTTACACTTTGAATAGGCTGTTCATCGTACTCAGGCGCGCTTCGAATAAACTTTTCGTCTCGCGGGTTATCTTGATATCCCCCTCCTTCCCTTCGGGCTTTCCTCC
>UMHM01066188.1_pt1 | contig 11575 bp, 4 predicted proteins | sample 1965501 | NCBI WGS metagenome assembly UMHM01 (sample SAMEA4836095, study PRJEB28245) | human gut metagenome | biome: gut microbiome; material: fecal sample | place: Denmark | collected 2008
GCCAGGGACAGAATGACGCCCATGGCCACGCCCTGAAGCGCGAAGTCGTACATTTCGTATCGGGCATACCGCAAAGCCGCCCGCATTTTGCCTCCGGCGTTCGGCGCTTTTCCCCACGCCTGGCGCAGGGCCCCCGCGTTGTAGGCCCGGCGTTGCGCGAACAGCACCACGGCGGAGGAAAAGATATTCAGAAAGCGCGCCATGCCGCGGCTGCGCAGGAACTGACTGCGGCTGGACGGGTTGAAGTCGGGGTTGACGGCCTTCACGGCCATGTCCGCAGCGCGCACCGCCGCCGTGTGGTGGTCGCTGGACGGGTCGATGCCGGGTTTGCCCGCCGGGCTGTTCATCAGGGCCGCCATTTCCTTGTTGTACGCCGCCATCCAGATTGCCGAGCTGGTAGCCATGTCCACGCTGATGAGCGGCAGCATCCCGGCCTCGACAACATCATTCCATGTCAGTTCCTTGCCCAGCAGCTTCACGACCTTCTGCCGCGTCCGGGCGTCAATGCCCCGCATGCTCTTGCGCAAATCCTGGTCGATATTCGCAGCGCGACTTTTCATGTAGGGCGATATTCCCCAGATTTCCTTTATGAGGGCATAGCCCCCCTTGGCCACGGCGGAAATGCCGCGCATCGTGTTTGACGCGCCAAGGTCGTTCATGGCCGGGAAAATGGCCGTAGACTGCAAAAGGGCCGTCTTGAGGTTGAAGGCCAGCCCCCAGGGCACAAGGCGTTCCCGCAGCCAGTCGGCGGACTTGCTGATGGCGTCCGTCGGCGGGCGTTCTTCCAATACAAGCCCCTTCAGGTTCGGCCTGATGGATTCATAGTCCTCACGGCCGAAGGCGCGTATGTATGCCTGCGCCCACTCCGGCGCGCGCGTCACACGGTCGGCGAAGCGCGCGATTTCCGCCATTTCGATGAAGCGGCATACGTCGTTCAGGTGCGACATGACGACGCCGGTTTCCAGCAACAGGGGCGCGCCGCCTCCACTGTTCGCTCTGGCCTTGGTGAAGCCGCGCTTTGCCGCGGGGGCTGCGCATACCGCCTCGGTGCGGACAATGGCGTCCTGTTGCTCCTGGCGCTTCTTCACTTCTGACGATAATCCGGCGTCATAGACGGCGGGATAATACCACCCCGCCAGATTCACGGACAGCCCGTCCACGCGAATGGTCAGGGGCCGGGCGTCCACCCCGCGCGGCGCAAAGCCGAACATCTTCTTATGGGTCGCCTGAATATCCGCCCACTGGCCATGCAAAACGTTTCCGATCTCCTGCACGTCCTGCCAATCCTGCGCCGACAACAGGCCGTCATTGCCGCGCCCCTGCCAATCCGGAAAGATCAGGCGCGTGGCGTCGTCGCCGATGAGATGCGACAGTACCTCCGGCGACATGTCGGGGTAGCCCCCGCGCAGACGTGCGACGTTTCCCTCATTGCCCAGGTTCAGGACCAGGGCGAGCACCCGGTCTGAAGTCCAGTTAAGCTTGCCGCCGCGGCGCATGATTTCCGGCACGGGCAGCGGCTTGCCGTCCACGGCGAACGTCTTGCCCAACTTCGCTTCCCAGGACTTCGCGCTTTCGACCAGGCGCTTGAAAATCGGGTCAAGGCGCTCTTTCAGTCCGGACATGCGCACCTGATAGCGCGCTTCCCCGTCCACGATGCCGCCCCAGAGACGATCTTCATTGATGCCGCGCCTGCCGTCGGGGCCGAGGTTTGAAAAACCGTCGGCCTGCCGGAACTTCCATTGAAGAGAGGAAATCATGTTGCCGAAGAATGACCGCATCCACCCCTGCCACCGATGCCAGGCCGTGCCCTCGCGCGCCACGGAAAGTTCCTTCAGGCCGGACATGGCTTTCGCGCTCTCTTCCGCCACCTCCCGAATCTTGGCGGCCTCGTTTTCCCGGTTGGCGGCAAGTCCTTGGCGGCCCATGTGTTCCAGCATGGACAGAACATCCTTCACGTCCTGAAGCTGTTCCGCCGACAAATCCAGATAATGCGTTGCGGCATTGTCAGCCAGCAACCATTCGGCAATGGCGGGCAGGCCGTTGATTTCGGCCGTGTCTTCACACAAGGAGGCCACGGCATCGGAAAGCGTGACGGACTCCCCTTCCACCCTCTTGCGCGCGGGCGCGAGGCGGAACCGTTCAAGCATGTCCTGAATGGCCGTCCACGCCTCCGACAACACCACGCTTCGCTTCAGGGCGGCCAGCCGCGCGGCATTCTTCTCGAACGCCTGCCGTTCCTTTACAATGCGGTTCGCCTCGATCCAGCTTTCCAGGGCGACGCGCGCCCGGTCCACGGCGGCCAGCGCGTCTTGCGCATTCCCGGCGGCCAGCGCGGCATTGCGCTCCTGCAGGGCCTTACGGACCTCGCCGACAAACTGATTGGGCTGAATGTCGCGCAGCTTTTTCCCGCGCAGGACGGCCTTCACCCGCCGCCGCACCTCGGCCAACGGGGTGCGGTGTTCCTCCACCCAGCGGGCTTGCTGCTCCTTTGTGCGCCAGCCGGAATCCTGCCGCGCGGCCAGGCGCAGCACCGTGGCTTCCACTTCCTCCAGATACTTGCCGTATGCCTCTCCCGGCTCGTCGCCCGCGGCTTCGGCCCGGGCGTCATCGTCGGCCATACGCTGATCGGCATAGGCGCGGGCATCGTTCACCATATTGCGGCACCGCACAACCACGTTGTCGTAAAGATAGTTGTACAGCCCGTCCGCATCGGTCAGGCCCAGCGCGCCGGCGCGCTCGATGCCGCCCACGATGTCGCCGATGCCCACGGTATCCAGGGCCACTCCCCCGTCCTTGCTGATCAGCCGCCGCCCCTGCGCCGTCTTCAGGAAATCAGCCACTGCCGCCTTGCCGTACTGGCGTTCCAGCCAGTCCCGGCTGATGCCGGACCAGGGGTTGCCTTCCTCCACCGACAGAGCCGCCATAATCTCATAGAACACGTCGCCGCGGGCAATCTCCTTGCCTTCGTCGAAATACGCCTTCCAACGCTTGTTGCGGTCCTGCAGCGTGGCCTTGTCCATGCGGGCGGTCACTTCGGCCTCGGCGCGGTCGTAGAGCTCCTGGAGGCGTTCGTACTCGCTGTCCTGGTTCAGCGCGGCCTTGTAGTTGATTCTGTCCGTCAGGGTCCACTCGCCGGACTCGTCCGGAGCAAGCCCGGTTTCAGCCTCTTGCACGGCGGAAAGGAATGCGCCCTCATCGGCCAGCGCGGCCCCGGCCTGACTTTTGCGGAGAGCTTCATCCGTGGCAAGCATGCGGTCGAACACGCGGCGCACTTCCGGCGAAGGCTTTACGCCGTGGACGGTCGCCAGGCGATAGATGGATGCAAGCCATTGCCGCATCTTGTGAAACACGACCGCCAGCTTTGAGGACGGGGCCTTGCCCTCGCGCATGTATGCCTCAAAACCGGCCGCATTGACCTCCTGAAGCGTCCGGACCTGTTCTTGGGTAAGCTGCCCTTGCAAGGCCTCTTCCAGCGTCACAGAGGGCAAATCCACGCCGATGGCCTTGCTGTGCGCCTCGCGTTGGGCATTGGCGTTCTCCACCAGCGCGGCCAGATCTTCGCGCGCCTGCCACAGCCCCGTCTTGTGCTTGTTCCACCGCCGGCGAAGGGCGCGCTGGCGGCGCTGGCGCAGGGAATCGTCAATGGACGTGTCTTTGTTGACGACCGTTATCTCACGGGCATAAAGCTGTTCGGCCATTCGGCCGCCGTCCATGACCACGCGGATCAGATCATTGATGAAGACGTGCGCGCCTTCGTGGATGGGCGTTGAAAGATCTGAGGCGTCTTTGAAAATGGAGGTGACGGATCTGCCGTCGGGGCCAAAGGAGATGGCCCCGCGTTGCCGCTGAAAGAAACGATTCCCCTCGCTGTCGTTGACATCCTCAAGGAGCGACCGTAAAGTATATTCATGAATGCCTGCTGAGGGCCGATTGACACCGGATTTCCGGAGGGTATCGGAGTTACCAGCAGGCATCTCTTTTTCAAGCCTGTGGTGATAAAGCTTAATAGGGTTGTCGTCTGCGAAGTGTAGAGTCCCGTCCTTGAACTCTTTTACTGTCATCTTGACGGAATAATCTTTCTCCCCAATGCGCAAGGCAGCCTGAAAACGGTGCATCTGTTTCAGGTTGCCATCTTTACTCTTCTTGTCCTCATAGCTCTCGACCAATTTGGCTTCGCGCATGAGTTCAGGCAAAGCGGCAACGGCCTCAAGTTGTTGCACACCATCAACTGCGTCGGCATCACCAAACTTCATGTGTTCATGAAAATCCTTGGCAGTCATGCCGACCGTCAGCCCTGTGTCCTCATTGACCACACCGGCCTTGAAGGCATCCAGAACAGCCCGGCGTACATCATCGGGGAAACGCTTACGCAACACCTTGGGATTCTGCCCCACAAAGCGCGACCGCACCGCCACCACAGTTACAGGGGCGTCCAGGTCAGTGCCGGGGTTCATGGGGTGATACAGCGCATTGTCGCCGATGTTGTCCGGCTCGCCCCGCACAACGCTCCGTTCCTTTAACATCATGACCGGGTCCATGCCGTAACGGTCGGCAAAGGTCCGCGCCTGCTCCGCGTGCAGAGTGGCGTAATATTCAGCTACGTGAGGCGCATAACCCGCCTGCACAAATTCATTTTTCAGGCGCGTGCGCTCCCTGGCGACTTCCGCCGTGGCCCTGCCGGCGGCGCGGATACGTTCGGCCGCGGCTTCGGCACGCTTCTGCGGGTCGAACTCCTGTGCTTCGGTCAACGTCATGCCGCCGGGCTTCATGCGGGCATTCTGCAACAGAAAGGCCCGGTCTTCTCCATTGAAACGCGACACCAGCCGCGCCGTGGAAACCTTCACGGCTCCGGCCTGGACCTGAAGCGCCTCCGCCACCTCCCGCGCCGTCAGCCCCAGAGCTTCCAGCCTCGCGCCGTCCGCCTCTATGAATTCCTGCACCATGTCCACATCTAGCCACAGGGAGCGAGCGCCTTCAGAAATGAGCTTGTCCGCCTCCCGCTCGAAGATTGCCGGATCGGCGGCGCGCATGGTGGAACCGTCGGCGGCTTCGGCCAACTGCGCCAGAGATTGCGCGAAGGACATGCGCTGTTGCGCCTCTGTGGCTTCCTGCGCCACGGCTTGCACTTCCGCGCGGGCCGCTACGACCTCTTCAGATGCGGCTGCCTTGGTGACACTCTCCAGGAGGCGTTGGCGGGCGCGTTCGCCGCCCACCTCTCTACGCGCATGCACTCCTCCGATGCCGCCGCCCATGAGTCCGCCGAGGATAAAATCTTCAAGCTGCTTTGCGGCTTCGCCAATATCCGAGAGGATGCCGCCGAAGTCTTTGCCCTTGGCGGCTCCTTCCACGCCCGCTTTGACAAGATTTTGCAGCCATTCCGTGCCGCCCTCGAATAAATAGGCTTGCCCGGCCCGCTTGCCCACATAGGAGGCGGTGGCCTTGATGCCGCCCTTTGCCGCCTGCAGGATTGCTTCCTTCGCGGCTTTCTTTACCGCGACTTTGCCGCCGAAAATGCCCGACAGGCCAACCACGTCCAATGTGCTCATGGCTGCGCCGCCCAGCAGGGAATAGAGACGTGTTCTGGAATTGTCTTCCATCCCGGCGTCCAGCAGATCCGTGTAGACCTCATTCCCGTTCATGACGAGGCCCGTCAGCCCGGCGGCGGCAGCGCCGCCCTTGGCATACGCGCCGAGAATGGGAAGCATGGACGCCGCAACGCCCGGCGTGTTCTCCATCCACCAGCGGGAATCAAGCAAGACGTCGGGATTGTCCCAGACAGTCATACCCGCCAGAGGCGATTCCGCGTTGATCTCTTTCCGTCGCTCGCTCAATTGCCGCACCCAGTCGCGCATGGTGTCCGATGTTTCCAGCAGGAACGCCGACACGGGCTTGTTCGCCAAATCCGCAGGCTGGTAATTTTCATCCACCCCACGCGTCAGAGAACCGAAGCCTTCCAGAGCCAGCCGTCCCAGATTGATCCCCTGCTGCAGAAGCATGATTCCCGCGCCGCCCAGGCCCCTGCCAAAGGCATTCATGCGGGATTCCGGGTCAGACATGGTTTCAAAGGCGTTGTTGACGGCATTGGCCGTGGCAAGATCGTGCCGCCAGAGTATGGCGGAATCGTAGTCGTACTGCACCAACCGCAGGAAGCCGGGGGCAAATTCCTTCACTTTGGCCGGGGTGTATTCCCCAAGCATGTCCCTGGCCTTGTCCAGATTGTCCAGCGTCATGCCGAAGGGCATGCCCAGGGCGGCCGAGGCGGTTGCGGCCGTAAAAGCGTCATCCTGGCTGTACTGCGAGGCGGCGTTGAGCGCAAAAGATGCGCGCAGCAGAGCGCCCGTGCCGTCATCAGTTTTGCCTTCCGGCAAAAGTTTATGGCGCAACAATTCGCGCTCGACCATCTGCCCCCGCAGCGTGCCCGTGGAAAATTCCGGCGCGGGCTTTTCTTCCGGCGGCGTGTACCATGCGGCTGCGGGATTGCTCCAGGGGAATTCCTCCGGCTTCTGCTCCGGGGCGGGCGTCAGCGTTTCGCGCGCCCGCTGCTCCGTCACGCCGGGCGAAGCGTCCAGGGCGGCAGTGATGCCGCCGGAGGTGTCCACGGCATCGGCGGGAGCGTTGTGCGAAGGCGCTGCGGCGGGTTCTTCCTGCGGACCAAAAACAGCCTCAATGGCGGCGGAATAGTCGGTTGTCATACGGTCACCAATATTTAGGGGTCAGTGGGGTGATCTCTTCGGGATGTTGTCGCCCCATCCCAGTTTGCGCGTTGTACACATCCTGAATCTGCTTCTGCGTGGGATTGTGAATGTCGCTCTTGGCTGCAATCTGACGCTTGATATTGTCCACTTCCCACGGCGGCACGGGGATATAAGCGTCCTCACGCTCCCGCGCTTCTCGCGGATTGTATTCGGTTTCCCCAAACCAGCCGGGGCCGCGTAGTCTGGCCAACTTCCCATATATCCAGTTGCGCTGTTCCTTTTCGCTTTTGAACTCGCCATTGATGCACTTTTCTTCCAACTCAGCCCTGATTCCGGCGAGGTACGTCTTGTCGTCTTCGTCTTTGGGATCAAGGCCGGACCTTGCCGCCATTTCATCGAAGTAGGCCGTGCGCCGCCGGTTGGCTTTCTTTTGTTCCTCATCGACGGCAAAAGAGCGCAGCGCCTCAATATCCTTGGCGTTGATCAACGTGGCGTACTTTGTCGAAACTTCGTCCATGCTCATTCCCCCGGACACTTCTTCCTTCGCCTTCGACAAGGCGACGGGATCAGTCATCATTCCGGTGGAAAGAAGTTTGACGGCGTTGTTCATGGCTTCCTGCGAAGCTCCGCTCTTCAGGAAATACTCGGAACGCTCCAGGGGAGACATATCTTTCACCTTCTCCGCGAGCGCGCGCCCGGCGGCGGCATTCTGGGCGTCAAGCCGTCTAGCCTGAAATGCCAGTTCACCCATGGCCACAGACGCCATTCTCTGTCGCCGTTTGATGTCAGGTTCTTGGGCAATAGCATCCATAACTGCCGATTCCCGCTTGTCCTGCGGCATTCCCGCTGTGTCTTGCAGCAGGCTTGCGACACTACCCAGCGCTCTTTGTGTCTCGGCCCGTTCCCGTTCCGCCCTGGCCTCGGCCTCCAGGCGTCTGCCTTCGCGCTGGATGGCGGCTTGCAGCTTCAGGGCATTGGCGGCGCCGATTTTGTCCTTGTAGTGCAACAGGGCCGTGCGCGCCGTGCTCAACTTGCCCGCGTCGATCTGGGCGGCGATGGCCGGGGTGATGGATTCCGACAGCGCATCCTTGATGAACTGCGCCCTGGCCGCTTCGCCCAGACCTTTGCGGTTGGCGATGCTTTCTGCGTTTTTGCAGATGCTGTCTATCGCGGGTTCGGCGATGGACGGATTGGTCAGGTTTGCCACCAGGACTTCCCCACTGGCCTTGATGCCCGCCACGTCTTCGGCGTTCCGGAAAACAAGGCCCTGCTCGCTGCCGTAGTCCGCGGCCCACTGCCGGAAGCCCGCCGCCTTCACCTCAGCCAGGGCATTGAACCGTCCGCGCTGGAAATCGTTCATGCCCTTGGTGAGTTCGGCCACCTGTTTTTTCTGCCATTGCTCATATTGCGCCCCGGCGTCCATCCCGGCTTCGCCCTTGTTCTTGGCCATCTCGGATTGCCAGGCGAGGAAGTTCTTCTGAAGCCCGCTGACGGCCTGCTGCGCCTTGGTGGTGTTGTAGTCATCGTAAATGACGGCGGCGGTGTCGGCGGCTTTGGTCAGGGCCGCGCCAGCCTGCTGCCACTGCTGACCGGCGATCCGGCCGGATGCGCCGATGGCCCCGGCCGTTCCGCCGTAGTCGCCGGGATTCAGGCGGCCGCCGAGATTTCCGGCGCGCCCGGCATAGCGGTATTGCTCATTGTATTCGGGTATTCTGGGCATGTTTTTCCCCTATGGCTTGACCTCTTTGAGGGCATTGTCGGGCTTTATTCCTTTGGTCATGTTGTAGTAATTGCCGCCCACGTTGGCCAAACCGCCCACCAGGGTGGAACCCGCGCTCATCCAGGGGTTGATGCCCCCGGCCATGCTGGAATACTGTTTGGCGGCACTGGACTGCGCAGCGCCCTGCTCCCGGTAGTTCCAGGCCTCAAGCCGCTTCTGGTAGTCAGCGTCCAGGCCCTGCTGTTCCAGCTTCAGGGCGTCGATCTCGCCGCTTTCCGCCGTGTCCAGATTCAGGTCAAGATTGCCGCCCACGTCCACCACAGCGCCGGAAGCGCCCTGCGCCGCGCGTTGCGCCCCGATGACTCCGGCCACTTCCTGCCGTTTTTTCAGCTTGTCTTCGTAGCCTTCCTTCTTGGCCTGCCGTCCCTGTTCCTCGGCGAGTTGGGCGTTCTGTTCCGCGATCCGGGCGTTGCGGGCGGCTATTTGGCTTTGATAGTTGGCCTGCTGCTGTTGGGCCTGGGAACTCTGATAGGAGCCGTAGGCGCTGCCCAGCGCGCCAATAATGCCGACGACAGCCGTAGTTACAGCCATGTCACACCGCCTTCATGTAAAGGTATTCCGTGAGCCGGTAACCCATACGCCGGAAAAGCGCCCCGCAATCATGCGAGGCTTTCACCTTCTGAACGATGACGTTGACGCCACGTTCCCGCATGACAGACTCGGCGGCCCGCAGCAGATGCAGGCCAAGCAAACCTTTGCGACATTCCGGAAGGAGAAAAAAGACATCCGCATCGGCTATGAGTTTCCGCCGATAATGGTGGTTGCGATAAATCAGATATGCCGCGTAACCCACCAGAACGCCCTCGTCCCGCGCGGTGGTGATATGCAGCAGATCAGCCTTGTCCATGCTGAGGTACAGGGCTTCATCCACATCAAGGGAGCCAGTGATATCTTTTGCCGCTACTTCATCCCAGTGCCGCGCCAGCAAGGGCTGCACTTCTCCCCAGATATCCGCGAAACGCTCTGTCTGAAATGTCACCGACATGCCGCTCCTCCTTATCCCTGCTGGCCGAAATCCACGCTGACCACAATGGCCGCCACCTGCATGGGCAACGGCCTGTCCTGCACAATATAGAAGCTGGTGTCCGGGTCCTGGCCGCCCCCGGCCGAGCACTGCACGTCGCCGCTGAACGGCTCACAGGGTTCGCCCCAGCGGGCCGGGACAAAGGGAAAATCATAGAGCGTCTTCCTGTCCGTGCCGAATTTGCCGCCCACGGAGCGGAACAGGCGCACCGCGCACTGGCCGTAGCCGCGCTTCATGCCCAGGGTCGAACCGGTCTGGGTGTCGGCTTCCACGCATTGCGGGCAGAGCGTGGAGGTATACGGCAGGCCGATGGAAACCGTGCGCGCCGCGTAGGGCAGCGCCACCGCCCCGTCCCTCACTTCCAGGCCCTCCACGGGCGAGCCGTCCAGCAGCGCGTGCACGGTCCGGCCCTCCAGATGGGACAGGCCGCCGACGCTTTCCACACCGTCTTCAAAAACGCCGGTCAGGCCGCAATCCACAAAGAAGGCGTCCCTGATATCGTCATTTTGCTCCCAGCGCGGCATGAGGCGCTCAAGATAATATTTCCGCGCGCCGTCCACGCTCCGCTCCACCACCAGAAGCAGCTCGTCGGCGTTCTCTCCGGAAAGCGCGGCCACGGAGCGCACGCGGCCGTCCGTGATCTGGCGCGACCAGCCCCAGATGTCCTGTTCTTTCATATAGGTGAGCGCCAGCAGCACACCGTCGTCGCGCACCAGCCAGAGGACACTGCCGGGCGTCTGCTGGAACGCCCATTGCCGTATGGTGTGCCCGTCAAAGAGATGCGGAGCCAGCACGGATAGGTCGTTGCCCGCATAGCCGTCCTTCTCCAGGGAATAGTAGAGGTCGCGCACGCGGCTGCCGTGGCGCTGGCAGTGCATCACGCTGTTGCCGATGATGATGGGCGCGATCTTTGCGGAACCCCAATAACTCTGCGCCGTGATGGTGCAGTTTTTGGCCGTGATGGCTCCGTTGTCGCCCGTGGCCTTGTATTCCGCGCTGGCGGTGCCCAGGAGCAGATCGCCGAAGCTGGCGGCCCAGACGATGCCGTCCACCGTGCCGGAGGCCAATTGGTATTCCACGGGGTCGTCGTCCTGCAGGGGGCGGGACTTGCGGAAATTCTCAAAGTCGCCGGTGCGGGACATGTAAAAGGACTGCGGGCTGTTCCTGGTCCCAGCCAGGACCATGCGCTGCTGGTGAAAGGTCACCGTGCCGGGATTGTTACCGTCGGCAAAGGGGTCCCAGTCCTCCTTGGGCGTGTCCGCGATATCGGCCTCGTAATTCTGGTCGTCAAAGCTCGTCCCCTGGGCGATGCCGATGAAGCCGTAATACCCGGCGCTTTCGCGGTAGATATTGTACTCGGCGGCTCCTTCCACGGCCTGCCAGCTGAGAACGCAGTGATTGCCCTCGGTCCAGTCCGTGGGATATTTCCCCGACGCGGTGGAACCCACGGCGGACGGCAGGCTCTCCTTGCCGTCGGCGTCCACGGCGGACACCTTGTAGCGCAGGGTGTAGGAGCCGCCGCCTCCCTGCCAGGCCGCCGTGGGCGCGGCGGGCGCGGCAAGGGAGGTATTCAGCGCCACTGTGCCGATGGACCATGCATAGGCCGGGGCCGAACCGGTGCGCACCACCTTGTGCAAGGCGTAGTCCTTGTGCGCCAGATAAACCACATCGCCCACCTGCGCGTAGGAAATTTCCGGCACGTCCGCCAAGGCATAGGGGCTTTCCATGGCCTCAGCCACGACATAGCCGTTCACGTTGACGATGCGCAGGCTCTTTTCGCCAAAGGCGAGCGCGAAATTCTGCCCGGCCTCGGCATTGAAGCTGAAGGGCAGGAGCACGCAGTCCTCGCCAAGGTTCTCCAAAAAATAGGTGCCCGGCCTGCGGTAGGCGTCGCCGTGCAGATTCGGGAGAAAATTCTCCATGATCTTCAGTGAATTGGCGTAACGCCCCAGGTCATAACGGGCGGACAGCGTGGGCGTCACCTCGCCGCCGGTGAAGTTTTTATAGGATACGCGCATGGCTACAGCCCCAGCGCCTTGAGAATGATGCCCGCCATGCCCTCGCCCTGGGCTTCGG
>UMHM01042876.1_pt1 | contig 11573 bp, 8 predicted proteins | sample 1965501 | NCBI WGS metagenome assembly UMHM01 (sample SAMEA4836095, study PRJEB28245) | human gut metagenome | biome: gut microbiome; material: fecal sample | place: Denmark | collected 2008
TTTGTTGCATTATGCGCCTGTTCATGGTATCATAAACATCATCATGGGGGCTTATGCGAGAATGGCCGATTCGGAGGTTTGACGATATGAGAAAAAAGGTTCTGAGCCTGATTCTGCTGTGGGCGGCGCTGCTCGCGCTGGCGTTGATCTATACCGACAGGGACGAGTATACGTGGCGCTACGAGGGCGGCGAGCTGGCGCAGATCGTCATTACCCGCGAGGAGGCCGACGCGCGGCAGAAGCAGGCTGACGAGGCGATGGCGCTGACGCAGCAGGCCGCGCAGGCGCGCACCGACGCGGGGCTCTGGGGCAGCGAAAACGAATGGGAAGACGACTTTCTGCCCGCGCAGGGCGAAAACGGTGGCCTGAACCTGATGTGGGGCGACTATCAGGCGACGATTGAATACGAAGATGCGGCGCGCATGGATGCGCACGTCGTTTCCGCCGGGTATCAGGCGTTCATCGAAAACGGCGACGCGCACGACGAGGCGGAGGCGGAGAACATCCTTCTGCATCGGCTGAGCTTCGTCTTCCGGCTGACGGATTCCACGCCGAATCTCTATCTGGCGAGCGAAAACCCGGAGGCGATCCGCGCCGTTACGGTGCATAAGGTCGGCGCGGGCGTGCTTTCCGCCGATTTGTGCGCTTACGCGGCGCTTGTCGGCGCGGTGCTGACGGCGCTGCTCGTGCTCTCGTGGGATCAGACCGAGCGCGGCCGCAAAAACCGCCGGGATATGGCGGTGGTGCTCTGCGCGGCGGCGTTTGCCTGCATGCCGCTGCTCTGGCGCGGCGTTTACGACGGGCACGACCTGTTCTTCCACCTCAACCGCATCGAGGGCATCGCAAACGGGCTGAGAAACGGGCAGTTCCCCGTGCGCATCCACAGCTCGACGCTGCTGGGCTACGGCTATGCCGCGCCGGAATTTTACCCCGAGCTGTTCCTCTATTTCCCGGCGCTGCTGCGCAATCTGGGCGTGTCCCTGTGCGCGTGCGTGCGGGTGTTCGAGGCCTGCATCCATCTGGCGACGGCGGTTTCGTGCTACCTGTGCGTGCGCGGCATGATGAACAGCCGCCGCGTCGCCGTCGGCGCGAGCGTGCTCTATACGCTGTGCATCTATCGGCTGGTGAACGTGTACACGCGCGCGACGCTGGGCGAAAGCCTGGCGATGGTCTTCTTCCCGGTGGTGATGCTGGGGCTGTACGAGGTGCTCCGCCGGGATGAAAGGAAGTGGCCGCTGCTGGCGCTGGGCATGACGGGTGTGTGCATGAGCCACCTGCTCAGCACGATGTTCTGCGTGCTCTTCTGCGCGATTGCGGCGCTGGCGAGCGCCGGAAAGCTGCTTGCCCGGAAGCGGCGCATCCTCGCGGTGCTGGCGGCGGCGGGCGTTACGGCGCTCTGCGCGCTGTGGTTCTTCGTGCCGATGATGCAGTATACGGCGGACGGGATCAGCACGAGCGTCGTACTCAATTCGTCGGAATACGTGCATCGGCTGGGCAGCTTCCTCGTCGGCTTTGCGGGCGACGTGAAGGCGGACGCGCCGGAGGATTTCGCCTATACCATCGGCGTGGTGCCGGGGCTGGCGCTGCTCATCGGCTGCGCGCTGCTGCTGGCGCGGCGCTATGCGGCGGGGCGCGCCGAGATGAAGACGGAAAACGACAGGCTGGCGCTGGGGCTGCTGGCGCTGGGCGCGCTGGCACTGGGGCTGAGCACGGATTTCTTCCCGTGGCGCACCCTCTGTTCGATCCGGAAGCCGTTTTCCACCTTCTTCATGCAGATTCAGTTCCCGTGGCGCTTTGTCGGCATGGCCGTGCCGATGCTCAGCGCGGCGGCGGCGTGGGGCTATCTGCGCGAGGAAAAGGACGCGAAAACGGGCATGGCTGCGCTCATCGCGCTGTGCGTGATTTTTTCGGGCTATACGATGCAGACGATGGTGCAGCGGCTGCCCGAGCTGGAAAAGGAGACCTACACCGACACGCGCATCGGCCAGTTTGAATACACCTATCCGTGCACGGAGAAGACGGCGCTCAAGGTCGGCGACGTCAGAACGAGCCAGCCGGGCGTCTGCAGCGTGCTTTCTTACGAAAAGCGCGGCACGGAGCTGACCGCGACGGTGCAGCTCGAAGGCGAGGCGGCGTATATCGAGCTGCCGCTGCTGTATTACCCCGGCTATCGCGCCGAGATCGACGGTCAGGCGCAGACGGTGGCGCGCGGAACGAACAACATGGTGCGCGTCTACGGCCTGTCGTCGGGCGAGAGCGGCACGGTTCACGTCTGGTATCAGCCGCCGACGGCGTGGCTGATCGCGCAGGGCGCGAGCGTGCTGGGCGCGCTGCTGCTGGCCGCGTCGCTTCGGCGGATGCGGAGGCGTGCATGACGGAATGGCGCGCGAGCGTTCGTCAGGTGGTGGAATTCAGCCTGCATGAGCGCGACCTTTCCCCGGCAGCCTTTGCCGCCAAGCGCATGCGGGAGGGCGCGGCGGCGCACAAGGCGCGGCAAAGCGCGGGCGCGCAGGAGGAAACGGCCTATCAGGCGGAAAAATCGCTGAGCGCGGATTACGCCGCCCACGAAATCACCCTGCGCGTCACCGGGCGGGCGGACGGGCTGCTGCTCGCCGCGGACGGCGCGCGCATCGTGGAGGAAATCAAGCTGGGCACGGCGGAAAACCCGCTCGTCCCGGCGCATCGGGCGCAGGCGGCGATGTACGGGCACATGCTCTGCCAAAAGGAGGGCTTGACCGGCGTTCGTCTGCGCATTTTATATGTGGATGAAAACGGCGCGCCCGTTCGTTTCTATGAAGAGGAGGCGGACAGCGCGCGGCTGAAGGGCGAATTTGAGGCGCTGTGCGCGGCCTACTGCGCGTGGGCGGAGCGGCTGCTGGCGCGGCGGCGGGCGCGGGATGCATCGCTTTTCGGCCTCGCGTTTCCCTACGGCGCGTATCGCGCGGGGCAGAGGACGTTCGCCGCGAATGTGTACGTCGCCATCCGGGAGAGAAAGCGGCTCTTCGCGCAGGCGCCGACGGGCATCGGCAAGACGATGGCCGCGCTGTACCCTGCCGCGCTGGCGCTGGGCGAGGGCAAATGTGCCCGTGTGCTGATGCTGACGGCGCGAACGACGGGCAGAAAGAGCGCGATGGATGCGCTGGCCATCCTGCGCGCGCACGGCGCACGGCTGCTGGCCGTGGAAATCGCCGCGAAGGACAAGGTCTGCCCGATGGAAAAGCGGGACTGCCGCCCGGAGGTCTGCCCGTATGCGAAGGGATTTTACGACCGCCTGCCGGACGCGCTGGCCGAGGCGCTGACCGGCGGGGACTGGGGGCGCGGGCAGCTTGACGCGCTGGCACAGAAGCACACGCTCTGCCCGTTTGAACTGGCGCTGTCGCTGGCGCAGGAGGCGGACGTTGTCGTCTGCGATTACAACTATGTGTTTGATCCGTTCGTGGCCATCGACGCGCTGATGCAGGGCGGCGCGGCGCTGCTCATCGACGAGGCGCACCAGCTCGCGCCGCGCGTGCAGGATAACGCTTCTGCGGCGGTGAGCGTGCCGCAGCTTCGCGCGCTTCGGCGCGGCGCGGGGCAGGCGCTTGGCCGAAAGCACCCGCTCTACGGGGCGCTGACGGCGGCGATGCGCGCGCTGGAGTCGGCGGCGGGGACGGAGGAATTCGCTTCCGGGCGGCTGGAAAGGCTGCCGGAGGCGCTGGATACGGCCATGGCGCGGCTTTTGGAAGCGGCGGACGGGGCGCTCCTGAGCGGCGCGGGGACGGAGGCGGCGGAGGCGTTTACGCTGGCGGCCTGCTGGCGCTACGCGGCGGGGCGGCTCGATGCGCGCTATGCCGTGCTGACGGAGGGAACGGAAAAAACCGCGAAGATCGAATTGTTTTTGCTCTGTGCGGCGCAGGATATTCTGGAAAAGACGAAGCGGGCGCGCGGCGCGGTGTTTTTTTCCGCGACGCTCGCGCCGTTTGAGGCGGCCAAACGGATGCTCGGCAGCCTCGAAGGGGATGCGTGTCTGGCGCTGCCCTCGCCGTTTGACAAGCATCAGCTCGACGCGCGGATTCTGCCCATCGACCTGCGCTACGCGGCACGGGAGGCGAACGCGCCGCGGGTGGCCGAGGCGATTCGGGCGCAGCTTGCGGCGCATCCGGGCAACGCGATGGTGTTCTTTCCGTCGTATGCGTATTTGAGCCGCGTCGATGCGCTGCTGGCGGCGGAGGGCGTCCCCGGCGCGGCGATTCTGCGCGAGGCGCGCGGGCTGACGGAGGAAGAAAAAAACGCGCTGCTGAGCGCGTTTGACAAGCGGGACGGGCGGACGGTGCTGCTGGCCGTGCTGGGCGGCGCATTCGCGGAGAGCGTCGATCTCGCCGGGGAGCGGCTGCAAAACGTGATCGTCGTTTCGACGGGGCTGCCCCAGATGGACGCGCGGGTGCGCGCGATGCGGCGCTATCACGACGAAAACGGCGCGGACGGTGCGTTTTTATGCATGACCCTGCCGGGGATGGTGCGGGTGATTCAATCGGCGGGGCGGCTGATTCGCACGCAGAGCGACCACGGCGCGCTGTTGCTGATCGACAGCCGCTATCAGCGCGGGGCGGAGCGGGCGCTGCTTTCCGGCACGCTCATCGGCGACGCGCTTTCCGGCTGATCGGCCCGAAACCAGCGGATCTGTTCTTCGAGCGGGTCGTTTTCAACGGGCGGGCGCAGTGCCAGCAGCGCGGCGATCATGCGGCGCATGCCGGGTTCGCCGTGGGGAATATACAGAAGCTGGCTGTCCTCGCGCTCGGCGATGAGCGCGGACAGCAGGCGGCGAAGGCGGACGCGGGTGGCATGCATGGCGTGTTTCCTCCTGAGGGCGCGCCCCAAATCCGGCGGGAAACCGCCCGGCGGCGGGCGCGGACGACGGGCTGACGTATGCAGAAAGAATAGCATGAACCAAGGAAAAACGCAAGTTGATTCGATTTTCCGACTGTGATAAAATAAAAAGAGATATTTTGTGCCGAAGGCCAGGGACAGCGCCGGACGGCAGAAATCAACCATGGACCGTTGAAGGGAGCAGACCGATGAAAAAAGCCGTATGGGGCGCTTTCCTGCTGATGACGACGCTCGCGGCCGCAGGGCTTTGCGAGACGGATTATACGCTGAGCAATCCGCATATCCGATACGAAAAAATCGAAGGGGCGCGGCAGGAAGAGACCGCGCAGGCGGACGGCGCGGGCATTTCGCTTTCGGACATGGCCGCGGCGGAGGACGCGCAATCGGCCGCGCAGAGCGCGGACACGTGGCCGAAGACATTCACCGTCACGCTGGGCGGCGACACGACGCTCGGCTCGACGGACGATTTGCGCAAGCGGGAGGACTGCTTTGAAAACGTCGCGGCGGACAAGGGCTACGGCTGGTTTTTCTCCGGCTTGCAAACCCTGTTTGCGACGGATGATTTGACGCTCGTGAACTTTGAGGGCACGCTGACGGAGGAGACGAGCAAGAAGGAGAAGCTCTACAACTTCAAGGGCCCGGCGGAATACACCGACATCCTGACGCTGGGCAGCGTGGAGGCGGTGAACATCGCCAACAACCACACGCTCGACTACGGTCAGCAGGGCAAGGCGGACACGATCGCCAATCTGGAGGCGGCGGGGATCGTCGTCTCCGGCGGCGGCCAGCTCGGCATCTTTGAAAAGAATGGCGTGAAGGTCGGCATGACCGGCTACTGCTTCCCCTACAAGGGCGGCAAGAAGGACATCAGCGCGGATGTGAAGGCGCTGCGTGAGGCGGGATGCCAGATCGTGATCGCGTCGTTCCACTGGGGCAGCGAATACCGGGATGATTTCACCGGGGAGCAGCGCACCATCGGCCGCGCGGCGATCAAGGCGGGCGCGGATATCGTCGTGGGCACGCATCCGCACATCGTGCAGGGGATCGAGGCCTATCAGGACAGCTACATCCTCTATTCGCTGGGCAATCTGGTGTTCGGCGGCAACGTCGATCCCGACGACCGCGACGCATATCTGGCGCGCGTGACCTTCACCGTCTACGAGGATCACTGCGACGCGCCGGAATTGACCGTCGTGCCGATCCGCCTGACCGCGCTGGACAAGGGGACGGATTACCGCCCTGTCGTCGCGGACGAGGCGGACAGCGCGCGGATTTTCAAGCGGATTATGAAGCTCTCCTCCGGCATGGGCGACTTTGTCAACGGGGAGCTGACGGCGTATTGAGAATGGGAAAAGATGAGGGCAACTCCTTCCGTCACGACTTCGTCGTGCCAACCTTCGGCATTTCATCTGTTTGTTTCCGCCACAGGCGGCAACAGATTCGATGTCCCTCGAAGAGGGAGGTCTTGTCCTCACGTTACTGTAACCTATAACAAGAGCTCCTTCTTTGAAAGCGAACTGCATGCCGAAGGTTTGTCAACGAAGTTGACGGAAGGAGCTGAAGGACTTTGAACGAAAGGATGGGTTTGATGGCTTCGCATTTTGCGCTGTTTGTCGATCTTGAAAACTGCGGCGGCAAAAAGAGCATGCTGATGGACGTGATCGAGCGGGTAAAGATTCGCGGCGACATCCTCATCGGCAAGGTTTACGGCTATACGGACAGCTATTCCGACCTCAAGGAGATTCTGCTGTCCAACACCTTCGCGGTCGTGCCCTCGCTCCGGTTCGGGCGCAACCAGAAGAACAGCCTGGATATTCAGCTCGTCATCGACGCGCTGGACGTGGCCTATACCAATCCGCTGATTGACAGCTTCTGCATCGTTTCCGGCGACAGCGACTATGTGCCGCTTGTCGGCAAGCTGAAAACAATGGGCAAGTTTGTGCTGGGCATTTCCCGAAGCGAGGCGGCCAGCGGCGTATTTATGAACGCCTGCAGCGAGTTCCAGTTCCTGGAAAGCGTCGCCAGCGGCAAGGAGCGCGCGCAGGGGCAGGAGATCGAGGCGCTGACGCTGGCGGATGTGAACGACCTGATCGTGACCATTCTCAAGGAGAGCGACAGCGGGGAGATGCTCGCCAGCGAGGTCAAGAGCGTGCTGCTGCGCCTGAGACCGAATTTCTCCGAAAAGAGCGTCGGCTTTTCCACCTTCGGCAAGCTGATTGCGCGGCTCTCCCAGCAGTTCGGCGCGTTCAGCGTGGAGAGCGAGCAGTTTAACGTCATTGTGTCGCTCAACCAGCCGCATGTGACCGCCGGGGAGCAGATCACGCGGGAGAACTACACCCGCATCTTCTCGCGCATCCTCTCGGAATACAAGGAGGACGGCTTTGACCGGGTGAATCCCTCCATTCTCAAATCGGCGGTGCAGGCGGATTATCCCGACTTCACCGAACGGCAGATCGGCCTGCGGCGCTTCTCGGATGTGCTGCGCGCGCTGGAAAAGGAAAAGCTGCTGAAATTGGAAACGGACGAAGGCGGCAACATGCTGGTGCATATTTTGTAATCCGCGGTCTGCGAACGAAAGACAAACAGCTATTCTCCCCCTTTCGGGGGGAGAATAGCCCTTGCGATCACATTTTCAAACGCATGAAATCGAAGCGGCATTTGGATGTACGGAGAAAACACATGAAGCGAATCCTGACATTTTTTATTTTCATGTTGCTGGCGATGGGGCCGAGGGCGGCGGGCGCGCAGACCGTCGTGATGGACGAGGGACACGTCGCCTTTGATTACCCGGATAGCTGGCTGGTCGTTTCGCCCCAGCTCTGCGGCGTGTACGCGCCGCTGCTGGAGGACGCGGGGCTTGACGCGGACGAGCTGGCGCAAGAGCTTGAGCAGACGCGCACGCTCAGCCGCGCATACAACGAGAATTACACGCAGTATCTGTCCGTGCTGATCGGCGAGGACGAACTTTCGCAGGAAATCTACGAAATCGAAAACGCGACGGACAACCAGCGCGCGACGCTGCGCCGCCGCGTGGAGGCCAACAGCTTCTGGGAGACGACCGGCCTTCGGACGCAGGACGCGGAATGGCAGAAGGAAGACGGCGGCTATTGGCTCTACGCGCATTACACCGTCACGCGGGCGGGCGAAACGGTGGGGCGCGGGCTGCGCTACATCACCGTTCGCAACGGGCTGTATGTGGAGATGGACTGGCGAATCGCGAGCGGGCGCTTCTCCGGGCGGGATCTGAACGCCTTCCGCGCGCGGCTGGCGGATCTGGTCGTCACGGAGCAAATCGCCGAGCCGGTGCGCGACGTGAAGCTGGAGGCGCAGATCCCCGCCGAGACCTCCAAGGCGCAGATGGAGATCACGGGAACGGCGACCGCCGGCGCGACGGTGATCGCCGAAACGCCGGACGGAAACGGCGCGATGCTGACGCTGGACGCGGCGACGGCGGAGGCGAAGGGAAAATTCACGCTGACGATTGAGCTTGAAAAAGAAGGCCATTACGACGTTACGCTGACGGCCTCCAAAGAGGGTATGAACGACGCGACGCTCTCGGGCGAAATTGCTTACAGCGCCAAGACGCTGCCCGTCTCCGGCGTGGAGGAGAGCCTGTTTGTCACCGGTGACACGACGACGATCGCCGGTACGACGCTGGCAGGCGTTCAGCTCCAGCTTGTGACGCCCTTCGGCGTGAGCAAAAAGCGATCCGGCAACGACGGCGCGTTCTCCTTCGAGCTGACGACGAAGGACGCGGGCGAATACAAATATACGCTCATTTTGGATAAGAGCGGCTACAACCAGCGGCGTGTGCCCTTCACCGTGACCCGAATCATCACGGACGATCAGGAGCAGGAAAAAATCCGCCAGTCCGCCGTGAAGATCTCCTATAGGGATCTGCAGAAGGACAAGGAGGAGAATCAGGGCAAGGTGATGCGGCTGTATGGCCCGGTGAGCGAGGTCAGCAGCAGCGCGAGCGTGTACTATGTGCGCCTGCAATACAACAAGGACGCAAAGGGCAAGTGGTACAACGACGTGGTGATCGTCTGCGACGCGGACACGGGCGCGAAGGTCGGCGACATGATGACCGCCGTGGTGACGGTGGACGGCGTATACAGCGAGCAGAGCGCGAGCGGCGCGGACGTGATCGTGCCGCGGTTCAAGCTGCTGTTCGTGGACAAGATCGAATAAAGCGCCGCCAAAAAAACGCGCGATGCGCGGCAGACTGTAGACAAAAAGAGGCTGTCAAGCTAATAACACCGATATTTCAAGAATAAAACTAGGTATTTGCGCCCGAAGGTTTCCAAAGGGCGATGCGCCAAACAGGCGCCGTAAACGCTCGGAAAGCCCTTTGGTGGGGCGATGGGGCAAAGCCCCATATCCAAAATGCTTAGACATTTGTTTCTTGAAATGTTTGGTTTAAGCCTGACAGCCCCCCTTTCCGCAAATGAAAGAATCGCTGAATTTCTTGATTTTGCGATTCAAGCCAAGTTTGCTTATGTCAACAAGCTGACGCGCGACGCGCGGACGGCCTTAGATAAAGAGGGAATCAAAGGGCTATGGAAAACGAAGGAGAGAAGGCGCTGAGAAAGAGCGCCGCGCATTTCCTGCGGCAGGCCGCGCTGGCCGCGTTTGTGCTGCTGACGGCGGCGCTGGCGCTCTGCGCGCTGACGATGACGGCGCAGAACGAGGCCAGCGACAACATCATGCTGCAAACGGTGACGCTGGTGCGCGAGCCGCTTCTGAGGAGCCTGCTGCTGTCGCTCGCCGCGCTGGCGGCGCTGCTGGGTGTGCACGGGCTGCTGGAACGGCTGGGCGGCGTTCGGCTGGGCGCGGGGCTTTGCGCGCTGTGGCTGGCGGCGGCGCTTTTGTGGATTTGGGCCATCGGTATGCGGCAGCGGGCGGATGCGCAGATGGTGCTGGCGGACGCGCATCAGTTCGCGCGGAACCATTATGACGCGCTGAGCGGCGACTATTTGCAGGTGTACACCTATCAGCTCGGAATCGCCTTGCCGCTGCACATGCTGGCGAGGCTTTTTTCAGGCGCGACGATGGGGCAGCTTGATTTTCTGGCGCAGTGCGTCAACGCGGCGCTGGGGATCGCGGGGGCGGGCGTGCTGGCGGCACTGGCGCAGGAGCTGCTTGACCGGCGCGCGGCCTCGGCCACGCTGCTGCTGTACATCGCGAGTCTGCCGACGCTGCTGTTCGCGCAGTTCGTCTACAACATCAACCTGATGATCCTGCTGGGCGCGGGCGCGACGCTTTGCTTTGCGCGCTATGCGCGCACGGGGCGCGTCGGGTTCGGGCTTGCTTATGCGGCGCTGGCGGGGCTGGCGACGGTCGCCAAGCCGAACGCGGAAATCGTGCTGCTGGCGCTGCTCATCTGCGCGCTGCTGCACGGATGGGCGAACCGGGACATGAAAATCGTGCTGCTTGCGGCGCTGTCCTTCGCGATTGGGAAAGGGGCGTTCGCGGCCGTCGCGGCATGGTATGGGAAACAGGGCGGGGTCGATTTCCGCGCCAATGTCAGCATGCTGGCGCGGCTGGCGATGGGGATGCAGGAATCCCCCATCGCGGCGGGATGGTACAACAAATACATCGAGCAGTTTTTTGCGGCGGATGTGACAGCGCAGCAGGAAAAGGCGCAGGCGCTTGCGGCAATCGGCGCGCGGCTCGGCTGGATGCGGGAAAATCCGGCGGCGGCGCTGGCGTTTTACCGGGAAAAGCTGCTGACCCAGTGGCTCGACCCGGCCTATGACAGCCTGTGGATGGGCGAATTGAGCGAAAAAGTCGGGCGATACAACGGGCTGATCGGCTCGATCTACCGCCGTAAGGACGGTTTGAGGACGCTGATGGACGGGTATATGGACGCGATGCAGACGGCCGTGTACGTGCTCTCGGCGCTGGGCGGCGCGCGGCTGATGAAAAAGAAGGACGGCATGGCGGCGCTGGCGCTGCCGGTGACGATCCTCGGCGGGGCGCTGTATCATTTGCTGTTTGAGGCAAAGGCGCAGTATGCGTACCCTTATATGGTGTATATGCTGCCGCTGGCGGCCATCGGGCTTTGTCGATTGGAAGAGGGAATCAAAGGGCTATGGAAAACGAAGGGGAGAAGGCGCTGAAAAAAAGCGCCGCGCATTGTCTGCGGCAGGCGGCGCTGGCTGTGTTTGTGCTGCTGACGGCGACGCTGGCGCTCTGCGCGCTGACGATGACGGCGCGAAACGAGGTTACCTACAACAACGGTTTGATGCAAACGGTAACGCTGGTGCGCGAGCCACTTCTGAGGAGCCTGCTGCTGTCGCTCGCCGCGCTGGCGGCGCTGCTGGGCGTGCACGGGCTGCTGGAACGGCTGGGCGGCGTTCGGCTGGGCGCGGGGCTTTGCGCACTGTGGCTGGCGGCGGCGATTTTGTGGATTTGGGTCATCGGTATGCGGCAGCGGGCGGACGCACAGATTGTGCTGGCAGATGCGTATCGATTCGCGCATGGGAACTATGATGCGCTGGGCAGCGACTATTTGCAGTCTTGTACCTATCAACTGGGGCTTTGCTTCCCGCTGCACATGCTGGCGAGGCTCTTTTCGGGCGCGACGATGGAGAAGCTGAACGTTCTGGCGCAGTGCGTCAACGCGGCGTTGGGGGTCGCGGGGGCGGGCGTGCTGGCGGCGCTGGCGCAGGAGCTGCTTGACCGGCGCGCGGCCTCGGCCACGC
>UMHM01036714.1_pt1 | contig 11572 bp, 8 predicted proteins | sample 1965501 | NCBI WGS metagenome assembly UMHM01 (sample SAMEA4836095, study PRJEB28245) | human gut metagenome | biome: gut microbiome; material: fecal sample | place: Denmark | collected 2008
CCGCCACGGCGGCCTTGATGGTGGCGGCGCGGTCAGCGGCGGAAATGCCGGTGGAAATGCCCTCGCGGGCCTCAATGGAAATCGTGAAATTGGTTCCGAAACGCGAACCGTTGCGCTGGGTCATCAAAGGCAGTTGCAGGCGGTCGGTCAGTTCCGGGGCCATGGGCAGGCAGATCAGGCCGCGCCCGAAACGGGCCATGAAATTGATGGCTTCCGGCGTGACGTGTTCGGCGGCCATGGTCAGGTCGCCCTCGTTCTCGCGGTCCTCATCGTCCACCAGAATGACCATTTTGCCCTGCCGGATGTCGGCAACGGCTTCTTCAACGCTGCACAAAGGCATGACTACATCCTTAGTAAAGTTACTGTCGTGATCGGGAGTTGGTTGCGGCAAAGGTAGGGCGGGCGCGGGCTTCTGTCAACCGGGCGCGGCTTGTCCCGCAGGGCAATCGAATGAATGCCTCAATCGTCGGATATTCATTTGCGTCCGTAAGTGAGTCTTCTTTCCTCATTCCCGCGAACGCGGCCGAGACAGTCGGCAAGTGAACGGGGAGCTGGTTTTGCGGGAAGGCTGGCGCAAGAGTATTTTTCTTTTTCGCTCTGTCCATTCAATTGCCCAAGCTGTTTATCCCACCCGCAGGCCCACGTCCCACAGCAGGGCCGCCAGCGGCCTGCCCAACAGAAAAGGCAACACCCGCGCGGGCACGCGGCCGCGCGTGGCGCAGAGTTCGCGGAAGGCGGCATCGTAACGGACCAGCTCCGCCAGTTCGGCGCGCGCGGCTTCCCGATCTTCCTCCGCGAGCGGGGCCGGAGCGGGCGCAAGGCGGGGCCGGAAGCCCAGAGCCGACGCCAGGGCCAGAGCCTTGCCCGCAGGGCAGGCCTCGTCATGGGCTCCGGCCAGTTCCGGCCAGCAGGCGCGCGCGGCGGACGGCAGCCCCGGCCCGGCACCCGCCAAAGCCTCCGCCCAAACCTCCAGGGCGGCGCAACGGCCCAGGTTTTGCCTGTTGGCCAGCAAAGCCTCCAGGGGGGCGGTGTCCGCGCAGAGCAGAACGCGGCACTGCACGGGACGCCGGGCGTAGATGCCGCAGCCCGCGCCGTCCCTGTAGTACAGACAGCGCCAGGGGTGGCCGGGCTCGCCCGTGCCCGCCAATTTAAGCAGTTCCCTGTCCAGAGGCTGCAACACGCCGCGCGCGTCGTCACGCGCCCACTCTCCGGCCCGCAGGCAGACCAGGGCCTCCAAAGGCAAAGCCCCCTCCCCTGCCAACAGGGGGGCATCCTCGCGCATCAGCGTCGGGCCGCCGCGCAGACAGCATTCTCCGCAACGGCGGCAGCGCGCAGCGGGCGTTTCAGGCATGGGCGTCGACATGTTAGTGCGGCAGCGGGGCAAGAAATTTCAGGGCGATGAACTGTCTGACCTCTCCCCAGGCGTGCCTGCTTTCCGGCAGGGCGTCCCCGAAAATCTGGAAAACGTGGAACAAACCGTAATAACGGGTCAGGGTGGCGTCCACGCCCGCGTCCACGGCATGCCGGTAGACGATTTCGGAGTCGCTTTCCAGAATTTCGTCCGTGCCCACCTGGATCAGCATGGGCGGAAAGCCCGTGTAGGAGGCGAAGACCGGGGAAAGATAGGGATTTTTAGGGTCTGTCTTGCCCACATAGCTCAAGATAAAGGGCAGGGTCTTGGGCATGGCCCCGTCCTTGGGCGGCATATATTCGGGATTGTTGCCGAAAATGGGATCAATATCCGCATTTTTGATGTGCGATTCGCCCGAGCCGGTCATATCCGTCCACGGCGACATGCAGACCAGGGCGCGGGGCAGCGGCCTGCCCGCGTCGCGCAGACTGAGGGTCAGGGCCAGAGCCAGATTGCCGCCCGCGCTGTCCCCCACCACCAGAATGTTTTCCGGCTTGTAGACCTGGGCCAGCAGCCAGTTCCAGGCGTCCAGGGCGTCGTCCAGGGCCGCCGGAAAGACGTGTTTCGGGGCCAGGCGATAGTCCGGGCTGAACACGTCGGCATCCCCGGCCATGCGCGAATAGCGCACGGCCATGCCGCGGTAGATATTGGAAAGTTTCAGGATATAGGCCCCGCCGTGCAACAGCAAAACCGCCCGCTCACGGGGCTCGCCGTCCTTGTGCAGGAGTTCGGCGCCGCAGTTTTTAAGGGCCACGCGCGTGATCGTATAGCCTCGCGGGGCTTTCCAGGACGACTCGCTGTTGACGTAGTTGCGCGCCGCGCGCAGAAAGTTGTCCCCCCTGAGTCCGGGCACGCGCAGCAGAAGGCGCAGTCCGTCGCGCACCACGCCAGACTGCACGGAAAGTTTGGGGCCGTCGGCATTGAAACAGCGTGTGCTCTCGGCGGCCCCGGCCGGGGCGGCGCAGAGCAACGCCAGCAGAAGAACATATATCTTTTTCACAGTAACCTCGTGCATCATGCGCCGGAATCGGCTCTGGCCTCCGCTCCGCCGTCATGGAACCGCCCGCCGTAGTTGCGGTTCAGGCGGCGGGAGAACTTTTCCATATAATAGTAATACACCGGCGTGATGTAGAGGGTCACGATCTGCGAAAAACACAGGCCGCCCACCACGGCCAGGCCCAGAGGCCGCCGGGCCTCGGCCCCGGCCCCGATGCCGATGGCGATGGGCAGCGCGCCCATGAGCGCGGCCATGGTCGTCATCATGATGGGCCGGAAGCGCACGTGACAGCCTTCGGTAATGGCGGCCAGGGGCGTAATCGAGGGGTCGCGCCGCTGGGCCTCCAGGGCGAAGTCCAGCATCATGATGGCGTTTTTCTTGACAATGCCCAGCAGCATGATCACGCCCACAAAGCCGTAGAGATCCAGTTCCAGGCCGAACAGCCAGAGCGTCGCCAGCGCGCCGAAACCCGCCGAAGGCAGACCGGAGAGAATGGTCAGGGGATGGATGAAGCTCTCATAGAGGATGCCCAGCACCAGATAGATGACCACAATGGCCAGGATCAGCAGCCAGCCCATGCCCTGAAGAGAATTCTGAAAGGCCTGGGCCGTGCCCTGGGATTCGGCGGTCACCGAATCGGGCAGCAAAGGCCGGGCCGTGGCTTCCACTGCCCCCACGCCCTGGCTCAGAGCCACGCCGGGCCGCAGATTGTACGAGATGGTCACGGCCGGGAACTGCCCGTTGTGGTTCACGGCGATAGGTCCCACGCCGGGCGAGAGTTTGGCCAGGGTGTCCAGAGGCACCAGATCCCCGTCTTTGGAGCGCACATACAGACGGGACAGGGCCGAGCTGTCCTGCTGGAAGCGCTTCTGTAGTTCCACAAAGACCTTGTAGTCATTGGTGGGCGCGTAAATAGTGGAAATCTCGCGCGAGCCGTAGGCCGATTGCAGGGCCAGCTCAATCTGCTGCGGGCTTACGCCCAGAGCGGCGGCCCGGTTGCGGTCGATGGTCACGCGCAGCTCCGGGTTCTTGAGCTGCAGATCGCTGTTCACATCCTGGATTTCGGGCAGCTTGCGCAGGGCCTCCTCCACCTTCTGGGCGCTGTCGTAAAGGGCCGCCATGTCCGGTCCGGACAGGGGATACTGATAGAGAGCCTTGGAGGAGCGCCCGCCGATATTGATGGCCGGGGGCACGCGCACAAAAACCCGCAGGGCCGGGGAGGTGTTCAGCTCCCGCCGCAGGCGCTGGGCCACGGTCTCGATGTTCGGGCGCTGGTCATGAGGCTTGAGGTGCATGAGCAGAATGCCGTTGTTCATGCTCTGGCTGGAGCCCACAATGCCCACCACGGAGTTGAACATGGAGACATGGGGCTGTTTTTCCAGCAGGGTATCCAGCTTGTGCTGGGCCTCCACCATGCCCTGGAAGGAAACACCCTGCTCCGCTTCGGTGCTGGCGACCAGAAAGCCCATGTCCTCGGCGGGCAGAAAACCCTTGGGCATGACCACGCCCAGCCAGATGGTCAGGACCAGCAGGCCCAGGGAGGCGCCGAGCGCGGCCAGGCGATGGCGCAGCACGTAATCCAGCGAACGGGCATAACCCGCCGCCAGGCAGTCGAACATGCGTTCCAGCCTGCCGTACATGCCCTCATATCCGGCCTTGTGCTTCTGCCCGGCTTTCAGGAAATAGGCGCAGAGCATGGGCGTGAGCGTGAGCGAAACCACGCCGGAACAGAGGATGGCCGTGATGATGACCACCGCGAACTCTCGGAACAGCCGCCCCACGATGCCGCCCATGAAGAGCACGGGAATAAAGACCGCCGCCAGGGAGATGGTCATGGAGACAATGGTGAAGCCGATTTCCGCCGAGCCGTCATAGGCCGCCCTGAGGGGATCCTTGCCCATTTCCTGGTGGCGGACGATGTTTTCCAGCATGACGATGGCGTCGTCCACCACAAAGCCCACGGCGAGCGTCAGGGCCATGAGCGAGAGATTGTCCAGGCTGTAGCCCAGCACGGCCATGACCGCGAAGGTGGAAATCACGGACATGGGCAGGGCCAGGCTGGGAATGACCGTGGCCGGGAGATTGCGCAGAAAGATGAAGATGACCAGCACCACCAGAAAAACCGTGAGCACCAGGGTGAACTTCACGTCGGCCACGGATTCGCGGATGGATTCCGAACGGTCGTAAAAAACGTCCACCTTGACCGAAGGGGGCACCTGGCGCTCCAGGGCGGGCAGCAGCTTGCGGATGGCGTCCACCACCTGCACGGTGTTGGTGCCGGGCTGACGCTCCACGGCCAGGGTGATGCTGGGCACGCCGCCGTTGCTCCAGGAGATCTGCTTGTCCTGCTGCACGCTGTCTTCCACCGTGCCCAGATCGCGCAGGCGCACGGGCGCGCCGTTATGATAGGCCACCACGGTGTCGCGGAAGGCCCGGGCGTTGAGCAGCTGGCCCGAGGATTTGATGGAGCTGGCCCGCTGCTCGCCCTCCAGGGAGCCGGTGGGCAGCATGGAGTTGGCGGCGGCAACGGCGTCGGCCACTTCGTCAATGCCCAGTCCGCGCGAGGCCAATTCGTCCGGGTCCAGCTGCACGCGGACGGCGTATTTCTTCTGGCCGTAAATGACCACCTGGGCCACGCCTTCCACCATGGACAGACGCTGGCCGATGAGCGTATCCGCGTATTCGTTGAGCTGGTAGAGCGGCAGGGTGGGCGAGGAAACGCGTAGATAGAGAATGGGCATGTCCGCCGGGTTGACCTTGCGGAAGCTGGGCGGCGTGGTCATGCTGGTGGGCAGACGGCGCTGGGCCAGACCGATGGCCGACTGCACGTCTAGGGCCGCCGCATCAATGTTTCTGTCCAGGGCGAACTGGATGGTGATGCGGGTGCGGCCCACGGCATTGACCGAGGAAATGGAATCAATGCCCGCGATGGTGAAAAATTCTTTTTCCAGAGGCGTGGCCACGGAGGCGGCCATGGTCTCCGGATCCGCGCCCGCCAGATCGGCCATGACCTGGATGGTGGGAAAGTCCACGTTGGGCAGCTGGTTTACCGGCAGGGAAAGATAGCCGGTAACGCCGAAAAAGAGCATGCCCAGCATGAGCAGGGCGGTGGCGACCGGACGGCGGATGAATACGGCGGCTATATTCATGGCTGGAGTATGCTAAGACATGAGCTGGCGCACAAGCAAAAAAACGCCCAAAGCGCAACAGACCACGCCGATGGCCCGGCGCAGCAGCAGCGGCGACATGCGCCGGGCCGCGGCCACGCCCCGCCAGAAGCCAAACAGACAGGCCAGGGTCACGCCGGGCAGCAGGTTGTAGTCCAGATAGCCCCCGGTCACGTTGGCCAGGGAGCCGGACAGGGTCGCCAGTACCTGGAAAGGCATGGACAGGGCCACGGCCGTCAGCGGCGCATAGCCCACAATGATCATCCAGGGCACGGAGAGCACGCCCCCGCCCACGCCGGTGAGCCCGGCCACAAAACCCGTGGCCGCGCCGATGCCGAACAGGCCCGCGTTCCCGTGCCAGAAGGGATGCCCCTTGTCGCGAGCCGTCGGCGGCCGCAGGGCGCACAACCCGGCCAGCACAATGACCGCGCCAAGAATGTAGATCAGCGGCCCGGCGTCCAGACGGGCGTTGCACCAGGCGCCGGGCCATCCCGCCAGGCCGCCGCCGAGCACCAGGGGCAGGGCCTCGCGCCAGCGGATCAGTCCCAGTCGCCAGAACATCCAGGTGCCCATGAGAGTCAGAAAAAACATGGCGGCCAGGGACGTGCCCATGGCCGTGTGGGTTTCAAGCCCGCTCAACAACACCAGGGCGGGCGGCACCAGCACGCCGCCCACGCCGGTGGCCCCGGTCAGAAAGCCCACAGCCAGGCAAAAGGCGTACAACACGGCCAGCAACATGGAACATCCTTCAGGCAAAGAAAAAACGGGGTAAGAGGCAGACCAGCCAGAGCGACAGGCCGCCGTAAAGGGCGCTATAGCGCATAAGCGCGCACAAGGCCAGCAGGCGGGCGCGGTCCCAGGGGGCGGCGGATTCGCGCGGCGGTCCCAGCCGGGGCTTGTCCACCAGTGCGCCGAAATAGACCGAAGGCCCGGCCATGCGCGCGCGGCAGAGCCAGGCGCAGGCGGTCATGGACCAGCCGGAATTGGGGCTGGGCATGCCCACCGCCTGTCGGGCCACCATCCGGAAGCCCGGCCACGGACCGTCCCAGATCCGCGCCGCAGGCCTCAGGCGGCGCAGCAGGATGTCCGTCCACCACAGGGCCGCCACGGAAAGACGCGCGGGAATGAAGGCCAGGCAGTCGTCGGCGCGGGCCCCGGCCCAACCCAGCCGGCGCCAGCGCTCCGTCAGATAGCCCCACATGGAATCCGTGGTGCTCACGGCCTTGTACATCCACAGGCCCACGGGACCGGCCAGCAAGAGCCAGAAGAACGGGGCCAGCAGCGCGTCGGTAAAATTTTCCGAGAGGGTGTCGGCCAGCGTCTTGCGCATCAGCGGGCGGTCCATACGGCTGGTATCCCGGCTGACCAGCCAGGAAAGAGCCTGGCGCGCTTCAGGCTCGGGGTATGTTTCCACCCGAAGCAGCACTTCCCTGCCTGTATCCAGCAGGCTGCCCATGGCCAGTCCGGCCCAGGCCAGATACACGGCCGGCAGCGCCCCCAGCAACGGCAGCGAAATCAGCAGCCAGACCGTCAGGCCGCTCACGCCGGTCAGCAAAAGCAGGCAGACCAGCCCCGCCAGCCGCCCGCGCCGTTTTTCGCCTGCCGCGCCGCCGCGCCGCATCCAGCGCCGGGCCGGGCCTTCCAGGCGGGCCAGCAGACGGCCCACGAAACAGACCGGATGCGGCCAGGGCAAGGCGGGGTCGCCCAGCCGGAGATCCAGCAGCAGGGCCAAGGGGGCCAGCCACCAGCAGTCCCACACCGAGTACGGGAACAAAGACCGCAGGAGGCTCAGGTCCATTGTTCCAGCAGGCCGCTGGCGGCCAGAGCCATATAAAGCACAATGCCCGCCGAGCTGGAGAGATTCAGACTGCGCACCCCGCCCTCGCGCATGGGGATGCGCACATGATGCGGCGAGGCGTCCAGCATTTCCGGCGGCAGGCCGCGCGTTTCCGGGCCGAAGATCAGGCTGTCTTCCGGCTGAAAGGCGAAATGCTGCACAGGCGCGCTACTGTGGCGGCTCTTGGCCGAGGTCATGATCCAGCGCTCAGCGGCGGGCCTGCCGGGACGCTGCGCAAAGGCCCGCCAGTCCGTCCAGGTAAACAGGCGCACATTGGGCCAGTAGTCCAGACCGGCGCGCTTGAGATAGCGGTTTTCCAGCTTGAAGCCCAGGGGTTCAATGAGGTGCAGTTCCGTACCGGTGGCAGCGCAGAGCCGGGCCACATTGCCGGTATTGGGAGGGATTTCGGGCTCAAAAAGAACTATCCGCATGTGGGCTTCACTCCTCCGTCTCGATCCAGCGGCGGGAGCGCTCCACGGCCCGGCGCCAGTGGTGGAGCAGCTCGGCCCGCCGCTCCTCAGGCATTTTGGGCTCAAAACGGCGGTCCAGTTGCCAGAGGGAGGCCGCTTCCTCCTCGTCCTGCCAGAAGCCCACGGCCAGGCCCGCCAGGCAGGCGGCCCCCAGGGCCGTGGTTTCCGTAATCACCGGGCGTTCCACGGCCACGCCGGTGAGGTCGGCCTGACACTGCATGAGCATATTGTTGCGGCTGGCCCCGCCGTCCACGCGCAGCAGACTGAGATCCAGACCGGCATCCGCCCGCATGGCCTCCATGACGTCCAGGGTCTGGAGAGCGATGGCCTCAATGGCCGCCCTGGCAATGTGTCCGCGCTCCGTGCCTCTGGTCAGGCCCACCAGGATGCCGCGCGCATACTGGTCCCAATGCGGCGCGCCCAGACCCGTGAAGGCGGGCACCAGATAAACGCCGCCGTTATCCGGCACGCTGGCGGCCAGCCCTTCCATTTCCGACGAATCCCGAATGAAGCCCAGGCCGTCGCGCAGCCACTGGACCACGGCCCCGCCCGCGAAAACGCTGCCCTCCAGGGCATAACTTCTGCCGCGCGGCGTTTCCCAGGCCACGGTGGCCAGCAGGTTGTTCCGGCTCTCTCTGGGCCGCGCGCCGGTGTTCAGCAGCAGAAAACAGCCCGTGCCATAGGTATTCTTGACCATGCCCTCGCGCAGGCAGGCATTGCCGAAGGTGGCGGCCTGCTGGTCGCCCGCCGCGCCGGCCACGGGCACGGGGTGGCCGAAAAACTCCGGATGGACGCGGGCCATAAGGCTAGAGGAAGGAACCACCTCGGGCAGCATGGCGCGCGGCACGCTCAGCAGGTCCAGAAGCTCGTCGTCCCATTGGCCGGTATGAATGTTGAACAGCAGGGTGCGGCTGGCGTTGGAGGGGTCGGTGAGATGCGCGCCGCGTTTGCTGAAATTCCAGATCAGCCAGGAATCCACGGTGCCGAAGAGCAGCTCGCCCGCCTCGGCTCTGGACCGCGCGCCGGGCACGTTGTCCAGAATCCAGCCGATCTTGGTGCCGGAAAAATAGGCGTCCAGCACCAGGCCGGTCTTTTGACGGATGATTTCAGCTTTGCCCTCGGCGCGCAACTGGTCGCAGACACCGGCGGTACGGCGGTCCTGCCAGACGATGGCGTTGTACACCGGCGCGCCGCTGGCCCGGTCCCAGACCACGGTGGTTTCCCGTTGATTGGTGATGCCCACGGCAACCAGCTCATGTCCCTGCACCCCGGCCTGCCTGAGGCAATCGCGGGCCACGTGGGCCTGGGTGTCGAAAATCTCGTCCGGGCTGTGCTCCACCCAGCCGGGCCGGGGATAGATCTGGGTGAATTCCTTTTGCGCCACCTGGAGCATGCGGCCCCGGCGGTCGAACAGAATGGCCCGCGAGCTGGTAGTGCCCTGATCCAGAGCCAGGATATACGAGGCGGTCATGCGTTTTCTCCCCAAGAGCAAACTAGATTTGAAACGCTTCGCTTTTCAAGGGTTCAGCGAGCTGGCGGCAGTCATACGGCATCAGAGCATTTCAAAATGGGGATACCCTGGGGAAGCGCCGAGTGGTGAGGATTTTTGTTCTCTGCCAAGACAGGCTGACTGCGGGCGGAGGAGTATATTCAACATATTCGACCTTCGCTCGAAGTGAGCCTGGCGCTGGCGGAGGGCAAAAAGCCCAGTAATCGCCGCGTCCCCTATAACCTCCCGGCAATGCCCGGCACCACCTGGCAGGCCACACGGATGTCCTTGGAGCCGTAGCCGCTGTCGTCCAGGGTGGCGAAAAGGTCGGCCTCCAGCACTTCCACGGCCGCATCCGGCACGCCCTCGGCGGCCAGGTGGGCCGCAAGCAGTTCACCGGCGCGGCGCTCGGCGGCATCCAGCGTATAGCCCTTATTGATGCGCTCCTCCAGATCCAGGGCGGGCGCGCGCAGCAGGCACCGGCCCGTATCCGCGTAAATTTCCAGCCCGGCCGTGGGCAAGGTCAGGGCCGCGCCCACGGCATTGGCCACGGCGGCGTTCGGCGGACTGGCCACAGGCAGGCCGAAAGCCGCCGCCAGCCGCTCGCGGATGCAGTCCGCCGGGCCGCCCACCAGCCAGATCCGGTCGGGGCGGGCCTCGCGCGCGGCCTTGAGCGCGGCCAATGTGTAGATGGGCCGCGCGTTGACCGCGTCGATAAGTTCATGCGCGGCCCGCGTGACCCGCGCCAGGGCGTCGTCCACGGCCTTTTGGGCCAGGATGCGGGGTTCCAGGCCGCACAAGACCGCCAGGGCCGCCACGCCGTCGCGCGAGGCGGCCACGTTGCCCCGGTCGCCTGAGGCGCTGTTGCCGTCCAGCGCATTCAGCGCGTCCAGCAGGGTGGGCCGAACGCCGCCGAAGGCCATGGCCGGGCCTTCGCGCAGGGGGCCTGTCCGCACGCGCGTCGCCGCGCCCGTGCCCTCCACGGTGAGCAGGGAATCCCCGCCCACGCCGATGGACGTCGAGGCCAGAGCCCGTACCAGAGTGCGGCGGCCCTGCAACAACATGCCGTCACGGTCGATCACCGGCGAGCCGTCGGCGAACAGGGCCATGTCCGTGGTGGTGCCGCCCATGTCCAGCAGCAGGGAGCAGCCCCGCCCCGCTTCCGGACAGAGGGCCATGACGCCCATGACGCTGGCCGCCGGGCCGGACAAAATGGACTGCACCGGCTCGCGCCGCGAAAGGGATACCGGCACCGCGCCGCCGTCGGCCTTGAGCAGCCGGGTGGCCGCATGGATGCCCGCGTCGGCCAGGGCCGCCTCCACGGCGTCCAGAAAAGCGTTGTGCAGGCGCTGCACGGCCGCGTTGTAATAGGCCGTGGCCACCCGGCGGGGAAAATTGAGCCGTCCCGAAAGCCGGTGCCCCAGGGTGACGGGCAAGCCTGACGCTTTGGCCACTGCCGCGCCCATGACACGCTCATGGGCCGGATTGCGCGGCGAAAATTTGCCCACGCAGGCCACGGCGGCCACGCCCGCGTCACGCCAGGCCGCCGCCTGCCGGGCCAGGCCGTCCGTTTGCAGGGGACTCACTTCCACGCCCCGGTGGTCCAGGCCGCCGGGCGCCACGCAGACATGTTCGCCCAAGGCGAAGCGCGCGGGGTTCAGGCCCGGCCCGGCGGAAAGCGCCAGCCCCACCGTGTCGGCCCGGCCCTGCACCAGGGCGTTGACCGCCAGGGTCGTGCCCAGGGTCACGCGCTCCACGGCGGCCAGGGCCGCCGCTCCGTCGCTTCCCGGCTCTCCGGCCAGAGCCGCCAGCACTTCCCGCACCGAGGCGGGCAGATCGTCATGGCGGGTTTTGACCTTGGCCGAGGCCGCCAGGCGCAGATCCGCCCCGTGGCCGGTGATCAGCACCGCGTCGGTATGGGTGCCGCCCGCGTCAATGCCCAGTACTGTGCTTGCTTTCATGCTCGCTCCGCCTGTGAAGTATGCTTGCAGTGCGCCGGAGCATACGCCATGCCGCCCCGGCGGGCCAGAGCTTTTCCACGCGCGGGACCGCGCAAACACACCTCATTTGCATATCCCCTGCCATCGTTGCATGTCGCGATTATCCGGGAAAAACAGCCTTTCGCGCGCTGCCTGCGTCATCCGCCGCTTTTTGCTGCTCACGTACCTGAGTACGTTGCGCGCAAAAAGCGGCGTTTTCCT
>UMHM01025887.1_pt1 | contig 11567 bp, 11 predicted proteins | sample 1965501 | NCBI WGS metagenome assembly UMHM01 (sample SAMEA4836095, study PRJEB28245) | human gut metagenome | biome: gut microbiome; material: fecal sample | place: Denmark | collected 2008
AAATAAGTTTATAAATAATAGTATAGTGCAAGGCATATTAAAAAACATAGCCCGTAATGCATTAATCATATTATCTGTTCATTACTGGGTAATTACATGTTGCAAGATATTTTTCTATTCAAATACAAAAGAAGCTTATTTTCCATGGTTTGTTACATTTATTATGATAATAGTTACTACACTAGCTATTCCATTATTTAGGAACAAACTTTACATGCTTATTGGTAAAAAAAAGATAACGGTTAAGGAAAGTTTATCAATAAAATAACTAATGTTATAATTAATAGAATTAGTTAGATGAAAAAACGCATTTTCATAGCCATACAATATTTGGAAATCGGAGGAGCCGAACGTGCTTTAATAGGTTTGTTAAGCTCTTTGGACTATACGAAATATGAGATAGACCTTTTTGTTTACCGACACTCGGGAGAGTTTATGAAATTCATTCCCAAGCAAGTAAACTTATTGCCGGAAATAAAAAAATATACAACGCTATCAAGACCTATAAAAGAGATAGTAAAAGAAGGGTATATTGATGTTACTATAGGGAGAGTTTTAGCTCACTTGAAGAATAAAATCTTTAATAAGAGACATCAGACGAAAGATAGTATAGCGATTTATCAATATGTAGCGTCGTATACGACTCCATTTATGCCTTCATTTTATAAACGAGGTGAATATGATCTGGCTATCAGCTTTTTGATACCACATAACATTGTCAGAGAAAAAGTGCTTGCCAAACGATATTGGGCATGGATTCATACTGATTATTCATATGTAGATATTGATGTTAATTATGAATTTCCGGTATGGAGTGCGTATGATAAAATCATCTCAATATCTGAAGATGTAACTAAAGGTTTTCTTAATAAGTTTCCGACACTTGTTCCAAAGATTACAATCATCGAAAATATCTTGTCGGAAAACTTTGTCAAGGAACAGGCTGAGGAAAAAGTCGATTTATCTTTTCTACCCTCTGATTGTATAAAGTTTTGTACCGTAGCTCGTTTTTCATATCCTAAGGCAATCGACAGAGCTGTTTATATCTGCAAAGAACTAATTAATAAGGGATTAAACATTTATTGGTATATTATCGGTTATGGTAGTGATGAAGCTATGATTAGAGAAAAAATCAAGGAAACTCAAATGGAGGAACGGTTTGTCTTGATTGGTAAAAAAGAAAATCCATATCCATACGTAAAAGCGACTGACTTCTATATTCAACCCTCCAGATACGAAGGTAAAGCTGTTACTGTAAGAGAAGCACAGATTTTGGAGAAGCCTGTCGTTATAACCAATTACCCAACTGCAAAAAGCCAATTAAACGATGGAATAGATGGTGTAATTGTACCCGATTCAATCGAGGGAGCAGCCGATGGAATTGAGGCTTTTCTTAAAGATAAAGACAAGCAAAACCGTATTATAGCTTATCTAAAAGCTCATCACTATGGAAATGAGTTTGAGGCAAAGAAAATTGATAAACTCTTGAACGAATGATAAAATTAATAAGCCTACTGATTTATAATGTAATACGTATATCCATACTTAAACTGATCTATCATAACCGGTTTAATATACATCCGATACAGCGTATCAGTCCATCGGCTTCACTGATTACATCCGGAAAAGGAAAATTCAATATTGGATATAATACAGAAATAAGTAAGGGATGTGACTTTGAAGCTCATGGCGATGGAGTTATCTCAATAGGAACAAAAACCTATTTCAATAGATATTGTATGATAAGTGCACATCATTCAGTCACGATTGGTAATCACTGTATGTTTGGGCCTGGAGTGAAAATATTCGATAACAATCATCAGTTTTCTAAAGAATATGGTGTCTCAAGTCAACTGAAATGTGATGATATCTATATAGGAAACAGATGCTGGATTGCATCAGATGCAATTATATTAAAAGGAACTCGCATAGGAGACAATTGTGTAATTGGTGCCGGCTGCATTGTTTCAGGTAACATTCCAGCAGGTACTTTGGTAAAACATAAGTCCGATTTAGAACTAATATCAATGAAATAGTTATCCTTTACTTTCATCAGGATGAAGCATTTGATAGCCTCATTGAGGAGAACTTAACTTTATTAAAGTGCTGAAAATATTTTTATACATGGCTTCATCTAGTTTTTAATTTATATCTTTGGTAGATATAACGTATTACATATCTCCAACAGTCTGCATAGCCGTCTAGCAAAATCTCACGATAAACTAGAGATAAAAGGAAATATGCCTACGTTATAATCGCCTCACGAAGGTGAATATATCGCCCCACTTAGGTGAAACGAACGCTTCATAGCAGTCAGGCGAAAGTTTCACTAGGATGAAAAGATACCTATAAAACTATATGAAACATGCCAATTCTATTTGACTTTTATGCTTCTCCGTCCGATCCGGAGAAAGAGGAAAAAGAAAAATACCATGCACGGGTGGTAAGAAGCCATACCGTACAAATAGATGATATAGTGAATAACATCAGCAAGCGTTGTACACTCTCAAAAGGGGACATCCGGGCGGTACTGGACGAACTGGGAGATGAACTGGTATATAACTTGTGTGAAGGCAACCGTGTCTACCTGCCAGGAATAGGTTATTTCTACCTTTCGCTCTCGGCCCCCAAGGACACAGACCCCAAGACCACCCGTTCACAGAGCATCGGAATAAAAGCTGTAGAATTCAGGGCAGACAGCATTCTGAAGAACAGCCTGGAGAGCCATGCCAAATTCGAAAGGAGCGACATAAAAGTGCACTCCTCCAGACTGAATAGCTATGAAACAGATGCCTTGCTGGAAGACTACTTTCATAAAAACGAGTTTCTCACAAGAATTAAGTTTGAAAAACTCTGTGGTTTTACAAAGACAACAGCCCAACGACATTTACAAAGACTAATGGACGAAGGCAGACTGGTTAATGTCAACACACGGCACAATCCGATATACAAGCCCGCAAAAGGCTTCTACGGGAATGTGTGAAAATATTCAATAAATATGATACCTAAAACAATACATTATTGCTGGTTTGGAGGAAAAGAAAAACCGGAATCGGCACAAAAATGCATCAAAAGCTGGAAGAAGTATTTTCCGGATTATGAAATTAAGGAATGGAACGAAAGCAATTTTGATGTAAACATGATTCCATACACAAAGGATGCTTACGAGGCAAAGAAATATGCTTTTGTAAGTGATTTTGCCAGATTCTGGGTTTTGTATCATCACGGAGGTATCTATTTCGATACGGATGTAGAGGTTATCTGCAACATGGACGATTTGTTGGCAAAAGGTAATTTTATGGGTTGCGAAGTAGATAGCATTGAGAATTACTCCGTCGCCCCTGGTTTAGGACTAGCTGTAGAGCCTAAGCACAATTTATATAAAGAAATAATTGAGGAGTATAGAAAACTACCTTTTTACATCGAAAATCACCAAATAAATCCGTTTGCTGTTGTCAGACTAACTACCCAAATATTGATAAACCACGGATTAGTGAAGCAACAAGGTATTCAGCATATTGAAGGTATTACCATTTATCCACCGGATTATTTTAATCCTTGGGATGACGCATTGGGCAAATTAAACAAAACCTCCAATACAAGAAGCATTCACTGGTATTCGAAAACATGGATGAAACCAGAGCATCCTCTTGTTATTTTTTTTAAACGACTGATAAGAAGGATATTTGGAAAAGATATTTTTACAAGGCTTAGAAATAGAAAAACAGGCAAATGAAAACACTCACCATATTTACCCCTGCATACAACCGGGCTCATACATTAGGCAGAACGTACGAGAGCCTGCTCTGCCAAACCTGTAATGACTTTGAATGGCTGATTGTAGATGACGGTTCCAAAGACTCTACCAAAGAACTTGTAGAAGGATGGATGCAGGAGGGTAAAATAAGCATCCGGTACATCTATCAGCAAAATCAGGGCATGCACGGTGCTCATAACACCGCATACCGGAATATACATACAGAACTGAACACCTGTATCGATTCGGATGATTACATGCCCGATGATGCTGTGGAAACCATTATCAACTTTTGGAAAGCCCACGGTTCTGACAAATATGCAGGCATTATTGGACTGGATTGTACCGAAAGTGGAAACATTATCGGAACTCCTTTCCCGAAAGAAATGAAAGAAACCACACTAAACGGCTTTTATGTCAAAGGTGGAAAAGGCGATAAAAAACTAGTGTATAGAACCGACATAATCAAGCAATATCCGGAATATCCGATATTTGAAGGAGAGAAGTATGTCAGCCTCGGCTACAAGTACCTACTCATTGATCAGGATTATACCTTACTTACTCTGAACAAACCGCTTGCCGTGGTAGAATACCAGCAAGACGGATCCAGCATGAACATGTACAGGCAATACTGGCACAATCCCAAAGGATTTGCTTTTATCCGAAAAGTAGATATGAAACTGTGCGGCAGTTTAAAACGGAAATTTGAATCGTGTATACATTATGTATCAAGCTCCATCAGAGCTAAGAATACACGTTTTATTGCAGAATCTCCGCTACCGGTTCTGACAGTACTCGCTATCGTTCCAGGCTGTTTATTATACCTACTGACAAAATACAAAGTGCAGTCCAATCAAAAAATGAATGTAAAATGAGTGAACCTATCAGAATACTGAACCTCTTCACTATCATGAATCGGGGAGGAGCGGAAACCATGGTAATGAATTACTATCGTGCCATAGACAAAAGCAAAATACAATTCGATTTCATGGTACACCGCCAGGAACGGGGAGCTTATGACGATGAAATAGAAGCCATGGGAGGAAGGATATTCAGAATGTGTCCCATTTATCCACAGAATCTGTTCAGATATCAACAAATGTTGAAAGAGTTTTTCGATAATCATCCGGAATATCAGATTCTTCATTCGCATATGTCTGAATTGGGTTATTTCGCCTTCAAGGAAGCAATTAAACACGGAGTACCAGTTCGGATTTGCCATGCGCATAACACACCGGTATTCAGCAGTGAAACAGCTATAGAAAAGCTCAAACGAATCCCCAGGGAGTTATTGGCAAGGCAAATGCGAAAACTCTCTACTGATTACTTCACGTGTAGCCAAATCGCCGGAGAATGGCTGTTTGGCAAAAAAAATAGTAAAAAGCTAATTTTCATGCGGAACGCTATTGATGCTCAAGCATTCGCATACAACGAGACTAAAGCCCTACGTGTAAAAGCAGATCTTGATTGGACAGATAAATTTATCATAGGCCATGTAGGTAGATTCTGTCCACAGAAAAACCATAATTTTCTAATTGACATCTTCAAAGTTTTTCATAGTAAATATCCCAATAGCATACTGGCATTGGTAGGAAGTGGGGAACTTCAAGGAAAGATACAAGAGAAAGTCAAAAATATGGGACTGGACAAAGATGTTTGTTTCTTGGGAAACAGAGCAGATATGCCTAACATCTATCAAGTCTTTGACGTCTTTCTTTTTCCTTCTTTCTACGAAGGTCTACCTGTTTCACTGATTGAAGCCCAAGCCAGTGGACTACCTTGTGTGATATCAGATACAATTTCCGACCAGACCCGACTTACCTCAGCCTATTATCCTGTATCCCTTAAAGAGAAACCGGAGCAATGGGTTGCTCAACTGGAAAAGTGTATGGAGATGCAACATGCAGATACAACCGCTATGATAAAAGAGGCAGGTTTCGATATTTATAACAATGCAAAATGGTTGACCAATTTTTATCTGAACAAGCTATCATGAACACACCTTTAGTTTCTATCATCGTACCGGTATATAATACAGAAAAATATATCTGTAAATGTTTACATTCTCTGATACAACAAAGTTACTCACATATAGAGATTATAGCCGTTGACGATGGTAGTACAGATAGTAGCCTGAGCATATTAAACGATATTTCAGAAAAAGATAACCGACTAAAAGTATTCTCTCAACCCAATCAAGGAGTATCAGCCACTAGAAATCTGGCACTGAGTGAAGCAACTGGAGAATACATTATGTTTGTAGATGCTGACGACTGGATAGATTTATCTACGATAAAAGAGTGCCTGCAAGCAATAGGAGATGCAGATGTCTGTTTTTTTGCATACATACGGGAGTTTCCCAACCGTTCGCTGCCCAAGCCTCTGTTTCCACAAACACATATCTTCACAGCAGAAGCATGTAAGCAGCTTCAGCGAAGAATGATAGGACCCATAGGTAAAGAACTTGCTAATCCGGGTATGCTGGATTCGTTGGGAACTATTTGGGGAAAACTTTACAGAAAAGAGATTCTTAACGGTACAGAATTTATAGATTTAAAAGTAATCGGTACAGCGGAAGATTCACTCTATAATTGCAATGTTTTTAGAAAAGTAAAAAAAGCAATCTATCTAAATAAGGCATTTTACCATTACCGTAAATTCAACTCCGGTGCAGAAACAAAAAAATACAAGCCCCAATTATCTCAGCAATGGAACAGACTGTTTGACTACATGAAAGCTACTGTGACTGATGAAACCAGTCAGAAAGCCCTGCACAACCGCATCGCGCTCAGCATTATCGGACTGGGACTAAACGAATGTTTATCCCCCGATACACTAATAAAGAAAACAGACAAAATAGCTGAAATAATCAATCAGTCGCATTATAGAGAAGTATATAAAGAGCTTGATTTAACCTACTTTCCCATACATTGGAAAGTCTTCTTCTTTGCAGCTAAGCACAACATGAAAAGAGTGCTGATGTTATTAGTTTTATGTATAAAGAAAATAATATAAAATATAAACCTTATGATAAGTATTATAGTCCCTGTTTATAACGTAGAAACATATTTACCAACATGCATTGAAAGCATCCTTGACCAGACATACAAAGACTTTGAAATACTATTAATAGACGATGGCTCTACGGATAACTCAGGAAATATTTGTGATGAATATGCTAAACGTGATAACAGATGTATTGCTATTCATCAGCAAAACAAAGGTGTTTATAATGCAAGAAATACCGGTTTAAGCCATGCAACCGGAGAGTATATCTCATTTGTCGACAGCGATGACTATATTCATCCTCAAATGCTGGAAATACTCTATGAGGCATTACAAAAAGGAGATTATGACTTTTCGATGGTCGCATACAAACAGGTCTGGGATTATTCAAAATGTAGTCCTGTTACTAAAACCAACACTTGCATACTAGATACCTCGACATTAATGCATAGGTTATATAATATTTCCTACAAAAATAATAGCCTACCCGAAATATCTTGCCAAGTACTATGGAACAAATTATACAGAAGAAGTCTTATAGGAGAATCAAGATTTAAAATAACAGGGTCAGGTGATACTGAATTCAACAATCGGATATATCTGAAAACAAAGTCTGCAATTTATATTGACGAGCCATTATATTATTGGTATCAACGTGCAACATCTATTACACACCAATCTATCAACCTGAATTTCATAGACAGAATCAATTCATATTTTATTTCTTTAAATGAGATACCTCAAAAATACATAGATTATAGAGCCTGCTGTTTGGAAAAACTATATAAAACAATGATAAATGTTCGTTATCATTCACAAGACACACAATTTCATGATTATACAGTTAAATTAACAAAGCAAATTAAGAATCAGACAATCAAAGAGTTTCTAATGAATAAATCTATTAAACAAACAACACGATTAGGTTTATTGATATTCTTTTCTATGCCTTTTTTATATCGTCTCTTCATTAGTCTCTCTGAGTTTATTAATCAAAGAAATAAATGATAAATCGATTACGAAAATAAATGTTTGGTCTTATGATAAGTGTTATAGTCCCCATATATAACGTGGAAAAATATTTATCTACTTGCATTGAAAGTATTCTCAATCAAACATACAAAAAACTTGAAATTCTTCTGATAGATGACGGTTCTACGGATAAATCCGGAGAAATCTGTGATGAGTATACCAAACAAGATAACCGATGTATTGCCATTCATCAACCAAACAAAGGGATATCAGAAGCAAGAAACACGGGATTAAAACATGCAACTGGAGAATATATTTCATTTATTGATGGAGATGATTATATCCATCCACAAATGCTTGAAATACTTTATGAAGCATTACAAAAAGGAGATTATGATTTTTCTATGATATTATATAAAAAAGCCTATGCTCAAGAACAATTTCAATTTATAACAGAATATACAACTCAAGAATTAAATCAAAGCCAATTAATCTATAGTTTATATAATAATTTATCACAAAAGAGTAATACATATCAAGAAATGAATTTCCATGTTGTATGGAATAAACTATATAAAAAAACACTCATTAACGATACTCCCTTCATACAAACAGTAGCTGAAGATGCTGTTTTTAATAACACTATTTACCTTAAATGCAAAAAAGTAATTGTCATTAATAACGAAATATATTATTGGGTACAACGACAAAATTCTATTACTCATCAAGGTATTAACCAAACATATATTAATAGAATTTTATCTTATTATCAATGCTTAAAAAATATTCCTAAAAATAATAGTACATACAGAGCAGCAGCTTTAGAGAAATTATATAAAATAATGATTATATATAATTTTAATGTGCATAATTCCTACTTAAAAATAAAACTCAAAGAAATAAGGCATTCTGTAAAAACAAAAACTATGGCAGAATTCCTATCTAATCAATATATATCCAGATTACATAAAATCTCAATATTATTAACTTTCTATTTCCCTTTTATATTTACAACTTATATAAGATTTTATACCATCTTGTTAAAAATAAAATCCATCAAAAGAAATATGGTTCTAAATCCGTGATACCTGAATGAATTTCAATCCCACACTAAAACAAACTAATAAATTCATGAAAATAATTTACTCTATAAATAGTATTCGCGGCCTAGGAGGTATACAAAAAGTCACTCTTTTAAAAGCTAACGCATTGGCTGAAATACCTGACAATGATGTATATATCATTGTAACAGACAATTGGATGCACCATCTATTAATCCATAAGTTATCTCCTAAAATACACTTTATCAATTTGAAAATAAACTATTACAAGGATGATTATAAATCCAGGTTACATCAAATATTGTCCAATTTCAAGTTGATAAAGCATTATTTCAAACTACAAAAAGCCATTTCACAAATAAAGCCAGATATAATTATCAGTGTAGGACAAAGTGAAAAATATATAGTACCTTTACTTCACACAAAAGCCATAAAAATCAGAGAAATACACTTCAACTCCAACTATCGAGATTTTACCTATAAATCAAAAATATTGGCAAAAATCTTAAAATTCTTAGATTATAAGGTCATATCAAAAGGATATGACAAAATAGTTTTGCTAACAAAAGAAGATAAAGACACTTTTTTCTCAAATAATAATAAATTCATTTATATCCATAATCCTGTTACATTTAAGTCTACAAACATAGATTATCACAATATTAATTCTAATTATGTAATTGCCGTTGGCAGATTGACTACTCAAAAAGATTTTATATCATTAATAAATGCCTGGAGCCTTGTACATAAAGAATGCCCTGATTGGAAATTAAAAATTATCGGTGAAGGCTCTGAAAGAAAGAATTTGGAAGAAGAAATAAAAAGACTGAATCTTTGTAACAGCATCATATTAACAGGCTATTCCAATAATGTGAAAAAAGAAATGTCAGAATCATCAATCTTCGTTTTTACATCTTTATATGAGGGATTCGGATTGGTCATATTAGAAGCAATGTCTTGTGGCTTACCTCCTGTAGCCTTCTCTTGCCAATTTGGCCCTAGAGATATTATCACCGATGGTAAAAATGGGCTATTAGTTTATAATAGAGATATAAAATCATTAAGCGAAAAATTAATCTACTTAATACAACATCCAGATATCAGAGAAGAAATGAGTAATCAAGCTTTAGCAAGAGTTAATGACTTTTCTATCAATAGTATCATTGATAAATGGATGAAACTATTTCAATCTGAATTAAGAAATTAACACAAAAAATCATGAAAAAAATATCAATACTCATTCCATGTTATAATGAAGAAGCTTCATTGCCTTTATTATACAACGAACTTGTAAAACTGATGAATTCTCACTCCAACTATGCTTGGGAAATTTTAATGATAAATGACGGTTCTAAAGACCGAACTTTAGAAATTATAAAAGATTTACGAAACAAAGATAATAGAATCTGCTATGTTGATCTTTCCCGAAATTTTGGGAAAGAAAAAGCCATGTTGGCAGGATTTGATTATGTAACAGGAGATTGTATGGTAATAATGGATGCCGATCTTCAGCATCCACCTATAGTAATCAAAGAAATGTTACAAAAATGGGAAGCAGGCTATGACGATATATACGCCAAACGAAAATCAAGAGGTAAAGAGCCTTGGCTAAGAAAAGAGTTTTCCTTACTATTTTATAAAATTCTACAAAAAACCACCAAAATAGAAATTTTGCCTAATGTAGGTGATTTTCGTTTATTAGACAGAAAATGCATTGAAAGTTTAAAGCTATTAAGAGAAACAGAACGTTATACAAAAGGAATGTTCTGCTGGATAGGTTATCATAAAACATTCGTAGAATTCGAACAGCATGAAAGAATAGCAGGTACGTCATCATGGAATTTCTGGAGTTTATTTTCTTTAGCCATAGAAGGTATCGTGTCCTTTACCACAGTACCACTAAGATTAGCATCAATCTTTGGAGCTTTCACTGCTTTTTTAGCCTTTTTATACATGATATATATTTTAATAAAGACAATTATTTGGGGAGATCCGGTTGGTGGTTTCCCAACACTAATATCGGTTATATTATTTTTAGGCGGATTACAACTATTAGCTTTAGGTATTATAGGTGAGTATATAGGTAGAATTTTTAAAGAATCTAAAAAACGACCTGTTTACTTAGTAAGAGAATATAATAATAAAATAATTTTAACTCAAAACAAATGAAAAATATTTATAATAGAAAACTGACGCTAATTTATCTGTCTTTCATTATTATATTTTATATAATAAATATTTTTACTCCTCTTATTACAGATGATTATAAATATGCTTTTAATTATGCTGACCATACTAGAATATCAAATATTTATGATGTTTTTGAAAGTCAATGGGTACACTATCAAACAGTGAATGGTCGTTTAATTCCACATATATTTGAACAAATATTTGCAGGACTTACAGGAAAATGGTTATTTAATATTATTAATACATTCTTCATTCTTGCTTTAATCTTTATAATTTCAAAATATTATTTACCTAATAATCAATCAGAAAATAATAAAGTCAATAATACATTATTAACAGCTTTTGCTGTTTTATTTCTTTTTACATTCCCTGGTGAAACAGTTTTCTGGATGGCAGGTGCATTAAATTATCTCTGGCCAACAGTCTTTGCTTTAATACTGCTTTATATATTTAAATCGAAAGTTTCAATAAACCTATTTTTCATTGGTTTCATTTCCCTATTTGCAGCATGGTTTCAAGAAGCAATATCAATACCTATGACTTGTTTATTTGGAATATTACTTCTCAAAAAAGAATATAGA
>UMHM01016135.1_pt1 | contig 11521 bp, 10 predicted proteins | sample 1965501 | NCBI WGS metagenome assembly UMHM01 (sample SAMEA4836095, study PRJEB28245) | human gut metagenome | biome: gut microbiome; material: fecal sample | place: Denmark | collected 2008
TCACCCAGTTTTCCGCCTGACACACCATGATCCTGCGCCGTCTCTCCACCCTCCTGTGCTCTCTGGGTCTGCTCACCTGCGCTGCCGCTGCGGTTGCGCAAACAGAGCCCGCAACTGCTTCAAATTTCCCTGCCGAGACCACGCCCGCCGCAGCACCTGAACCCGCCAAAGCGGCGGCCACGCCCTCCGCCCAAGCTCCCTCTGCCGCACCCGCCGATTCCCCGGCAGAGGCTGTCCCCGCCGAGGCTACCCCTGCGGCGGCAGCACCCCATGCGGCTGCTCCTGAGGCATCCGGCGCGCGCGACGGCCTGCCGAGGATGACCGTCTCCCCCGCCTCCGCCTGCCCGAGCATCCCGGACAGCTTGGGGCGCGCCGGCATGGCCGCTGAGGGCACCAACCTCGGTATCATGATCGCCGGCGGCGCCAACTTCCCCGATGCCGAGCCCGGCGCCACCCCCCCCGAGCAGCGGGGCGCCAAGCGCTTCTACAGCGACATCACCCTGCTCTCGCGGCCCGATGCCGAGACGGGAGCCGTGAGCACCCTCAGCACCGGACAACTCCCCTACCCCGTCGCCTACGCAGCCACCGCCCGCATCAGCATGGGCATGATCATCGCCGGCGGATGCAACGACAAGCAGCACCTCAGCCGCGTCATCCGCGTTGAATGCGGCGAAGAGAACGGGCAGCGGACTTGGGAGGTCAGCGACCTGCCCGAGCTGCCCCTGCCGCTGGCCTACGCCGCCTTCGTCGAGCAGGGCGGCAAACTCTACATCTTCGGCGGGCAGGAGAGCCCGGACGCCACCACGGCCAGCAATCGCTGCTTCGTCCTCAACACCGCCCTACCCAAAGAGGGATGGAAGGAGCTGCCGCCCCTCCCGGGCGACGGTCGCATCCTCGCCACGGCCGGATGCAGCGGCGGCAAGATCTACGTGACCGGCGGCTGCGCCCTGAAGGCCGGCAGCAACGGCACGGCCGAGCGCCGCTACCTCAGCGAAACCCTCTGCTTCGACCCCGCAGAGGAAGCATGGAGCCGCGTTGCGGACGCCCCGGCCAGCCTCGCCGGAGCCGCCTGCCCCATGCCCTCCGGCTTCGGTGAGCTCTACCTCATCGGCGGAGACCCCGGGGACTATTACCGCGCCTCCCTCGCCGGCCAAGCCCCCGCGCAGCACCCCGGGCAAAGCCGTCGCATCTACGCCTACCGCCCCGCAGAGGGCACTTGGACGCTCTGCGGAGAACTGGTGCAGGGCATCGCCACGGCCCCCAGCGTCACCCTCGGTGAGGGCGCGCCCGTCGACCTGCTCGTCATCTCGGGCGAAACCGCGCCCGGCGTGCGCACCCCGCGCATCAGCCGCCTGCAAGTGCACCGCGACGACATCGAGCACCTTGAATCCGCCATCGCCCTCACCCCCTGGCTCGCCATCGGCCTCGGCATCGTCGCCCTGCTGCTCGCCCTGCGCAAAGGGCTGCGCTCCAAGCCCATGCCCCCCTTCGTGCCGACGCAGAGCCCCGGAAAATGGGCGTGGATCGCCGTCGCCGTCCTCTGGGTCGTCGTCATGCTCAACTACTTTGACCGCCAGCTCATTGCCGTCTTCAACACCTCCATCACGCGAGGAGAAAACGGCATCGCCATGACGCAGGCTCAGTTCGGCACCGTCACCTCGGCCTTCCTCATCGTCTACGCCGCCCTCAGCCCCATCGGCGGCTACCTCTCCGACCGCTTCAGCCGCAAGTTCATCATCATGTGCTCGCTGGTCATCTGGTCCGTCGTCACCTGGCTGACCGGCAAGGCCGAAACCTATGAGGAACTCCTCATCGCCCGCGCCGCCATGGGCATCAGCGAAGCCTTCTACATTCCCGCCGCCCTCTCCCTCATCTCCGATTACCACCGCGGCGGCACGCGCTCCATGGCCACCGGCCTGCACATGAGCGGCATCTACGCCGGGCAAATGCTCGCGGGCTACGGCGCCCTGATGGCCGGCGAGCCCTGCATGCTCGGCTGGCGCCTCACCTTCGAAGCCTTCGGCTTCATCGGCGTCGCCTACGCCCTCATCGTCATCATCTTCCTGCATGACCCCGACGCCGTCGCCGCACCCGCCGCAAGCGCCACCGACACCGCCGACAACACCACCGCCGCGCAACCCGCCGAATCCGCCTCCACCGACGGCCCCGCCGCACCGCCCCCCGACGAAGCCACCCCCTCAGCCGACAACGCCGCCGAGAGCAAGGCGAGCGACTTCTCCATGCTGAGCGTGCTGCGCAGCCTCTTCACCGGGCGCGCCATGGCCATGCTGCTCATCATGTACGCCTTCGCCGGCTTCGCCAACTGGTTCCTGATGAACTGGTATCCGCGCCTGCTGCAGGACATGTTCGGCCTCTCCGAAGCCCAGGCCGCCCCCACGGCCACCTTCTGGATCAACATCGCCAAGTTCGCCGCCGTGCTCGGCGCCGCCGTCATCGCCGACCGCTGGTACCTGCGCAACCGCAACGCCCGCGCCTACGTGCCCGGCATCTGCTTCTGCATCGCCGGCCCCTGCGTCATCCTCGCCATGGCCCCGAGCCTCGGCATCGCCCTGCCGATCGGCCTCGCCGTCACCGTCGCCCTCGTCTCCACCCAAGGCATCGCTCAGGGCGCGCTGGACGCCACCCTCATGCCCGTCCTGCGCTCTCACATCGACGAGCGCTTCTCCGCCACCGGCTACGGCATGCTCAACCTCACCTCCGTCGGCGCCGGCGCCCTCGTCTCCTGGCTGGGCGGCCAGCTCATGGACAGCAACATCGCCCTGAGCGTCCCGCTGACCATCGCCGGCGTCATGATGGTCTTCTGCGGCCTGCTCTTCTTCCTGCTGCCCAAGCAGCGCAACTGAGCCCGGACGGCCTGCTGCGCCATCTCACCCCAAACAGCAGCCCCCCGCAGCGCACGCTGCGGGGGGCTTTCGTTCAAAGGCACTCAACCGCCAGGAAGGAGCCGACAGTCGCTCGGGGCCGCAACGCCGGGCTGAAACAACGCGCCCAACATCGCGGCAGGCCCGCCGCCCGCCCATCAGACCGGCGTCTCCGTCAGCAGCAGCACATCGTAGCCGAACACCGCCGTGAAGAGCTGCCCCTTGCTGCGCAGCGCCAGATTCTCCAGCGCGAGATCGTGCACCCCCGGCACCAGAAGCTCCAGCCGACGGTTCGCATAGCGCACCGTGAAGCCGGGAATGCGGTGGCAGTGCGCGCGATCCAGCGCATCCGCCACCCGCAGAATCGCCGCCAGCTTCTGCACGCGCAGGCGGTTGTCCAAATCCAGCTCCGCATACGAGCGCTCCTCATCATTCGGCTCGCCGCGGCGGTGATAGCGAGCCAGCAGACCCACAATCTCCACATCGCGGCGCGACAGGCCGAAAATCTCCGAATTGAGAATCAAATACTGGCTGTGCTTGTGGTGGCGCTTCGAGCTCACGTACGTTCCCACCTCATGCAGAATCGCCGCCACCTTCAGCAGCAGGCGATCGTGGCGATTGAGCCCGTGGAGATCCTGAAGCTGATCAAAGAGCGAGCAACTCAGGCGGCGCACCTGCTGGCTGTGCCCGCGATCCACCCGATAGCGATTCGCCAGCAGCACCGCGAAGTGAATCACCTCCTCCTCCAGCACCTGCGTATCGCGCTCAGACGGCATCAAGCTGCGCAAAAACGCATGAGAGAAATCATCCGCCGGCAGCAGAATCGAGCGCGGCGCAAACTCCCGCGCCACCGCCAGATACGTCGCCAGCGTCGGCAGCAGAGCGCGCACCGTCGCGTAATCCTCATCGTAGCGCTCCATGCGCTGCGAAAACGGCGTGTGCGCCACCTCCTCCGTCAGCTTCGCCAGCGTCTCCAGAGACACCGGCTCCCCACTGATGAGCGGCGAATGAAGGCGGTGGAAATCAGGCCCGTAAATCACCAGCGCATCCGGCGACCCCGCCATCGACTCCTCCGCATCGTGGCGCATCTGCTCCACAATACTGCGAATCTGCTCCTTCACCAAGCGGTACTCATTCTCCGGGCTGCCGGGATCCGCCGCCCCCACCGCCGCACTCGTGCGATGCGCCCCGAGGCGATAATTCGCGTAATACGTGATGCGGCCCCGATCAAACAGAAGCAAGCGCGTATTGCCCGGCCCCACGTGCAGCACCAGCAGGCGGCGATGAGACAGCTCCGCATATTTCTCGAGCATACTCTTCATATGCAGATAAATCAGGCGCGTCATCTCACCGTCATCCATCACCTCCAGATGCAGACCGCAGGACACCTGCAGGCGATTCACGAACAAATCAAGCCCATTGACATCCAGCAGCACATTCGTCGCCAGCAAGCGCACCTTCACCTCACCCACCCGGCGATACTCATCCAAAAGCTCCGTAAAGCCCCGCGTAATCTGCACACAGCGATCCGCCGTATCGCGCGAAATACCGCCCGTCAAAAACAAATCATACACCAGCTCAATCGGGCGAGACAGCACATCCAGCACGCGCAGCCCCTCCTCCCGAGCCTCCGCCACCATCATCGAAATCGAACTCGCCCCGATGAAAATCACCGCCTGGAGCGACGGCTCCTGCGCCGACGACTTCACCGACGACGACCTCCGCGCCGGCGACTTCCGGCTCGCGCGCGCCGTCTTCGCGCCCCGCGCCCGACTCGAAGCCCCGGACGCTCGCCCGCGGGCACCCTTCTCACCACTTGACTCTCTGCTCATAACTCTACGCAAGGGCCCAACCGACCCGAGCCCCATTGTACAACGCCGCCCAAAACAGTGCAAGCGGCAAATCCGTCAAAGAACGCCGCCATGACGCAGCAGGCAACGCAAAACCCTCGGCATGCCGGCGGCACACCGAGGGAGAGAAAAGAGTCACAACTCAGGAGCAAAGCACCCCATCAGAACGGGATATCATCATCCTCCTCAGCCGGCATCGGCGCCGGCGCCGACTGCTGCTGATACTGCGGGCGCTGCGTCTGCTGCGAACCGCCGTAGCCACCGCCCTGATTGTAGCCGCCCTGCTGCGAACCGCCATAGCCGCCGCCCTGGTTGTAGCCACCCTGCTGCGAACCGCCGTAGCCGCCGCCCTGATTGTAGCCGCCCTGCTGCGAGCCGCGCTGATAACCGCCCTGGCCGCCGCCATCGCGGCTGCCCAGCAGCTGAAGATTCTCCGCCACAATGCGAATGCGGCTGCGGCGCTGCCCCGTCTGCTTGTCCTCCCACGTATCCTGCTGCAGGCGGCCCTCGATGAACACCGGGCGGCCCTTGGCCAGATACTGAGCCGCAATCTCACCCGTGCGGCCCCAGCACGTCACATCGAGGTAGGTCACCTCCTCGCGGCGCTCGCCCTCGCCCTGACCGGACGTCACGCGGTTCACAGCCAGGCGCAGCTCCGTGAGCGACGTACCGCGGGGCGTCGTGCGCACCTCCGGATCCACCGTCAGATTCCCAATAATCATCACCTTGTTCAAATTGGCCATAATCGTCTCAGAAATAAATTAGAATCGTGTAGGCACCGGCACAGCCGCAGCCCCTTATATGTCATCGCCATCATACGCGAGGACCCGTACCCTTGCAAGCTTATTCTGTGACCGTCAGCACAAACTGCCCGCCCCCGCAAAATTCCCCGGACATACACAAATATAGGCTTGCCAGCCATCGTGTAGCCATGTATAATGGTTGCCCGCACAGGCGGAGCCTGGCATCTTAATCGCATCATGAAAGTTGAACTCATCGAGAAGGCGGCGGAGATTGTTGGTGACAACCAGCTTCTGGTCAACATCGTTTCCAAGCGCGTGCAGCAGCTCAACCACGGCGCTGACCCCTACGTGCCCACCACGCCCGAGATGGGCTGCGGCGACATCGCCCTGACCGAAATCATCGAGGGCAAGATCATCTGGCACCAGGCCAGCGACGACGAGCTCGCCGCCATGAACCGCGAAGTCGAAGACGACTCCTTCTCCCAGCAGAACGACGAGAAAAAGAGCTCCGACGAGCCCGAGACCATCAGCGTCACCCCGAACTTCTGACGCCTGCCCCCTTCAACGGCAAAACGCACGCTCGGCTTCCGGAAGCTCCGGAACCGAGCGCGCTTTTTGAGCAGGCAGCGCGCCGCAGAGCAAGCGCCCGAGCGCACCTCATCCAACACCCATAACCAACGCCCCCGGCAACACCCCACGCCCACCAACCATGGCCACGAAAAAAAAGAGCAACAACAGCTCCCTGATCGCCAGCAACAAAAAAGCAGGCCGAGACTATGAAATCCTCAGCCGGCAGGAATGCGGCATCGAACTGCGCGGCACCGAAGTCAAATCCATCCGCGAGGGGCGCGTCAACATCTCCGACGCCTTCGCCCGCGTCGAAAAAGGCCAACTCTTCCTCTACGGCTGCGACGTCCAGCCCTGGGAAACCGCCGGCAAATGGTTTCAGCACGAAGCCAAGCGCCCCCGCCGCCTGCTCATGCACAAGCGCGAAATCCTCAAACTCGAAATCCAGATGGCCCAGAAAGGCTACGCCCTCCCCCTGCTGCGCCTCTACTGGAAAAACGGCAAAGTCAAAGCCGAAATAGGCGTCGGCCGCGGCAAAACCCACCGCGACCAGCGCTACGACCTCAAAGAACGCGCCGAAATGCGCGAAGTCCAGCGCGAAGTCAGCCGCTTCAATAAAGGCCGCTGGTAACAGCGGCCCCCGGCCCCAATCGCGAGCCCCCAAGCGCGAGCCCGCGCCCGCCGACCCGCTTCACCCGCCCCGCGGCACACCTGCGGCGCACACCCGCAGACCTTGCCCCCTCTTCTGCTGCAGGCTCCTTCCCGAGACCAAACCACAGCCACCCCGCGGTAGCCTGCCGGACACCCCAACACCTCGCCGCCACAGCGGCCACACCCAACACCCCCGCACCGACGGCACCCGCCCTCGGCACACAAGCACCCCCGGAGCACCCCTCGCAACCGCCGCGCAGACACCCCGGAGCCCAAGCCCGCCAAACGCGAGCAGGCACCCTCACACCAACTTGCTGAAGCGACTCGCCCGCGCCCGCACCTTCTCCGCCGCAATCAAACACAGGCGGCAAAGAGCATCATCGGGCATCGAATACAAACAGCGACTCCCCACCTGCTCCTTCTCCACCAGCCCCCCCTCGTGCAGCATACTCATGTGGCGCGACACCACACTCTGACTCAGCCCCAAGCGCTCTGTCAGCTCATTCACCCCGGCGGCACCCTCGTGGCAAATCGACGCCAGCAAGCGCAAACGCACCGGCTCGCCCAGCAACTTGAAAAAATCCGCCAACTCCGGCAGCATCTCCGGGCAAAGCTCCAAATCAAACTTTTTCTCCATGCCGCAAACTTTATCATTGACGAAAGCCCGAGTCAAGTATAAGATGTGCATATCTTGATATCCGCATATGCAGAACATATCACCTCAGACACTCGACCAACTCATCCGCGACGGCAAAGTCGACCTCCTCGACGTGCGCACCGACATGGAATACCGCAGCGGCCACATCAGCGGCGCCCGGCACATCCCCGTCGACACCCTCGAAACCATGACCGACATCCAGCCCCCCGCCGAAGGACGCACCCTCTGCCTCATCTGCCAGAGCGGCAAGCGCGCCGAGCGCGCCCGCCAGCACCTCGAAAGCAAGTGCGGCATCAGCGCCTGCGTCCTCGAGCACGGCATGAACGCCTGGCAAGACGCCGGCCTGCCCTGCATCCGGGAAAAAGGCGCCCCCCTGCCCCTCATCCGACAAGTCCAAATCATCATCGGCCTCGTCAACCTCATCACCCTCGCCCTCGGCTACTTCGTCAACCCCCTCTGGTTCATCGTCCCCGCCTTCACCAGCTGCGGCCTCCTCTTCGCCGGCCTCAGCGGCATCTGCGGCCTCGCCCTCCTCCTCGCCCGCATGCCCTGGAACCGCCCCTGAGCCCCGCCACCCAAGCAGCTCACACACAGCAGGCACCCTCAGCAATTCTCAACCTGACCGGCACCCTTCGCCCGACAGCACCCATCGTCAACCACCACCCCCACACCTAACCCCAAACACCCCACCCCCACCATGAACACCAAAACCACCATCATCATCGGCGGCGTCGCCGGCGGCGCCACCGTCGCCGCTCGCCTCAGCCGCCTCACCAACCAGCGCCGCATCATCCTCATCGAGCGCGGCGCCCACGTCTCCTTCGCCAACTGCGGCCTCCCCTACTACATCGGCAACATCATCGAAGAGCAAAGCAAGCTCCTGCTCGCCAGCCCCGACATGTTCCGCAACCGCTTCGGCGTCGACGTCCGCCTCAGACACGAAGCCACCGCCATCGACAAAACCAACAAAACCGTCACCGTCCGCAACCTCGACACCGACAGCAGCGAAACCCTCAGCTACGACGAACTCGTCCTCTCCCCCGGCGCCGCCCCCTTCCGCCCCAACATGCCCGGCATCGACCTGCCCGGCGTCCTCACCCTGCGCAACATCCCCGACGCCGAGCGCATCAAAGCCCGCATCCGCGAAACCAACGCCCAAAGCGCCCTCATCATCGGCGCCGGCTTCATCGGCCTCGAAGTCGCTGAAAACCTCCGCCACCTCGGCCTCAACGTCAGCATCATCGAAGGCGCAGACCACATCCTGCCCCCCCTCGACAGCCAAATGGCCCCCTACGTCAGCCAACTCCTCGAAAAAAACGGCATCAGCGTCCACACCCGCACCCTCACCAGCGGCATCCGACGCACCGAAAGCGGCCGCCTGCAAGCCTATAACGACAACTGGCAAAGCGACGAAACCGACCTCATCATCCTCTCCATCGGCGTCCGCCCCGAAAGCACCCTCGCCCGCGAAGCCGGCCTGCAACTCGGCATCAACGGCTCCATCATCGTCGACGAAACCATGCGCACCTCAGAACCCGGCATCTGGGCCGTCGGCGACGCCGTCCAAGTCACATCCGGCGTCACCGGCAAACCCATGCTCCTCGCCCTCGCCGGCGTCGCGCAGAAACAAGCCCGTGTCGCCGCCGCCGACATCGCCGGCACCCCGAAAGAAACCTTCAAACACGTCTGGGGCACCAGCGTCCTGCGCCTCTTCGGCACCACCGTCGCCCTCACCGGCATGAACCGCGACAACCTCAACCGCGCCGGCCTCCAAGGCAGCTACGAATACATCGACCTACACCCCGCCAACCACGTCACCTACTACCCCGGCGCCAGCCCCATCCACATCCGCCTCGTCTACGAAAAAGGCAGCGGACGCATCCTCGGCGCCACCGCCATCGGGCAGCAAGACGTCGCGCGGCGCATCGACACCATCGCCATGGCCATGAGCATGGGAGGCACCGTCCAAGACCTCGCCGCCGCCGAACTCTGCTACTCCCCGCAGGAAGGCGCCGCCAAAGACCCCGCCAACATGGCCGGCATGGCCGCCACCAACAACATCCTCGGCCTGCACCCCGTCGCCCACTACGAAGACATCGCCGCCCACCCCGAAGCCCAGCTCATCGACGTGCGCGAAGAAAGCGAAGTCGCCCGCGCCCCCTACCCCGGCGCCCGCAACATCCCCCTCTCGCAACTCCTGCGCCGCATGAACGAACTCGACCCCGCCAAACCCGTCCTCGTCATGTGCCAAGTCGGCGTCCGCGGCTACACCGCCACCCGGCACCTCCTCAACGCCGGCTACCAAGCCCGCAACCTCAGCGGCGGCTACACCACCCTCAACCTCATCCGGCAGAACAGCACCCCCGCCACCCCCCAATAAACCACACCCCGACAACCCTCAAGCCCCGGCAGAACACCTGCCGGGGCTTTTCACATCCCCCCCCCCGCCTCCACAGCAGCGAGCCGAGCCGCCCCACCGCAGCAGCAACAGCCCAGCCCGCAACCGCCGCAGCAGCCGCAGCAGCACCCGCAAAACACCCTCCATATCATACCCGTGCGCCCGCACCGCCACATCGCGGCGCGTATCCACACCGAACGACCCCACCCCCAGCGACAGCACCTGATGCAACCGCCCCGCATCATACAGCAAAGCCGCATCCGCGAAAAACGCCCCACCCTCAAAATCCACCCCCAAATACCCCGCATCATAACCGCACACCCCCGCCGAAGCCCCCACAGCCCAGCCATCCCCCAGCGGCAGCACCAACCCCAACAGCCAGCCCAAACTATCCGACGAAAAAGCCCCACCGCTCGGCGAAAAATCAAACGTCCCCCCCGTCATCGAAACCCCGAACACCGGACCACGCGGCCCAGCCTCCCCCGCAAGCCCCCGCAAGCCCCCGCAGCACATCGCGCAGCGCCCCCACATGCTCGCGGCCCCCCCTCAGCCACCAGCAAACGCATCCCCGACAACCCCGCGCCCCCCAGCACATTCAGAGCCGCCCGAGCATCCGCCGCCGACCGCGTATGCGCCAACGCATCCAGCACCGCCGACAAGCCCGCATCCTGCACATGGCCATCATCCAGCACCGCCAGAGCGCGCGCCACCGCCACCTCATTGGGCGACACCGCCGCACTGCGGAAATTGCGAGACAGCACCACATCCACCGAATGCCCATCCTCCACCGTATACGCATTCAGCCAAGACCCCACGCACACAGCCGACACATCCGGCGGCGTCAGCACATCAGAATCCGTCACACGCACCCGCAACCCATCCTTCACAGAAGCCGCAGACACAGCATCCACCCCCTCCAACACCAAACGAGCCCCATTAAACGCCACACCGCGAGACGCCACAATCGAATCCGCCCGCCCCGACACAGCATCCAGCGACAAACGCAGCGAACTCCCCGGCTCCATCACCAAAGAACCCACCGACAAAGACACCGGCGGCCCATCGGCGCCACCCACAGCCAAACAACCACCGCGAGCCACCGACACATCCCCCGAAATCCCGGACCCCACACGCAGCACAGACCCCTCACCCACACACAGCGATCGTGACGAACTCAGCGCCCCTCCCAGCGACACCTCCGACCCCCGGAGCACCAAAGCAGCCCCCGGAGCCACCGACACATCACCCACCGCAGACCAAGACTGCCCCGGCGCCACCGACGACACCCCGGCCTCCAGCGAAATCCCCCCCGCCGAAACCACACGCGCGGGCGCCAGCACATCCCCCTGCAACACCACATCATGCCTCACCGAAGCATCCCCCCTCGTCACAAACGAATTCCCCGAACCGGAAATCGGCCCCACGAAAATTGAACCGGCCTCATGAACATAAGACCCGCCATCAGACGAAACCCGGTTCAAATATAAATCCGCCGCCCAAACCCGGCCATCAGAAACCACCAGAGCAGTAACCAACGCAGCGCAACGCGCGACCCAACCACGGAGCGAAAAACTCAGCTTCATGTTAATAACTAATTCATAAGAAACACAGGAACAGAACGGTAAGTGACGCTACGAAACTACCCCTTAACAGCGGAAGAATTAACCCAAAAAAGGCCAAAGAAAACGGCACACACGGGCGGGTGGCTGCGTGCGCCAGCACAGAAAACCCTGCGCGAAGCGCAGCACGCGCGCGGCAGCGCGCAAAAGCCT
>UMHM01014381.1_pt1 | contig 11509 bp, 12 predicted proteins | sample 1965501 | NCBI WGS metagenome assembly UMHM01 (sample SAMEA4836095, study PRJEB28245) | human gut metagenome | biome: gut microbiome; material: fecal sample | place: Denmark | collected 2008
GCTGGTTGGTATCCACGTGAGTCAGGCGTTTGTTTGACTTGGGATGCGGAATCAGCTCTTTTCTTTTCCCGGATATTTTCAAACGCTTCGTCAGCGTCACCCCCGATGAGCTTCGCGCCCATCTTGAATATCTTTTCAGCAAGTGATACTGCGATTCCCCACAGCCGGGAGAGGCCACTGCGCCTCTCCCGGCTGTTCTTATATCCGCGCCGGTGGCAGGATGCGCGCATATTCTGTTTTTTTAGTTGACTACCGCGGCATAAAAATGTAAAATATATTGATTAGTATATTCTCAGTATTTCTTTGCGTATCCGGAGGGTGAACATGGCACTGCTGCAATTTGCGGACGCGGGCCGTCTCAAACAGGCGTATATACTCTCCTCCCCGCAGCGCAGTGAGGGCGTGCAGGCCGCGCGCCGTCTTGCCGCCGCGGCGGTGTGCACCTCCGGCGGCGCTGTGCCGTGCATGAAGTGCCGCGGCTGCCGCAAGGCGCTTGAGGGCATCCACCCGGATGTTATCGCCCTGCGCCGCCCGACGGACGACAAGGGCCGCGCGAAGAAGGAGATCACCGTCGATCAGATACGCGCCATGTCCGCCGACGCTTACGTGCTGCCCAACGAGGCCGCACGCAAGGCGTACATCATCGAGGATGCGGACATGATGAACGTTCAGGCGCAGAACGCCGCGCTGAAGCTGCTGGAGGAGCCGCCCGCGGGCGTGATGTTCATCCTCTGCGTTGAAAACTCCCAGCTCCTTCTGCCGACGATACGCTCGCGCTGCGCGGAGCTGTCTGTTGCTCCCGGCAGTGCAAACGCGGAGGACGACGCCGAAAGCGAAAGCGCGAAGCTTGCGCGGGCGTATTTCAAAGCCGTCGCCACAGGCTCGCGCGCGAAGCTGTGCTCGTTCTGCTTTGCGAACGACTCTCTGGATCTCCGCGCCGCCGCCGATTTCATCGACGCCGCGCTGGAGCTTGACGCGGATATACTATGCAAAAGGAAGGCCGATCCCGGCCTTGGCACGCAGCAGCTCATGCATATATATGAACTTCTGCGCCGCTGCGAGGCGCGTCTGCGTGTGAACACAGGCGTGAAACACATATTCGGCCTGCTTGCGGTGGACTCTCTCCGCGGCGGCAATAAGGAAGGGCAAATAATTGGTAGAAGTAGTCAGCATTAAATTCAAAAACCGGGGCAAGTGTTATTTCTTTTCCCCCAACTCTTTGCAGATACGCACCGGCGACAAGGTCATCGTCGAGACCGCCAAGGGTCTTGAGATCGCCGACTGCTGCCGCGGCAACCATCAGGTCATGGACACCGCCGTGGTGCAGCCGCTGCGCCCCGTCGTGCGCATCGCCACGGCGGACGATCTGCGCGTGGACGAGCTTAACCGCAGGCGTGAGCGCGAGGCGTTCGAGATATGCCAGCAGAAGATTGCCGAGCACGGCCTTGACATGAAGCTGGTGGACGTGGAGTGCAACTTTGAAGGGAGCAAAACGCTTTTCTTCTTCACCTCCGACGGGCGCGTGGACTTCCGCGAGCTGGTGAAGGATCTCGCCGGGATATTCCGCAACAGGATAGAGCTTCGGCAGATAGGCGTGCGCGACGAGGCCAAGATGATAGGCGGCCTGGGCATATGCGGCCGCCCGTACTGCTGCAGTCAGTTCCTCGACGATTTTCAGCCCGTATCCACAAAGATGGCGAAGGTGCAGTCGCTTTCGCTCAACCCCACGAAGATATCCGGAAGCTGCGGCAGGCTGATGTGCTGCCTGCGCTATGAGCAGGAAGCGTATGAGGATCTTCTCAAGCACGTGCCCAAGCAGGGCGCTTTCGTCGAGACGAAGGACGGCTACGGCACGGCGGTGCAGGTCAATCTCCTGCGCCAGACCGTGAAGGTGAAGCTGGACGCCGACGGTGACGACACTCTGCGCGTGTACAAATCCAACGAGCTGGCCGCCGTGCCCGGCGGCAGGCCGAAGGACGGGGAGACGCCGCCCTCCGTGCTGCATTACGTGCCGGAGGAGGCAGAGGACGACGCGGATGAAGCCGCCGCGGACGAGTGGGCCATGCCCACCCTCGTGATACCTGAGCCCGTGATAGAGCCGCAGGAGGACGCTCCCGCGCGCCGTCAGGGCGCATCCCGCCGCCGCGGCCGCCGCGGCGGAAAAGGCAGAGACGCCGCCAAGGGCGAAAAGCCCGCCGCCCCGGCAGACGCCCGGCCCGCGGCAAAGGGCGACAGGCCTGCGCCCGACGGCAGGGGCGCTGCGCGTGCACCGCAGCAGGACAAGCCCCCGCGCGGCAGGAACCGGCGCGACGGCGCGCAGAGCAAGGCCACGGTGAAGCCCGTCAAGGTCGAGGCGAAGAACAGCGCCCGGCCCGACGCGCCTAACGGCGCGCAGGGGCACGCCCCCGACGCAGCTGCACCCGGCGCAGGCGCGGCCAGAGGCGGCGGACAGCACCGCCGCAAGTATTACCACGGCCGGCCGAAGAACAAAAACGGCGGGGCAAAACCCGAATAAAGCATATACCGCCCACGGTGTTGTGAAACACCGTGGGCGGTCAGTCTGTCCGAACTCATGGCCTCTCTGCCAAGCCCATACGCCCCTGTCCCGCCCCACATATCCCCCGCGCCGCTTTCATATACTCAACTACGAGCAAATTGGGAGTGGTGCATGTGCGTACAAATATTGAGGAAAGGGTCTGCGACCTTGCCGCGTACATCATAGATAATCAGACCACCGTCCGTGCCGCCGCAAAGCAGTTCGGCATCTCCAAGTCCACCGTACACAAGGACCTGACCGATCGTCTGCCGCGGATAAATCCCGCCCTGTACAGGCAGGTGCGCGCCCTTCTGGACCTGAACAAGGCCGAGCGGCATATTCGCGGCGGCCTTGCCACAAGGCGCAAATACAAGGGCGAATAGCGCAGAAGGAATAAATACAGGGTGCAGGCCGTGGTCTGCACCCTGTATGCAGCATGGCAAAAAAGCCTCGCAGAGTTTCGCGTCCGCAGACGCGAAATCAATATTATCCGTTTTCTGCCGCGACATGTGCGTGGCAGAAAACACTTTACGCGGAGTGAGCGTCGAATTGTCCGCTATCAGCGGACAACAGAGGCGCAGAACGCAGCGAAGCTTTCTCGAAAAAGTGGCGAGGCCACTTTTCCGACAGTATAAATACAGGGTGCAGGCCGTAGCTGCACCCTGTATTGTCATATATGGGGTTTTGCTATCTTCTTAGAAGTAAGCAACAACGGAGCCCTTGTAGGTGTCGTTGATGAACTGCTTGACGGCGTCGGTCTGGAGAGCCTTGACGAGCGCCTGGATCTTTGCGCTGTTCTCGTCGCCGCTGCGAACCGCAACAACATTGGCGTAGGTCTCGGTGGCCTCGCTGTCGGTGCTCTCGTAAGCGAGGGCGTCATCGGAGGTGTAGCCGGCCGCAAGCGCGTAGTTGCCGTTGATGATGGCTATCGTGCCCTCGTCGCTGTTCTTGAGCTGAGAGGGGATGAGGTCTGCCTGAACGGGAGTGATAACGTAGCCGTGGTCGTCAACAACGTCAAGAGTGGTGAGGCTGCTGTCGAGGGAGGAGCCTTCGGGAAGCTCTATCAGGCCCTCCTGCTGGAGCAGGAGCAGTGCGCGGGTGCCGTTGGAGTCGTCAGCGGGGATAAGGATGGTCGCGCCCTCGGCGAGGTCAGCAAGAGAGGCTACGCCGTTGCTGTAGATGCCGAACGGCTCATAGTGGATAACGGCCGCGGAGACGAGGTCGGTGCCGTTCTGCTCATTGTAGCTGTTGAGGTAGGGGCGGTGCTGGAAGTAGTTTGCGTCAAGCTCGCCGTCGGCAAGTGCCTTGTTGGGCAGGACGTAGTCGTCGTAAATGACGATGTCAAGCTCGTAGCCCTCTGCGGCAAGCGCGTCCTTGATGCTCTCAAGGATCTCACCGTGGGGAGTGGCAGTCGCGCCGACCTTGATGACTTCGAGCTCTGCGGGAGCTTCAGCGGCATCGGAGGCGGTGTCAGCCGCGGTGTCTGCGGCCGCAGGGGCCTCAGTGGCGGCGGGGGTGCTTGCGGCGCTGCCGCAGCCGGTCAGGGCCGCGAGAGCCAGCACGAGTGCGAGGACGATGGAAAGAGTCTTTTTCATTTTAATTTTCTCCTTTTTATTAAAAATTCGAGGTTGGTGAATTTACTTGCGGGGCATGGCCCCGCGGGGCTTTATTACAGCCGCTTGTCGGTCCTGCGGGCGATAAACATGCCCGCCTCCTGAATTATCTGCACGATAATGACCGTCAGGAACACGCATATCCATGTGATGTCGGGGTTGGAGCGCTGATGCCCGTATATAATAGCTATCTGGCCGAGGCCGGTGCCGCCGATGGTGGCCGCCATGGCCGAGTAGCCGAGGATGGTGACGATGGAGATCGCCGCGCCCGTGATGAGCGAGGGCTTCGCCTCCGGGATGAGCACCTTGGTGATTATCTCAAAATTGTTCGCGCCCATCGACTGTGCGGCCTCTATCACGCCGGCGTTGACCTCCTTGAGGGAGCTTTCGCACATGCGCGCCACATACGGGGCGGCGGCGATTACCAGCATGACTATCACGGCCTTGTTGCCGAGGGAGGTGCCCACGACGAACTTTGCCACGGGCAGCATTGCGACCATCAGTATAACGAAGGGGATGCTGCGGAAGAAGTTGACTATGAGGCCGAGGATGGTGTTCAGCGCCTTGTTCGGACATATGCCCTTCTCATCTGTGATGTTGAGTATGACGCCCAGCGGCAGGCCGATGATATACGCGATGGCAGAGGAAATGAAGGTCATATATACGGTTTCCCAAATGCCCAATTGTATGAGACCATTGTCCCAGAGCTTATAAAACATTTCGGATAACATCGCTTATATCTCCTCCTTCCAGTTCACGCCGCTGCCCTTCAGCCACGTGATTATTTTTTCGGCCTCCCGCGCGTCGTTGGGAAGCTCTATCACCATGTGCCCGTGCAGGACGCCCTCGAATATCCTCGTATCTGCGAAGAGGATGTTGACCGGCGCGCCGCATTCCAGAACCATCTTGGAAATGAAGGGCTCATTGGTTTTCTCTTCTCCGTTGAAGGTCAGCCTTACGCGGCGGCCTCCCTCGGTGCTGATCGCGCTGCTGTCCTTCGGCACGATCAGGTCGCGCGCTATCTTCGACTTGGGGTTGGTGAACACGTCCGCCACCTTGCCCATCTCCGCGATGTGGCTGGAATCTATCACGGCCACGCTGTCGCATATCCTGTCTATCACGCGCATTTCGTGGGTTATAACAACTATCGTCACGCCCAGCTTCTCGTTTATCTCCTTTAGCAGGTCGAGTATCTGCCGGGTCGTGTTCGGGTCAAGCGCCGAGGTGGCCTCGTCGCACAGCAGGTATTTCGGCTTCGTGGCAAGCGCACGGGCTATCGCCACGCGCTGCTTCTGTCCGCCGGAAAGCTGGGAGGGATAGCTCTCGCCCCTGTCCTCCAGCGCCACGAGCTTCAGCAGCTCCTTCGCGCGCGCCTCCGCCGTCTTTCTGTCCACGCCCGCTATCTCCAGCGGGAAGCAGATGTTGCGGATGACGTTGCGCTGCTCCAGCAGGTTGAAGCCCTGAAATATCATACCTATCTGCTGGCGGAGCTTCAAAAGCTCCTTCCGCGGCAGCTTCGTCAGACTCTGTCCGTCGATGACGACCTCGCCGCCCGTCGGCTCCTCAAGGAGATTTATGCATCGCACAAGGGTGGACTTGCCCGCGCCGCTCAATCCGATGATGCCGAATATCTCGCCGTCGTGTATCGTCAGGTTTATTCCGTCCAGCGCGACGATCTCCTTGTTTGCTGTGTGGTAGACCTTGCTGAGATTTTTTAACTCGATCATTTTCCTGCCCCACTCAAAAAATAATGGCCTGAAAGCTCGATTGCTTTCAGGCCCGTAATTACTGAGAATATGTAAAACAGGTTTTATGAAGCAAGCGAGCGTTTTTGGGCGCGCATCATCATGCACATGCCCATCATGCACATCATACCCATCATCATGTTGTCGCAGCGGCGAATAGACATGTTGTGGCTTGCTCCTTTCCTGTGATGGCCTGATTATATTCCTACCCATGCGGTATGTCAACATGGAATTTTTCACGGTGTTGCACAAATCCGACACGCGAATTTTGTCGCAGTTGAACAATCCTTATTCCGGCTCTTGCATCCTGGGCGGTTTTGTCGTAAAATACGGAAAGTGCCGCGCGTAAACGCCCCGTTTTCGCCCGGCACTATATTTTGTGGTCAAAGTGGTTACAAGGCGATTAAAAATCAATATTTTGTGTTTTGACTATTGACAACGGCGCACGGAGAATATATTATTACTCACGGACACATCAGGAGGACGTTATGCTGATCTCTGGACTGCAAAAGCTCACCCTGCTCGATTACCCCGGCCGGGTGGCGTGCACGGTGTTTACGGGCGGCTGCGATTTCCGCTGCCCCTTCTGTCACAATTCCTCGCTCGTGCTGCCGGAAAGGCTGGCGCACGACACGGATGAGGAGGCTGTCCTCGCCTTTCTCGGGAAGCGCCGGGGCACGCTGGACGGCGTCGCCGTCACGGGGGGGGAGCCTCTTCTGCACGGCGACATCCCCGAATTTCTTGAAAAGGTGCACGGGCTTGGCTACAAGATAAAGCTCGACACGAACGGCTCCTTTCCCGACAGGCTTATTGATATAGTAAACGCCGGTCTTGTGGACAGGGTCGCAATGGATATAAAAAACTCGCCCGAGCTGTACGGCGTAACTGTCGGCGTGCCCGGACTGGATCTTGCCCCGATAGAGAAGAGCATCCGCTTCCTTCTCGAGGGTCGCGTGGATTATGAGTTCCGCACGACCGTCGTGCGCGGGCTGCACACGAAGGAAAGCGTCGTGCGCGCGGCAAAGTGGATAGCGGGCGCGAAGGAGTATTATCTGCAGCAGTTCAAGGACTCCGGCGACGTGCTGCATATAGAGGGGCTCGGCGCATTCAGCGAAAAGGAAATGCACGCGCTTGCGTCCGCCGCGGCGGAATACGTTCCGGCGGCGGAGGTAAGAGGCGTATAAATATAATAGACAAAGTTCAGTCTTTAATGGGAGGATAAGCAATGTATCAGGTAGTAAAGCGCGACGGGAAAATAGTTGATTTCGACATCGTGAAGATCGCCGACGCCATAAAGAAGGCGTTCGACGCGACCGGCACCGAGTATAACGACAGCGTCATAGACTTTCTCGCCCTCAAGGTCTCGGCGGACTTCCTGCCGAAAATAAAGGACGGCAAGATCGCCGTTGAGGATATTCAGGACAGCGTGGAGGCCGTGCTCTCCCGCGGCGGGTATGAGACCGTCGCCAAGTCCTATATCCTTTACCGCAAGCAGCGCGAGAAGCTGCGCAACACCAAGTCCACCTACCTCGACTATAAAGAGACCGTGGACAAGTACCTCAACATCGAGGACTGGCGCGTGAAGGAGAATTCCACCGTCACCTATTCTGTCGGCGGCCTCATCCTCTCCAACTCCGGCGCCATCACCGCCAACTACTGGCTCAGCGAGGTCTACGATCAGGAGATCGCCGACGCGCACCGCAACTGCGACCTGCACCTGCACGATCTGAGCATGCTCACCGGGTACTGCGCCGGTTGGAGTCTGCGCCAGCTCATCAAGCAGGGTCTCGGCATCCCCGGCAAGATAAACTCCTCCCCGGCAAGCCACCTTTCCACGCTCTGCAACCAGATGGTCAACTTCCTCGGCATCATGCAGAACGAGTGGGCCGGCGCGCAGGCGTTCTCATCGTTCGACACCTACCTCGCCCCCTTCGTCAAGGTGGACAACCTCACCCAGAAGGAAGTCAAGCAGTGCATCCAGTCCTTCATCTTCGGCGTGAACACCCCCTCCCGCTGGGGCACGCAGGCGCCGTTTTCCAACATCACGCTTGACTGGACGGTTCCCTCCGACCTCAAGGATCAGCCCGCCATCGTCGGCGGCAAGGAGATAGACTTCACCTACGGCGACTGCAAGCGCGAGATGGACATGGTCAACAAGGCCTTCATCGACATCATGATCGAGGGCGACGCGAATGGCCGCGGCTTCCAGTACCCCATCCCGACCTACTCCATCACCCGTGACTTTGACTGGTCCCCCACGGAGAACAACCGCCTCCTCTTTGAAATGACCGCGAAGTACGGCACGCCGTATTTCTCCAACTACATAAACTCCGATATGGAGCCGAGCGACGTGCGTTCCATGTGCTGCCGCCTCAGGCTGGACCTGCGCGAGCTGCGCAAGAAGTCCGGCGGCTACTTCGGCTCCGGTGAGTCCACAGGCTCCGTCGGTGTCGTGACCATCAACATGCCGCGCATCGCCTACCTCGCCAAGGACGAGGCCGACTTCTACAAGCGCCTTGACAAGCTCATGGATATCTCCGCCCGCTCGCTCAAGGTCAAGCGCACCGTTATCACCAAGCTCCTCGACGCCGGGCTCTACCCCTACACCAAGTACTATCTCGGCTCCTTCGACAACCACTTCTCCACCATCGGCCTTGTCGGCATGAATGAGGCCGGGCTGAACGCCAAGTGGATCCGCAAGGACATGACCCACCCCGAGTGCCAGGAGTTCACCAAGCAGGTGCTCGACCATATGCGTGAGCGTCTCAGCGACTATCAGGAGCAGTACGGCGACCTCTACAACCTTGAGGCCACCCCGGCCGAGTCCACGTCCTACCGCCTTGCCAAGCACGACGTGGAGCTTTACCCCGACATCATCACCGCGGCGGAGCCGGGCGGCACGCCGTATTACACCAACTCCTCCCACCTGCCCGTGGGTTATACGGAGGATATCTTCGAGGCGCTCGACATTCAGGACGAGCTCCAGACGCGCTACACCTCCGGCACGGTGTTCCATGCCTTCCTCGGCGAGAAGCTGCCGAGCTGGGAGGCCGCGGCAAACCTCGTGCGCAAGATCGCCGAGAACTACAAGCTGCCGTACTACACCCTCTCCCCGACCTACTCCGTCTGCAAAAACCACGGCTATATCAGCGGCGAGGCGTTCACCTGCCCCTACTGCGGTGAGCCCGCCGAGGTATACAGCCGCATCACCGGCTATTACCGCCCCGTGCAGAACTGGAACGCCGGTAAGACGCAGGAATATAAGGAGCGTCGCGAGTATAACATCGAGACCTCCGTGCTGCGCCATGACGGCCCGCTCCACCCCGACGCCGCGCCCGAAGCGGCCGAGGAGCACGTCGATGAGGCGCACAGCCGCGCCATCCTCTTTGCAACGCCCACCTGCCCCAACTGCCGCATCGCCTGCACGTATCTGGACAAGGCCGGCTTCAAGTATGAAAAGCTCATGGCCGAGGATAATGCCGAGCTTGCCCTGAGCTTCGGCGTCAAGCAGGCGCCCACCCTCGTCATCACCGACGGCAGGGAGTTTGAAAAATTCGCCGGCGCCGGCGCTATCAAGACCTTCCTTGACAGCCAGAAGCAGTGATCAGCCAGAAGCAATATTAAAAAATATACAGCCCGGTCGAAGCCGGGCTGTATTTGGTATGTTCGACAGGAGAAATAGGAGAAATATATGTACGATATCATCATCATCGGCGGCGGGCCCGCGGGGCTGACTGCCGCGACATACGCGCGCCGCGCGGGAAAGACCGTGCTCGTCATTGAAAAGCACACCTTCGGCGGGCAGATCACCTGGTCCCCGCTGGTGGAAAACTTCCCCGCCATTCAGTCCGTCTCTGGCACGGAGCTTGGCGACAGGATGCTTGAGCAGGCCATGGAGCACGGCGCGGACGTGGAGCTTGAAGAGGTCGTCTCAGTAGAGCTTGACGGGGATATAAAGCGCGTGCATACCGAGTCCGGCGCGGAGTTTGCCGGGCGCGCGCTCATCATCGCCACAGGGGCAAAGCCGCGTATGCTTGGCCTTGCGCGCGAGGCGGAGCTTGTCGGCAGCGGCGTGTGCTACTGCGCCGTGTGCGACGGTGCGTTTTATAAGGGCAGCCGCGTAGCCGTCAGCGGCGGCGGCAACAGCGCCCTTCAGGACGCGCTGCTGCTTAGTGAAAAGTGCAGCCGCGTCTACCTCATCCACAGGCGCAGCGAATTCCGCGGCGAGGCGAAGCTCGTCGAGGCGCTGCGCGAAAAGGAGAACGTGGAATTTCTCACCGAGGCCTCCATCGTCGCGCTTCTCGGCGAGGGTGAGCTTGAGGGCGTCGTCGTGGAGCGCCGCGGCGAGAGGATGACGCTTGACGTGTCCGGGCTTTTCGTCGCCATCGGCCATGCGCCGGACAACGCGGCCTTTGCCTCCCTCATCGACCTTGACCCCGCCGGTTACGCCGCCTCGGATGAAAGCTGCCTTACAAAAACGCCCGGCGTCTTTGTCGCGGGCGACTGCCGCCGCAAGACCGTCCGTCAGCTCACCACTGCCGTGGCTGACGGCTCCGCCGCCGCTCTCGCGGCGTGCGAATGGCTCGGGTGACGGCCATGGCGGTACGTGACTATATGGCGGATGTCAGCCGCTTCCGCGGCCGCATCATGGGCTTCGCCATTCTGTGCATCCTCTTTTTCCACAGCGGCGTGCATGTGGCGGAGCCGTGGAATTACTTCTTCAACCTCCTCTGGGGCGTTGACATCTTCTTTTTCTGCACCGGCATGGGCGTTTTCCGCTCGCTCAGCCGCAACGGGGACGCCGTCTCATTCTACGTCCGTCGCTTCCGCCGCATTTACCCCGCCTATCTCCCCGCCGTGCTCGTTTTCTTCATCCCCGCGTTTATTCGCGCCGTGCAGGGCGGCGCTGTGCCCAAGGCCGTGCAGGAGCTTCTCGGCAACATCTTCATGCTCGGCTGGATAAACCGCATGGATAACCAGCTCAACTGGTATCCGCAGGTCATCTGCTTTTTCTATCTCGCCGCGCCCGCGCTCTTTGCCGCCGTCAGGCGCATCAGCGGGAACGGGAAGAGGCTCGCCGTGTTCTTCGGCTTCTTTCTGCTGACGCAGGTCTGCTTTTTCAACTCGCATTTTCTCATCGCCTATTCGCGCCTGCCTTACTTCCTCATGGGGCTTATCGCCGCCGACTTTGCCGAACGCGGCGCGCCGGTGAAGCTCAGCGTGCCGGTGATGCTCGTCTGCTTTATCGCGGGCAACGCCCTCATGTACTACGGCCAGCGCTTCCCCACGGACATTCTCTGGGGCTACGGGTTGAGCTGGTATCCGGGGCTTCTCATCGTTCCGGGCGCGCTCTTCCTGCTGTGCCGGGTGTTTTCGCTGTGCGGCCGGGTCAGGGCGCTCAATTGGGTCAACCGTCTCTTTGACCTTCTCGGGAAGTATTCGTTCGAGATCTTCCTTGTGCACCTTCTGCTGTTCGGCTATGTCAATGAGCTTGGCATCAGCGTTCCGGGCAACCTCGCGTGGCTTGCGCTGATCGCCGTGTCCGTGCCGCTCTCCATCGGCTACGGTAAGCTTATCGAGAAGCTGAAAGCGCGCGTGCAAATAAAATAATAATA
>UMHM01078431.1_pt1 | contig 11475 bp, 10 predicted proteins | sample 1965501 | NCBI WGS metagenome assembly UMHM01 (sample SAMEA4836095, study PRJEB28245) | human gut metagenome | biome: gut microbiome; material: fecal sample | place: Denmark | collected 2008
TGCCGGCTGCGGGCTCGGCGCCGAGTGCCGCCGCTGCCCCCGCGCCTTCGCCCGCCACGGCGCCTCAGGGGATGACGGGGGGCGCGTCCGGCGCCGCCGGGAACCGCGCGACGCGGAGCTGAGTTTTTTTGCCCGGCGCCGACCCGTTCACAGGATAGTGTCCGGCCGGAGCCCGATGACGGCGCCGGCCGGTACTCGGCCCGTCGGCGGTTCGGCATCCGCCCCCCCTCCCGAGATCTCGACCCGGCCCGCCCGCTGAAGCCCTCGGCTCCGGCGGCGCGGGTCGGTGGCGCGGGTCGGAGGCGCGAGTGGACCGTGAGAGCGAACAGTTCGAGCGGGCGGAGCAGGTTGACGGAGGCCGCGGGAGGACGGCGCCGAACAGGCGGAGAAGGGCGGAGGGCAGCGGGAGAGGGCGCGGAGCGGCGAGTGGCTGATTTTCAGCAGGCGGACCAAATTTGGCTTGCCTTCACACGGATTTTGAGTATGCTAGTGGCAGCGGGTTCTCCACACACCCGCCCAACATCACCATGGCAAGCGACAATCTTCAGCACGTTGAGCAGAACTTCATGTGCGACCCGGAGTCAGACGGCGGTTTCGTCTACACGACGGTCGAGGCGGCAATCAACTGGATGCACAAATACTCGCTGTGGCCGATGCCGATGGGCACGAGCTGCTGCGCCATCGAGTACATGGCGGCCTCCTGCTCGCGCTATGATATTTCGCGCTTCGGCGCTGAGGTGAACCGCTACGCGCCCCGTCAGGCCGACTTCATGTTCATCTGCGGCACGATCACCTACAAGATGGCGCTGATGGTGCGCCGCATCTGGGATCAGATGCCCGAGCCCAAGTGGTGCATTGCCTGCGGCGCCTGCGCCTGCTCCGGCGGCATGTTCCGCACGTATTCCGTCTTGCAGGGTGTGGACAAGATTGTGCCGGTGGACGTCTACATCTCGGGCTGCCCGCCCCGCCCCGAGGCTCTGCTGCAGGGCCTCATCACGCTCCAGAACAAGATCATGAAGACGGATCACCCGCTCAAGGATTTCTTCAAGGAGCATCCGCTGCGCGAGGCCAACAATGCCGATACGATCAAGGCGTCGATCCCGCTGGAGTGATCACACCCCCGCCCGAGTCTTTTTCCCCTTCCCTCCGCTTTCATCTGTCATGACTACGCTCTCCGATCTTCAGAAGACAGCCGCCGAGAACATCTGCGCCCGCTTCCCGCAGGTGAGCCGCAAGGAGTTCCGCGGCGATTTCACGCTGACGGTGCAGCCCGACGATCTGACCGACGTGATGCGCTACGCCAAAGAGGCCTGCGGCTTCGATATGCTGGTGTGCGTGTCGTCCGTCGACCACCTCGGCCAGGAGCCGCGCTTCGAGACGAACTACACCATCACTCAGGCTGAGACGGGAGCCAACCTCCTCGTGCGCGTTCCCGTCCCCGAGTCGGCCCCGCGCGTGCCGTCGATGGTGGGCATCTGGCGCTCAGCCAACTGGCTGGAGCGCGAGCAGTACGACCTCATGGGCATCGAGTTCGTCGGCCATCCCGATCTGCGCCGCATCATGATGTGGGAGGGCTACCCCTGGCACCCGCTGCGCAAGGATTTCCCGATCTACGGCAAGGTGACCGAGCAGGCAGGCCTCGCCTTCACGGAGGTGGCGCCCACGGCCGGCGGCCCCTTCATCACCAAGCCCGGCGTGCAGACGGCGGCGGAGCGCGAGCCGCGCTCCCGCGGCTGATCCCCTGCACCCGATGAACCGCCGCCCCGCAACCGTCGGGGCGGCTCTTTTTTTGCCATGTCTGCCCTTCCCCCTGATCTCGACCCCGTGGTGCGCGCCCAAGCCTGGGTGGGCGACGCCATTCTCGCTCTCTACGTCCGCGAGTGGATTCTCTCCTTCCGCGGCGGCATCGACGGCAAGCTCTTCATCGAGTTTACGAGCAATGATTTTTTGCGCCTGACGGGCAACGCCACGGCCGTCGAGGCGCAGATCGGCCGCATCTTCAAGTCCGACGGGCTCGAGGCGGCCTACGCCTGGATTGAACACGCGCTGCGCCCGCGCATGGAGGAGCGCCTCCACCGCCTGCGCCACAAGGGCCTGGCCTGAGCGGGCCAGGCTCGGCCCTCTGCAGCTTTCACGTTGCCCCTTGAGGCGCCCTCGCGCCACCTCGGCGGCGTGCCCGCGCCTCCTGCGTCCCTTGCCCTCCCCTGCCCCACTCGGCAGACGGGGGAACGACGGAACGCAGGACTCAGTGAAAAATGACGCGGGGCTCAAATCGCACGGCGCGACCCATGCGCCGAGCATCCGGCACCGGGTGACGCCGCGCGCGAGTCCCCTGTTCATTACACGAAGGCGCCGCAGCGGGGCCGAACCACCCCTCTGCGGCGCCGCGCAAACCGTGCCACCCGCGCGAGGCGCGGGCGCGGCGGCTGCTCACTTGAGCATCTCGGGTGTCACCTTGTAGGTGGCGCCGCAGCGCGGGCAGGACACTTCAATAAAGCCCTGCTCGGAGATGATGTCGGCAAAGTCCTTTTTCATCGCGCGGATGGTCGGCAGAATCTTCTCGACCGTGCAGCCGCAGCGGAAATAAAACTTGCGCGTCTCGAGCAGCTTGGTCTCCTCCGTCTCGCTGAGCTTGGCGACCTGCTCGGCCGTCAGCCCCTTGAGCCAGTCGAGATCGGCGTCCGGCTCGGCCGTCAGCAGCGCGAAGTCATCGCCCTCCAGACAGAAGGCGCGGGCGCAGCGCTGCTCGCTCTGCCGATAATAATCCTCCACCCACTCGGGGACGGTGCTGCCGTGCAGCACGATGACCGAGGTCTGCGGGTCGCGCCCGGGCAGCAGATTCTGGGCGAAGAGCATGTTGCTCTCGTGCAGCTTCACGTCCTTCGTGAAGGCGCGGCCGATGACTTCTTCATCCGTCGACGAGCCGGAGACGAAGTAGTTGGCGGGGCCGGGCTCGCGGAGGTTGAAGGTCCAGGCGTGATACTCCTTCCACGGCCTCGAGACGAGGTGGAGCGTGAAGAGCGCGAGGATCTGCTTGAGCGTCGTGTCGACGGCCTCCTCGTGGCGCAGGCCGTGCTGCATCAGGTGCAGGTAATAATCCACAAAGAGCGGTGAAAAATCGGCCGTGAGCAGCAGGCAGTTGCGCCCGCGCACGAAGATGGATTTCACCGTTGTAAACTCCTCAACCCCCGCCGGTGCGGCAGCGGGGGGCGTGTCTGTTGGTTGATCACTCATAAGTGCTCTCTCTTGGCTGTTTCGGTTACTCTTCCTCAAGGGCTCTTCCGCCGCGCGGCGGGCGGCATCAGGAGATGATGCCGCTGCGGCGCAGCAGGGCCTCGGGATCCGGATCCCGGTGCATGAAGTCGCGGAAGAGCTCGGCGGCGGGGCGGCTGTTGCCCTGCGAGAGGATGCAGCGGCGGAAGTCGCGCCCGGTCTGCGGGTTGAAGACGCCCTCCTCGGCGAAGCGGCGGAAGGCGTCCGCCTCCAGCATCTCGGCCCACTTGTAGGAGTAATAGCCGGACTCATAGCCGCCGTCGAAGATGTGCGAGAAGGCGCGCAGCATGCTCGGCCCCTGCTCGGTGAGCGGGACGCGGTAGTCGGCGAGGATCTCGCGGTCGACTTCCTCAACGTCGCGGTTGAGATAGCGCGCGGTGTGCACATGCAGCTCGAGGTCGAGCTTGCCGAAGCAGAGCTGGCGCATGAAATCGCTGGCCGCTCCGCAGTTGCGCGCGGCAATCATCTTGCGCTTGAGCGCCTCGGGCATCAGCTCGCCGCTCTGCCAGTGGCGCGCGTAGCGGTCGATGGCCTCGGGCTCCCAGGTCCAGTTCTCGTTGATCTGGCTGGGCAGCTCCACGAAGTCCCAAGCGACGTTGCAGCCGGCCAGCGAGCGCACCTCAACATTGCTGAGCGTCTGGTGCAGCAGGTGGCCGAACTCGTGAAAGACCGTCTCAACCTCGCGGTGCGTCAGCAGCGCCGGGCGGTCGCCCGAGGGGCGACTCAGGTTGCCGCACATCAGCGCGAGGTGCGGGAGGCGGGGGCGACCCTCCGCCGGCGGCAGGCCGCAGCTCAGGCAGTCCATCCAAGCGCCGGCGCGCTTGCTCTCGCGCGGGTACCAGTCGGCGTAAAAAGCGCCGAGTATCTCGCCGCTCTCCTCATCGTAGACCTCGTAGTAGCGCACCTCGGGGTGCCAGACCTCGACCGCGCCCTCAGGCAGAGGCTCGCCCTCCTTCAGGCAGGCCGTCGGGCGCTCCACGAAGCGGATGCCGTAGAGGCCCGCGTAGATGGAGAACATGCCCTCCATGACCTGCGGCAGGCTGTAGTAGGGGCGCAGCTCCTCGCTGTCGAAATCGTAGAGGGCCTTGCGGCGCTTCTCGCTCCAGAAGGCCACGTCCCAGGGCTTCATCACGGGGATGGAGCGGCCGCTCTGCTCTTCGGCGAAGCGGCGGATCTCCTCCTGCTCGCGGCGGAAGGCGGGCAGCACGCGGTCGTGCAGGTCGTCGATGAAGTGCAGGGCGCGCGCGCCCGTGCCCGCCATGCGGCGGCTCAGGGCGTAGTCGGCGTAGGTGGCGAAGCCGAGCAGCTTGGCCTTCTCGTCGCGCAGCGCGAGGATGCGGTGGATCAGCGGGGCGTTGTCGTAGCTGCCCGTGCCCTTCGTGCCGACGCCGCGCCAGACGCGCTCGCGCAGCGCCTCGCTCTCGGCGTAGCTCATCACGGGCATGACGGAGGTGGCCTGCAGCGTCAGGCGCCAGCAGGGGGCCTCTTCGCTGCCCAGCCCCTTGGCGAGCGCGCTCTGCCGCGCCTCTTCGCGGACGGACTCGGGCAGGCCTGCCAGCTCGGCGGCGTCGGAGGTGACGTACTCCCACGCGTTGGTGGAGTCGAGCACGTTTTCGCCGAAGCGGTGGCTGAGCTGGGCCAGCTCGGTGGAGATTTCGGCGTAGCGCTGCTTCTGCTCGGGGCTGAGCTCGGCGCCGCTCTCGCGGAAGTCGGCGAGGGTCTCGGAGATGAAGCGCTGCCGGACGGGCGAGAGCTCCTGCACCCAAGGCTGCTGCGCGGCTTTTTTCAGCGCGGCGTAGAGATCGGGGCGCAGGGTGACGCTGCTGGCGTACATCACGACCTCGGGCATGAGCTCGGTGATGACGTCGCGCAGGGCCGGGGCATCCATGACGGCCTGCAGGTGGTTGAGGCGCTGCCAGCCGCGCATCAGCGCGGCGCCGGAGTTCTCCAGCGCGGCGAAGGTGTTGTCGTAGCTCGGCTCTTCAACGGCGCAGATGGCGTCGACGGCCTGCCGCGCCTGCTCGATGGCCAGGCGGATGTCGGTGCGGGCGCGCTCGGGCGTGAGCTGCGACCAGGCAATCGCGAGGCTGTCGTCAAGAAAGGGGTGTTCACTCATGATTGCGGCCATTGTAGCAGCCGCGGGCGGAGGCGTCAAGCACGCGTCGCGGCTGTAAAACGGCATCGCCGCGCGGCAGCGCGCGCACCGGGCCGACCTGAATCGCCGCCCGCGCGCTCGGCGTGCAGCGACGGCGTCCGCGAGAGCTGCGCTCTCGCACCAATCGCGGCCGGGCCGCCCCCCCGGCGGGCAGAGAAAAAGCCTCAGGAGGAGTGTACGCGGAGGCTCCGGCGCGGCAGTCAGAGCGGCTCAGGCCGGGCGCTCGGGACGGGAGCGTTCGCTCAGGCCGTCGGGGCCTCCGCCTCTCCCGCAGCGGGGGCTGCGTCGCCGCCGGCGGCGGCGTCGGGCAGCACCTCGACGCGGAAGACGTTGATGGTGTCCGGATCGGGGCAGCAGAAGCGCGCCGTGCCGGGGGCTTCGCCGGGAACGCTGCCGCCGTAGCGCAGGATATCGGCGTAGAGAAAGCCGACGTGCATGGCCATCGGGCAGAGCTTGCCCCGCTCGGTGTCAAAGTCAAAGCTGTCGCCGATGCAGTGGCCGCGGTGGCAGCCGCGCGGGCCCTTGCGATCAATGAGAGTGATGCGGATGCGGGGTTTCTTCACGGGGGATACCTTAACGCATTCACCCCGGCAGCGCAAGCCCAAAGCGCGGCGGGCTCGCCCCGCGCGCGGACGGGCGGCGCCCCTCGCCGTCGTCGGCACGGGGTGCGGGAGCAGCCGTCTCGACCGACGCGACGCGCCGAGGTGCGTCGGCTCCGGAGTGGGCCCCGAGTGGGCGCGACACAGATGGAGATTGACACCCGAGTGGCCTCAGGGTAAACTCACGCGCATGAAACTCGTGAGCTGGAATGTGAACGGCCTGCGCGCCACCCTCGGCAAGGGGCTGGCTGAAAAGATGGACGCCCTGGGGCCGGATGTGCTCTGCCTGCAAGAGATCAAGGCCCGCCCCGAGCAGGTGAAGGATGAGTGGATCAACGCGTGGCCGCACGCGCTCTGGAATCCGGCTCAGCGCGCGGGTTACTCCGGCGTGCTCATCCTCTCGCGCCGCGCGCCGCTGAGCACCTCGCTGGGCATCGGCATGCCCGAGCACGACACCGAGGGCCGCGTGGCGACGATGGAGTTCGAGGATTTTTATTTTGTCGGCTGCTACACACCCAACTCGCAGAACGAGCTGGCCCGCCTCCCCTATCGGCAAGAGTGGGATGCGGCCTTTCGCGCCTACGTGGCAGGGCTGGCCGAGACGAAGCCCGTGGTGCTCTGCGGCGACCTGAACGTCGCGCACGAGGAAATCGATATCGCACGCCCGGACGCCAACCACTTCAGCGCCGGCTTCTCGGACGAGGAGCGCGCGGGCTTTTCGGCTCTGCTGGCCGCGGGCTTCACGGACAGCTTCCGCCACCTGCACCCCGACGCGCGCGACGCCTACACCTGGTGGAGCTTCCGCGGCGGCGCGCGGGCCCGCAACGTCGGTTGGCGCATCGACTACTTCTGCGTGAGCAACTGCCTGGCTGACCGCATCACCGAGGCCGCGATCCATGCCGATATCACGGGCTCCGACCACTGCCCCATCTCGCTGGAGCTGAGCTGAGGCCTCCGCGGGCGGCGGCAAGCGCCGCCCGGCCATGCGGTTCCCCTCCCCCCTCCCCCCTACCCCACCCACTGCCCTCCATGTTTCGTCGCCTGCTGCAACCGCTCCTCCTGATGATGGCGCTGGCCGCCGGCCTCTTTGTGTCGCTCTGCGCCCTCGTCCATGCCGAGAGCCGGGCCTTCGCCGTCGAGACGTACCGCGTCCCCATCGACCAGTGGGCAGATTCCCTGCCCCCCGTGCGCATCGCCGTCATCGCCGATCTGCACGTCAAAAGCTGGGACGGCGAGCAGCTCGACGCCATCGTCGACGCCATCCGCCGAGCGTCGCCGGAACTCATCCTCATGGCCGGCGACTTCATCGAGGGCGTGCGCCGCGATCAGGCCATGAGCCATGAGGACATCGCCCGACACCTCGCGCCCCTGAGCCGCATCGCCCCCGTCTATTACGTCTTCGGCAACCATGATCTGACAAACGCGTGGGGAAAGCTCCGCGAGGCTTTCAGTCAGAACGGCTTCACCCTGATCGAGGGGAAACGCCTGCGTCTCAAGCTCTCCGAGGGGCGCACGATGGACCTGCAGGGCGTGCCCTTCTTTGAAGGCACGGGCAAGCATCTGGAAAAACTCTTTGCCGCGCCTCGCGAGGCGTCCGTTCCCCTCGTGGTGCTCTGCCACACGCCCATCGGCTTTGATGAGCGCGCGCTGGATCTCGACCTCGTCGTCGCCGGACACACGCACGGCGGGCAGGTCTGCGGCCCGGACGGCACCCCCCTCTTCGCCGTGCACGGGCTGCCGGCGGAGCGCCTGCGCGCCGGGCTCAAGCGCAGCCCGAGCGGCCGCCCGATCTTCGTCACCCGCGGCCTCGGCTGGAGCCGCGCCCCGCTGCGCCTGAACTGCCGGCCCGAGGTCGCCATTCTCGAACTGCGCTGAGTGCCGCCTCCGGGCGTTTTTGAGGGTGGGGTGGTGCCCTCCCCCTCTGTCAACGGAGGCAGCCACCACCGAGCGCGCCCGACGAACGGGGCGTGCAACGAACGCCCCGCGAAGGCCGGGCACAAAAAAACGGTGCCGCCGCAGCGGCACCGCCAAACAACAAATACACCATCAAGAGTGCATCGGCATGAGCACGTAGAGGAACTCGTCCGCCACGCGCATCACGCAGGGCCCGGAGGAATCGAGCAAGTCGATGGAGACCTCGCCCTCGCCCACCGCCTTGAGCGGATCGAGGATGTAATCGACATTGAAGGAAATCGTCAGCTCGCGGCCGTTGTAGTCAATCGGCAGCTCCTCATTCGCCTCGCCGAGATCTGTCGAGCTGGTGAGCACCTCCATAGAGCCCGGGGCGAAGCGGAAGCGCACCATATTCGTCTTTTTCGCGGCGAGCAGAGACACGCGGCGCACCGTCTCGCTGAGATCCTGAGCCGGGATGATAATGCGCTCATTGTAGCGGCTCGGAATCACCTCGCGGTAGTTCGGATACTTGCCGTCGATGATCTTCGTAATGAGCAGCGTGTCCTCAAAATCAAAGGCAGCCTGGCTCTGCGTGATGCGCACCATCACATCGCCCGCATCGCTGAGCAGGCGGTGAATCTCACCGACCGCGCGGCTGGGCAGATCGATGCTCACCTGCTGAGACTCGGGGAACTCCAGCTCATTCTCGAAGAGCGCCAAGCGGCGGCCGTCCGAGGCCACCATCGTCAGCTTGCCGTCCTGAAAAGAGGTGTAGATGCCGTTGAGCACATAGCGCGAAATGTCCTTCGAGATGGCGAACTCCGTGTAGCGGAAACCGCGGTTGAGCATCGCCTGCGGCACGCGGAACTCACGCGACTCCTTGAAGACCGGAACCTTCGGGAACTCGTCCGCCGGCAGGCCGTTGAGCTTGAAGAGAGCGCGGTTGCAGCGAATCGTCGCCACCGTCCCGTTGCGCTCAATCGTCACCTCGCCGTCGCGCATCGCGCTGATAATCGCCTGCAGGCTCTTGGCCGGCAGCGTGATCGAACCCGCCTCCTGCACCATGCAGGGCAGCTTCGTGAGAATCGTCAGCTCCATGTTGGTCGTCGTCAGACGCAGCTCGCCGTCGGCGGCCTCCAGAAGCACGTTGGAGAGGATGGGCAGACTCGCACGCGTGGAAACCACGCCGGTCACCTTGTTGAGCCCATCGAGCAGAACTTGTTTGGCAAGAGCAATTTTCATACGTGAATCCTTCGGTTTGCGCTCATTGTAGCGGCTCAATCTGCCTCAGGCAAGCAAAAAACGCTCCAACCTCCATATTTTACGGTAAAATTCAAAAAACCATACAACATCTTGTGGTTGTCGATATATCAAAAGACAAAATTCGCCCTTGTTGCAAGAGACAAAAGATCAGGAAAAGTCAAACATCCGGCCAAAACTCTCCCCTCGGCAGTCCTCCGGCCCCACGGCAAGCGCCCGAACAGCCCCTTCGCAGCCCCTTCGCAGCCCCCGTGACAGCCCCGGCAGCTGGGCCTCGGAACCTGCCGCCAGCACCGCGGGTTAAACACTGGGACAAGCGCCGGAACAAGCGCCGCGCACAGCTCAGGCGCCGAGAAGCCCTCCGCCCGCCGCAGCGGGGGAGGGCTTGAGAAGAGGCTGAGGAGCTGCGGCCGCGCGAACGCGGATGGCCGTCCCTGCCTCATCGGATCGCCGTTGCGTCAGCCCTTGGCCGGCTTCGGCGCGGCGGGAGCAACGGGCGCGGCGGGAGCAGCCTGCGGCTGAGCCGCGGGCTCCGGCAGAGGATGCGGGCGCGTCATCGCCTCGCGGTCGAGGCGGGGCGTGCCGTCCTCCTCGCGGAAGTTGAGCTTCTCACTGTCGAAGTAATCGTACTGCCCGCGCAGGCGGCGGGCGAAGTCGGCCTCATCGCGGCGCGCCTTCGGCAGCCAGCCCACCTCGGCCACCGCGCAGAGGCGCGGCACGAGCTGGTACTGGAACTTGAGCGAATTGTGCAGATACTCGCCCCAGAGGTTGCCCTGCACGCCGATCACGTGCTGCTGCTCCTCGGGCGTGAGCCCCGGCAGCTGCGGGTCAAAGCTGTACACCTTCTGCCAGTCGAAGCCCGACGTCGTGCCGATGCCGCGGTAGGACGGATCGGCAGGGAACTTGCCCTGGCCATAGTCGAGGTAGAAGTGCGAATTGGGCGTGAGAATCACGTCGTGCCCCTTGCGGATGGCCGGGTAGGCGTATTGCAGATTGCGCCAGACCATCACCACGGCCGAGGCCGGAATCTTGCCGTCTTCCATAATCTCGTCCCAGCCGATGATGCGGCGGCCGTGGCGGTCGAGCTCCGTGACGCAGAAATCCGTGAAGTAGTGCTGAATATCGCCGCAGCGGCTCAGCCCCTTCTCCTGCATGAAGCGGTGGGCCGTCTCACTCTTCTCCCACTGCTCACGGGGCACCTCATCGCCGCCGATGTGAATGTAGGGCGCATCGGGGAAGAGCTCGCAAACCTCGTCAAACACATCGCGGATGAAGGTGAAAGTCGCCGGCTTCGGCGCCATCACATAGGGATGCACCCCCCAGCCCGTCGCCACCCGCGGCGCATAGCCGGGAATATCGTCATTGCCCAGCTCGGGGTAGGCCGCCATCAGCGCGCAGTTGTGGCCCGGCACCTCAATCTCGGGAATCACCGTGATGCCGTGCGCCTTCGCATAGGCCACCACATCGCGCACCTCCTGCTGCGTGTAAAAACCGCCGTGCGGCTGATTCCCCGCAACGCCGGGGTCCTCAATCGTCGGCGAGCAGGGGCGCTGAGAGCCCAGCTGCGTGAGCTTCGGATACTTGCGGATCTCCAGGCGCCAGCCCTGATCATCCGTCAGATGCCAGTGCAGCACATTGAGCTTGTAGCGCGCCATGAGGCGGATCACCTGCTTCATCTCCTCCACCGTGCGGAAGTAGCGCGCCACATCGATCATAATGCCGCGGTAGTGCAGCAGAGGCTCATCCTCCACGCGCATGCAGGGCAGAGCCTCGCGCCCCTCGCGGTCGCGCACCACCGCCTGCGCCAGCGTCTGCGCCGCCAGATACAGACCCTTGGGATCATTCACCGTCATCGAAATACCCGAAGGCGACACCTCCAGCGCATACCACTCCGGATTCATCCCGCGCGCCTGGCGCAGCTGCACATCGCCCTCGCGCTCCTCGGGCAGCACGCGGAAACCCGCCGCCATCAGCGCGCGCACCGCGGCGCGGCCCAGCTCGCTGCGGCTCGTCGCCGCATCCACGCGAATACCGTCCGTGAGCAGAAAGCCCGGCTTCTGCCCCTCCATCACCAGCTCCAGCGGCTGCGGAATCAGCGCCGGCGTCTCATCCGTCGGAGCCGAAGGCGCGGCCGCCGCGCCGGAAGCGCCGAGCAGCCCCATCATCGCAACAAGAGAAAAAGATCTCATAACTCTATACTAGAGCAGCGCTCCGCAAGCTGTCAACCAAAAAGCATGTCCTGCCCATTTTCTGCCACATCTGTCCCAAAGTTTGAGCAGAGGGAAAAAGGATGCA
>UMHM01063638.1_pt1 | contig 11458 bp, 10 predicted proteins | sample 1965501 | NCBI WGS metagenome assembly UMHM01 (sample SAMEA4836095, study PRJEB28245) | human gut metagenome | biome: gut microbiome; material: fecal sample | place: Denmark | collected 2008
TAATAAGAAAGAAATATTTAATAATATTTCGCTTGTAAAAAAATATGGATTTAATAATATTAATGTTGATTTAATATATGCGACTATTAAAGATACAAGTCATGTTCTTAAGAGTGATATTAAGAATATGATTAAATTAGGCGTCCCTCATATAAGTACATATTCACTTATTATTGAAGAACACACTATGCTTTATAATGAAAAAACAGAACCTATAAGTGAACAAGTTGATTTTAATTCATATATATATATATGTAAGAAACTTAAAAAGTATGGATTTCATCATTATGAAGTGAGTAATTTTGCTCTACCTGGATACGAAAGTGTGCACAATTTAATTTATTGGAACAATGAAGAATATTATGGCTTTGGACTAGGTGCACATGGTTACATTAATGAAATGAGATATGAAAATACTAGAAATATGAATAAATATTTACGAAGTGATTATAGACTTAATGAATTACTTGTATCAAGTATAGAAGAAATGGAAAATGAAGTAATACTTGGATTACGTAAATTAGACGGTATATCAGTCACACATTTCCATAATAAGTTTAAAAGGAATATATTTAAAGTATTTAAATTTGAAGAAGTTATTAAAAAAGGATATGTCATATATAAAGATGATATGTTATATATACCTGAAGATAAGATATATGTAATGAATGAAATAATTAATATGATAATTTGAAAGGGATTATAATGAAAATATTTAAATTAATGGGAAGTCTTAAGAAATATATATTTATTATGATTATATTTTCTATTTCCCAAGTATTTTGCGAATTATATTTACCAACTCTTATGAGTAAGATCATTGATGTTGGCATTAGTGGTGGTGATATTAGTTTTATAACGAAAGAGGCTATAGTTATGCTTATTACAACTTTTGTGTGTTTAATATCACATGTACTTGTTGTTTATAGTACGGCTAAGTTTTCTAATAAGTTAGGTTATAAGATAAGGCGTGAATTATATACTAAAATTAATAGTTTTAGTAAAAGAGAAATTGATAAATTTGGTGCTTCTACTTTAATAACAAGAAGTACTAATAATGTAAGTAATATTACAAGCACTTTTTCTTTTGGTTTAAGACTTATTATATTTGCACCTATCATGGGAATAGGGGCGGCTATTATGGGATATAAAACAGCTCCAACACTAGCACCTATTGTTATGTATGCAGTTATAATACTTCTTATATGTTTAATAACTATATTTATACTTGTATTTCCTAAATTTGAAGTATTACAAAAGTTACTTGATAAACTTAATGCATCATCAAGAGAAATACTTGGTGGACTTCGTGTTATTAAAGCATTTAATAAACAAGATTATTTTAAGAAAAGATTTGATAAAGTTAACACTGAAAATATGAAATTAAATATATTCTTAAATAAGATATTATATTTGATACAACCTTTAATGGTACTTATCATAGATGTAGCAACTATTATTATAGTTTATGTATCAATAGATTATATAAGTATTGGAACTATTGAAATAGGTTCAATGATGGCATTTATTCAATATATGGCTACTGTACTTATGAGTTTCTCTATGTTACTTGTTATAATACTTAATATACCAAGAGTAGTAGTATCATTTAAAAGAATAAATGAAGTACTTATGACTGATGTAGTAATAGAAAATACTGGTAAGATTAAACTTACTAATTTAGAAAGTATAGAATTTAAAAATGTATGTTTTAGATATGATAAAGCAAAAGAAGATGTACTTCGTAATATATCATTTAGAATAGAAAAAGGTGAAAATGTTGGTATTATTGGATCTAGTGCATCAGGTAAAACAACTATAATAAATTTATTACTTAGACATATAGATGCGACTAGCGGAGAAATACTTATTAATGGTATTAATATAAGTGAATATGATCTTGAATCACTTAGAAATATATTTGCGTATACCCCTCAAAAAACATTATTATTTAAGGGAACTGTTCGTGAAAATTTAATTTTTGATAAAAAAGTTAATAAAAATGCATTAGATTCAGTTATGGAAGATGCTGAAATTAAAGATTTTATTGATAAAAATGAAGAAGGGTATGACTTTAAGGTAGAACAATCAGCTGTTAATTTAAGTGGTGGTCAAAAACAAAGAATGTCTATTGCAAGAGCACTTTTAAGTGGAGGAGAATGTTTACTTTTTGATGATTCATTTTCAGCAGTAGATTATATAACAGATAAAAAGATAAGAAAATCTATAGCTAAAAACTATAGTGATAAAATGGTTATCTTAGTTACTCAAAGAGTGGGTACTATTAAAGATAGTGATAAGATTATAGTTATAGATGAAGGAAAAGTAGAAAGTATTGGTACTTATGATGAACTTTCTAAAAATAGTAAAGTATTTAAAGAATTTATTGAATCACAAAAAAGAGAGGTGTTATCATGAAAAAGAAAGAAAAGAAAGCACCTTCATTTAAAGAAATGATAGTTAAAACTATCAGTATTACTAAAGGATATAGAAATACATATATACTTATTATTATGTTTTGCTTACTTGCAGCTATATTTAGTTCACTCGCACCATATTTTCTTGGCTATGCGACTGATAGTCTATATAAATCATTGAAGCTTAATACTGGATTTAATGTTCCATATATAGTAAAGATACTTTTAATAGTACTTTCTTGTTATGTTATAGATGCAGTATGTACATATATGAAAAGTTACCTATCTAGTAAAGTAGGTCAAGAAATAGGATATGATTTAAGACAAAAATTAATCAATAAAATAAATGTTACTAAATTACGTACAATAGATGGTATGAAAAAAGGAGATATCATAAGTAAAATAACTAATGATGTAGAAAGACTTACTGATAATATTACAGAAATAATACCTGAACTTGTATATAATGTTTCATTAATAATAGGCGTTATAATAATGATGCTTATTCTTGATGTTAAACTTGCATTACTTACAATTATTGCAATACCTATAACATACATCTTATTATCATTTGTAGTAAAAAGAACTCAAAAGTATTTTGAACTTAATCAAAGTGCAATAGGTAATGTTAACTCTTTTGTAGAGGAAAGTGTTACTAATAATGATGTTATTAAATCATTTAATAAAGAAAAATATTTCAATAAGAGATTTGATAAAGTAAGTAGTGAACTAGCAGATTATGGATTTAAAAGTAGTTTTTATAGTAGTCTTGCTGTTCCATTTAATAAAATGATAGGTAATTTAAATTATATAGTTATTGTATGTATTGGAAGCATTAATGTTATAAAAGGTAATATGAGAATAGGTGCTATACAATCATTTATACAATATATGAAAGATTTTAATAGACCAATGAATGTTATCGCACAAGTAATAGCGAATCTTCAAATGGCAATCGCATCAGTAGATAGAATTAATGAAATACTAGCATTACCAGAAGAAGAAAACGGTACCATAAAAGAATTTACATTCAATAATTCAATAGAATTTAAAAATGTAACATTTGGATACGTTGAAGGTAAAAAAGTATTAAATAACTTCAATCTAAAAATAAATAAAGGTGAAAAGATAGCACTTGTTGGTAAAACAGGTGCTGGTAAAACAACAATAGTTAATTTACTTATGAATTTCCATAAGCATTATGATGGACAAATTCTCATTGATGGAATAGATATAAGAAATATAGATTTTAATGAATATAGAAAAAAGATAGGTATGGTTCTTCAAGATACATGGTTATTTGAAGGAACTATTAAAGAAAATATTATATTTGATGACAAAATAGATGATGAAGAATTAAATAAAGTACTTGTTAAATCTAAAATACTTCATATGATAGATGGACTTCCTGGAGGACTTAATTTCATAATAAACGAAGAAACAAATAATATGTCTGCTGGTGAAAAACAACTATTCACTATAGCAAGAGCACTCGTAAGTAATCCAGAAATACTTATACTTGATGAAGCAACTTCTAATGTTGATACAAGACTTGAATATATAATCAATAAATCAATGAGTAATCTTACTAAAAATAGAACATCAATAGTTATTGCCCATAGACTTTCAACTATTATAAGTAGTGATAAAATAATAGTTATTAAAAATGGTGAAATATTAGAAAGTGGATCACATAACGAATTATTAAAAAATAAAGGCTATTATTATGAACTTTATAATAGTCAATTTGATTTAAATGAATAAGAGGAAGTGTTAAGATGAATAAAAAAGGTTTTACGTTAGTTGAATTATTAGCTGTTATTGCTATTCTTGCAATTCTAGTAGTAGTAGCTTTACCTAATGTTTTAGAGATGTTTAATAATGCAAAAAAAGACATATTTTTAACAGAAACAAAAACAGTAATAAATAAAACTTCTGATAAATATATATCTGAAATTATGAGAGGAAATAAGATTGATCATATTAATTCTTTAGACGAAACTAAACTAAATTTAAGTAATAGTAATTTAAAATATGATATTAAGTTAGATAATAAGGGTAATGTTTTATCTTATGTTATTAGTAATGGTAACTATTGCTTAGAATCTAGTAAGAATATATATGATGTAACTAATGATGATATAATAGATGGCAATTGTGATGCTGTTAGTGATTTAAATAGCATTCTTGGAAGAGAGGAGTTAACAAATAGAACATATTTAACAGATAAAATACTATCTGATAATGTTATTCAATCTGATAGTAATATAGATTTTACTACTAAAAATTATAATGGAGATAAATATACATTAAATATAAATTCTGATCAAATTGAATATAATATTAAGAATATAGTTTATTACTATGGAAATAATATATATTTACATCCTGAAAGTGGAAAATTATCTCCTTTAAATGGCAGTTCTTCCACTGATATAATATCTGCTTATAATTCTGGCAATACTGTATTTTGTGAAAACTCTGATTCTTGTGATATTATGTACAAAATTGATAGTGTTAAATCAAATACAGTACTTTTGGTAAAAAAAATAACTACTATTTCTAATCAAAGAACTAATAATGGTAATGGTTTATTTTATAATACTGATAGTGATTCTAAGATATATTATTTTAGAGGCAATGTAACTAATAATTATGTAAGTATTGGTGGCTTAGTATGGAGAATAGTTAGATTTAATGATGATTATTCAATAAGAATTATTAGCGATACAGGCATTACAAAATCAGCTTTTAATACTTCTGTTGGTGATAATGCTTATGTAGGATATATGTATGGTAATGCTGGCAGCAATAATTATAATTCTACTCATAAAAACTTAAATGATAGTACAATAAAAACAGTTTTGGATGATATGTATAAAAAGTTTGAAAAAGATTATTCTCCCTATTTAACTGATGCTGGTTTTTGTGCAGATAGAACTTTAGCAGATCCAAGTTATACTAAATTTGATTCAACTGCTTATGGTATTACGGATGAAGCAAGTAAGGTAATAGACACTGGTCTTGGATATGGAAAAAACTTTACTTTGTATTCTGCTTATTATAAATATCAAGAGAAGTTAAAGCCAACATTTAAATGTAATAAAAATGATTTTTATACTGTTTCAAATAAAAAAGGAAATACTGCATTAAAGTATCCAATAGGGCTTCTTTCTATTAATGAAGCAATATTTGCTGGCGCTCAATTTAATTCTTTAAATACAAGTTACTATCTATATAACGAAGGAGTTCCTTGGTGGCTTATGGATGCTGGTGGTAATTACAATAACCCAGATGATCCAGATAGAATTACAACAGTAGTTTCAGCTGGAAGTCAAGGAGTATATGGTGAGGATGTTAGAAGTGAATTATCAGTAAGACCAGTTATTAATTTAAAAAACAATGTAGTATATAAATCTGGTAAAGGCACTTATAGTGATCCTTATCAAATTGAATTAAAGTAGGTGATTATATGAAGAAATTTATAAATATTTTATTAATACTTGCAATATCAGTTCTTTATCTATTAATTATTGGAAATTATATTATTAATAATAATCTTTATACCACAATAAGTAATACTTTCACAGGTAAAAGAATATCTTCAAATATAATAACTGCTATATATAATAAAGTTCCAAATATTTCCGTTGATAAATTGAGCGACTTACAAGAAAAACTCGAAAAATCTCCATATATTGATAGTATTTCTAAAAAATATATTAATACAATGGTTGAGGATATAAAAATTGGTAAGCCTAGTAGGGTAAATATAGATTATGAATTAGATGAACTTGTTTCTTCTATGAGTGATGATTTTAGTAAACTTGAGCTTGTAAAAATAAGACAAGAAATTAATAATAGTGATATAAATACTGTATATGAGTATTCATTTAATAAACTTGTTTCAAATAATAATTCTCTTTCTAAATTTATATTAAAAGTATATAATTTAACTAGCTCATATATTTCTCTTTTCTATATTTTGTTTGCTGCTTTTATTATTATACTTTTTGTTATTAATTTGAAACAAAAATCAAAAATATTTGGTATTGCTTTTGGTACTTTGGGGGTAGTAAGTCTTGTATTTATGATAATTGAAAAACAAGTATTAGAAAAGAAACTAATGGTATTACTGAATGAAAGCAATGAGTTAATCAATATTAATATCTTTTATATTTTAACTGCTGTATTCTTAGTTTTATCTATACTGTTATTGTTTATTCATAATAAAGTTAAAGAATAACGAAAATGTTATTCTTTCTTTTACATTCTTTTTACAATAAAATTTTTTAAATCTATTTACAAAAGCGAACAAAAATAGTATGATTATGGTAAGAAGTGAAACAAAGTGGTGGAAAGTGGGGTGTTCTTATCATGTTGATGGGTGAATTTCATCATAATTTAGATGAAAAAGGACGTTTAATTATTCCATCTAAGTTTAGAAATGAACTTGGTGAAAAGTACGTTATCACTAAAGGACTTGATAAGTGTTTATTTGTCTATTCACTTTCAAATTTTGAAAAGATAGTAAATAAACTTAGCACACTACAATTTACTAGAAAAAATGTAAGAGCTTTTGAAAGATCTTTCATAGGTTCCGCTTCTTTAAACGAATTCGATAAGCAAGGTCGAATTAATATTACCTCACCGTTAGTTCATTACGCCAATATTACTAAGGAATGCGTAATTATTGGCGCTCTTGAACGACTAGAAATATGGAGTCTTGAAGACTATAATAAATACATGAAGGAGAATGAAGAAGATTTAGCTAGTATTGCTGAAGATATCTTCAATATGAATTATGAAGCATAAAAGTGTATTATTAGACGAGGTAATAAATTATTTGAATATACATGAAGACGGAACTTATGTCGATGCTACCTTAGGTTATGCAGGACATTCAGGCGAAGTGTTAAAGAGATTGAATGAAAAGGGGTTTCTTTTCGCCTTTGATCAAGATATTGAAGCAATAAAATATTCAAATAAAAAACTATCAGAAATTAATGATAATTTCATCATTATAAACGATAACTTTTGTAATATGAAAAAATACATTAATAAAGAAGTAGATGGTATAATGTTTGATCTTGGAGTATCTAGTCCACAATTGGATGAAGCAGAAAGAGGATTTAGTTTTCATAAAGATGCAGAACTCGATATGAGAATGGATAAAAGAAATCCACTAAATGCTAAAATAGTTGTGAATGAATATAGTTATGATAAACTAGTTGATATATTTTATAGATTTGGTGAAGAAAAATATTCTAAAAGTATAGCTAAATCAATAATAGAAAATAGACCTATTAATACAACATTAGAACTTGCAGAAATTATTAAAAATAGTGTACCAATTAGTTATAGAAATAAGAGTCATCCAGCTAGAAAAGTATTTCAAGCAATAAGAATAGAAGTAAATCACGAACTTGATATATTAGAAGGTTCTTTGAAGGATGCATTTGATTTACTTAAAGTAGGAGGTAGACTTTCAGTAATAAGCTTTCATTCACTTGAAGATAAAATAGTAGCTCATGTATTTAAAGAACTATGTAGTGATGATGAAAGCACTAAAAAGTTACCAGTTGTACCAGAAGAATTAAAAGCTAGAGCTCGTAAAATAGTGAAATTAACACCAAGTAATATAGAACTTGATGATAATAATAGAAGTAGAAGTTCTAAATTAAGAGTAATCGAAAGGATAAGATAAAATATAATGAAGAAGAAAAGGGTTATAAAATTGAAAGTAGAAAAGTATTTTATATTTGGAATAGTGTTTTTTACAATTCTCTCTGCCTTAGGAAATTTTATATTAAATGCTAATCTTCAAACAAGTAACTCAGAACTTCAAAGATTAAAAACTAAAATTGAATCACAAAAGAAACTAAATCTAGGTATGAAGATGAAGATAGATGAACTTTCTTCTTTAGATAATACAATGGAAGTTGCAGATACCTTTGGATTAGAGTATAATAATGATAATATTAGAACAATAAAATAAGAGGTGTAAATAAATGAATAAAGCAAGAATAATTAATATGAGTACAATCTTTATAATTATTTTTGTTTTTATTTTTGCTTGTTTAATTATTAAACTTTTATATATAGGAACGCATCATATATATGTAGGTGATAATAAATTAAGTGTTTTTGCAAATGCAAGAGATACTCGTAAGAAGACATTATATGCAAAAAGAGGAACTATTTATTCTAAAGAAGGTGAAGTTCTTGCTAAGGATGTAAATAGTTATACTGTAATTGCTTATTTAGATCCATCAAGAACTAAAGATCCTGAAAGGCCATATCATGTTGTTGATAAAGAAAAGACAGCTGAACTTTTAAGTCCACTTATCAATATGACTAAAGAAAAGATTCTTAAATTATTAAATTCTACATATAAAAGTTGTAATGAAGATAAAACAGAATGTGTAAAGAAAGTACCTTATCAAGTAGAACTTGGTCCTGGTGGTAGAGGTATTACTGAATTATTAAAAGATCAAATTGAAGAACTTGATTTACCTGGTATAGATTTTTTATCTAGTACTAAAAGATATTATCCTAATGGTGACTTTTTAAGCTATACTCTAGGGTATGCTAAAACAAATAGTGAAGGTGCTTATGCTGGAGAAATGGGACTTGAACTTTATTATAATGATGACCTTACTGGTACTAATGGATATATTGAATATCAATCTGATTTACAAGGCTATCAAATAACAAGTACACCAACTATCGAAAAGAAAAGTGTCTCTGGTAATGATATATATTTAACAATAGATACAAATATTCAAATGTTTGCTGAAGAAGCTATGTCTACTATTGAAAAAGGTAATCCAGAGTGGGCAACTATTGCTATTATGAATGCTAAAACAGGTGAAATATTAGGTATTGCATCAACACCAAGTTTTAATAATAATACATTAGAGATTAAATCTTATTATGACCCATTTTCAGCAAATTTATATGAACCTGGTAGTGTTATGAAAATATTCAGTTTTATGGCAGCTATGGAAAATGGAATATATAATGGAGATGAGAAATTTAAAAGTGGCAAACTTAAAGTAGATGATGCAGTTATTAAAGATTGGAATAGAGTCGGTTGGGGAAATATTACATATGATCAAGGCTTTATGGGATCATCTAATGTTGCTGCTTCAAAACTTGCTTTAACACTAGGTCGTGCTAAGTTAAAAGATTTCTATTCAAATCTTGGATTTGGCACTAAAACAGGATTACCTTTTCCTAATGAAAGTGCTGGTACTATTAACTTTAAATATAATACAGAAGTAGCGAGTGCTTCTTATGGTCAAGGTATTACAGTAAACGCAATGCAAATATTACAGGCACTCACAACACTTTCTAATAATGGAACAATGATAAAGCCATATATTGTTTCAAAAATAGTTAATAGTGAAACTGACGAAACAATTTTAGAAAATGAAAGAACTGAAATAAGAAAAGTATGTAGTGAAGAAACAGTAAATAAACTTATAAAAATAATGAGAGGTGTAGTGGATGGAAGTGCTAAAATGTCAACAGGTACTGGCTACTACATAAAAGGTATAGATTTAGTAGGTAAAACAGGTACTGCAGAAATCGCATCACCAAAAGGTGGATACTTAAGGGGAGATAAAAATACATTAAAAAGTTTTGCCGCCTTATTTCCAGGAGAAGACCCAGAAATCATAATTTATACAGCGATATCAAAAACATCTAAATCAAGTACAATGAAAACAGCTATCAAAAATCTTGTTAAAAACGTATCAACTTATTTAAATATATATGGTAATAAAGAATCAAGTGAATCAAAATCATATACAGTAGAATCCTTCATAAATAAAGACGCTGACTCTTCTGCATTAATATTAGAAAACAATAATATGGAATCAGTAATAATAGGTGAAGGAGAAAAAATAATAAAACAATATCCAAACAAAGGAGTAACACTTAATGTAAATAATAAAGTATTCTTACTTACAAATGATAATAAATATAAAATGCCTAATATAAAAGGTTGGTCAAGAAACGATGTTCTTACATTTGCTAAACTAATTAATTTAAATGTTACATTTGAAGGAACTGGTTATGTTGATTCATTTAATATAAAAGAAGATACCAAAATAGATTTAAATGTGACTTTAGAAGTAAAATTGAAAGAAAAATATAAAACAGACAATAGTTCGACATAATTTTCAAAATGTTTGTTATAAAATGTTCTCGTGAGGTGAGTTATGAGAACATTTTATTTATTCCAAATTAAAGAAGGAGTACTAAAGAACTATAAAAATAATTATGAAGAACTATATAATTTACTTGAAAGTATTCATTATTTAAAGACAGAAGATATTGTTCTTGGATTTAATATATTTGATAAAATAGTAAGTCCAATGGATAAAGAAAATGTAAATGATTATATAAGAAAAAAGAATTTGGATAAAGAAAGTTATATATGCTATAACTATACTCATACAATAAATGATTTCTATTTTAATGAGACTTCTAAAATGGTAATTAATAATTCTCATATAAAGATTAAAACTAATAAGAATGTACCATCTTTTTTCTATAATATTAGAACATTTAATAATATATTTGTATGTGATTTTATTAATCATGATTATTTTCTACTTGAAGATACTATATATTCTTGCATATCTGTTTAAGAATATGCTAAAATTGATATAGAAGGAGTGATATTATGTATTTATATATTTTAACTACTACATGTAATAATGGATGTAATAATTTATGGATTGATATTTTATATCTTGTTATTGGTTTAGTAGTAGGAATTATTGCTGGATTTTTAATTTCTAAAAAGTTAGTTTCAAAACAGTTAAAAGAAAATCCACCTATTAATGAAGAAATGATTAAAACATTGATGAGAGGTATGGGAAGAAATCCAAGTCAAAAACAAGTTAATCAAATGATGAAACAAATGCAAAGATTTCAATAGAAAGTTGGTAAAATATCAACTTTTTTTAAATTTATAAAAAAATTAATTAAAAAAGAAGTGTTTTTAAAACTTTTCGCTAATAATAATA
>UMHM01083770.1_pt1 | contig 11447 bp, 10 predicted proteins | sample 1965501 | NCBI WGS metagenome assembly UMHM01 (sample SAMEA4836095, study PRJEB28245) | human gut metagenome | biome: gut microbiome; material: fecal sample | place: Denmark | collected 2008
TGGTTGGAACCTATTTTGCAGCGCCCCGGAAAAACCCTCTTCCGTCCCGGACATACACGCGTTTTCAGGATGCAAGAGAAGTGCCGAACGGCTCCGACCTCCGAACCGGAATAGCGACAAAGCCGATATTTCAGAACAGATGCAAATGCGATTCGCAAAATACGAAGGTGCCGGCAACGACTTCATCCTGCTCGACCTGCGGAACGGCGGAGCGACTCCCCAAAGCGCGGAGATCGCCCGTCTGTGCGACCGCCATTTCGGCATCGGAGCCGACGGTCTGATGACGCTCGCCGCTTCCGCCGTATCCGGCTGCGACTGTTCGATGCGCTACTACAACGCCGACGGCTCGCCGGGCGAGATGTGCGGCAACGGAGGCCGCTGCTTCGCCCTGTTTGCCCATCACCTGGGCATCGGCGGCGACATCAAGCGGTTCGACTCGACGGACGGCATCCACGAAGCCAGGATGCTTCGTATCGACGGGCTGCGAAGCACCGTAGAGCTGGGAATGATCGACGTCGAACGGATCGACCGGGGCGACGGATACTGGTTCCTCGATACGGGCGTTCCCCACTACGTCGAATTCACGGACGACCTCGAAGCCGTGGACGTCATCGGACGCGGACGCCGGATACGCTACGACAAACGCTTCGCCAAAGGCACCAACGTCAATTTCGTCAAGGTAGTCGGTCCCGGGCATATCGCCGTCCGCACCTACGAACGCGGCGTGGAGGACGAAACCCTCGCCTGCGGCACGGGATCGACCGCTGCGGCGCTGGTCACCCACCTCGCGGCCCAGCCTTCCGTCACAGCGTTCCGCATCGACGTACGCGGCGGACGGCTCGGCATCGCCTTCGACGAGCCGAAACCCGGCATCTACACCCGCATCCGCCTTTCGGGAGAGGCCCGCAAAGTATTCGAAGGCAGCTACGATACCGCCAACTTTCAATCCTAAATCTATTTTTTCTTCTCCGATCCATGAAAACGAACAAGGGATTCCGCGACGAAAACCATGCGGACGAACTTCGTAAGGCCAAACGGCTCGAGCCGATCCACAAAAGCGGCAAGGAACGCCACACCATCTACCGCGAACTCGACGACGAGGAAGACGATGCGCCCGCACGCCCCAAGCGGGAATCGGCGTTCGACTATTTCGACGACGAGGAAAACTGAAAATCCACCCGACAATGGTTGAAAAATTCATTACGGCAGGCGACACGCCCGTCCATGTGTGCGACTCCGAAAAAGGAGACCGGTGCGCGGTCCTGTTGCACGGTTATCTGGAGTCGATGCTCGTCTGGGACGATTTCGTCCCCTATCTTTACAAACAGGTACGCGTGATTACGCTCGACCTGCCGGGGCACGGGATCTCGGTGGTCAAAGGGCCTGTACACACGATGGAATACCTGGCCGATGTGGTGAAGGATACGCTCGATGCGCTCGGTATCGCCCGCTGTACCCTGGTGGGACATTCGATGGGCGGTTACGTCGCCCTGGCTTTCTGCGAGAAATACCCCGAACGGCTCGACGGCGTGGTGCTGCTCAGTTCGACGCCGGACGCCGATACGGACGAAAAGAAAGAAAACCGCCTGCGGGAAATCAAATTGGTCGAAGCAGGCAAAAAGGACGCGCTGGCCCGCGTAGCTCCCGAAGCGGGCTTCGCTCCCGAAAACCGGCCGCGAATGCGCGACGAGATCGAAGATCTGGTCGAACAGGTATTCGTCACCGAAGACGAAGGGATCGCAGCCCTGCTGCGCGGTATGATCGAGCGGCCCGACCGCAACGAAATGCTCCGCCGCTCTGCGGTGCGGCAGCTCTTCATCTTCGGTAAGCACGACGGCTATATTCCCCTCGAAAAAGCCGAAGCACTGGCGGCGGCCCATCCTCAGGCTCGCATCGCCTGGCTCGAACATTCGGGACACATGGGATTCCTCGAAGAACCCGAAATCACGGCTCGGGCCCTGTTGGATTTTATGGGAACGGAAAACGAACCGGAATCCCGATAGCGAAAGTTTCCTAAAAGGGAAACTTTTTCATTTTTATTTCTCCAGACGCAGATGCAGAATCGGAAACGGCCGGTCGGCATCGTCCGTTTCGCTACGCCCGACAACCGCAAACCCCATACGCAGGTAAAAACCCACCGCCTGCGGATTCTGTTCATTGACATCGACCGAATCAGCTCCCTGGCGGGCGACGGCCCACTCCACCAACTTGCGTCCGCAGCCTCTGCCCCGGTATTCGGGCCGAACGAACAACATGGCGATATGACTTCCGTTCAGACCGATGAACGCCACGATACGCCCCGCATCCCGCAGGCAGCGAAGTTCGACCGCCGGCAGGTAGCGGACAGGCAACAGAGAACGCAATTCCCGAATATCCGCCTCGGAGAGAAAATCATGGGTAGCCCGCACGGAAGCCTCCCACACTTCGGCCAGCTCTTCGAAATCGTCCGGTCCGACCTTTACAACGCTCATCTGTCAATGATTAAAATATATCCGACGATCGCTTATTCGCGGTACTGGCCGCGTTTATGATTCCGAACTGTTCCCAAATCCCTTCCTCCGAAAGAATCTGCATTGTTACGCCCGGCATATAAGCGAATTCATTATCAACCGATAAAAAAGACGATCCCCGCCAGATGCGACAACAGCGCCAGGTCGATAAACAGATGCCAGACCAGGTGGTGGTAGCGGAATCCCTTCTTCGCATAAACGATCGCTCCGGCCGTATAGAGGACCCCGCCCAGCAGGATCAGCAACAGCAGAGGCAGCGAAGCGTTCCGAATCAGCCGAGGCAGGAAAAAGATCGCCGTCCAGCCCATCACCAGATAAATCGTCAGGCTCAAAGCCGGGATGGAACGCCGGGCCAGCGTCTTATACAGAATACCCAGCAGAACGGCCGTCCACTGCAAAACGGTGACGAAGACACCCTGCCAGCCGCCGATCACGAGCAGCGCTACGGGGGTATAGGTTCCGGCGATGGCGACGAAGATGAAGATATGGTCGAGCTTGTGGAAAACGGCCTTGTGCTTCGAATCCGGGCGCATCGAATGGTAGAGCGTCGAAGCGAGCAACATCAGAAAGATCGAAATGACGCAGACGCTTACCGACACCGACGCCAGCACGGGCCGGGCATCGTGCAGATAGGTCCACACCGCAGCGAAAGGCAGCAGACAAAGGGTCAGCGGCAGCATCACGGCATGCGAAACCGTGTTGGCCACCTCCTCGCCGTAGGTGGGTACGTAGGGCAAACGGACTTTTTCCTCTTTTTTCATAGACGACGTATAATTCTGTTCTACAAAGATACGTTTTTTATACAACTGCATCGGTTTTTGCACAAGATTATTCCGTGAAATCCCCGACGGCGCTTTGCGATGCCGAAGATTTTCGCTACTTTTGAAAAACAGTAAAACTTTCCGGAAAATGGATTTGACCCGTTATGACAAGCTGCGCAGCGCGATCCGCCGAACGCTCTCGCCCGACGAGGCGGCCGCAGCCGACCGCGCCCTGGAATATGCTGCCGAACATACCGCTTCGCAGGTACGACACGACGGCTCGCCGATGCTGGACCACGCCGCCGAAGTAGCGCGGATCGGGCTGGAGGAGATCGGGCTGGGAGGCGACTCGGTCGTGGCCGCCATTCTCCACGACGTAGTCCGCACAGCCAGTCGGCAGGACGAAGAGACATTCCTGCGGCTGACGGACGAGATCCGGGACCGCTTCGGCAAGGAGGTGCTCGGCATGACCGTAAGTCTGAGCCACATCTCCGATATTCGCCTGAAAGCCTCCCGGGAGCAGGCGGAAAATTTCCGCGAGCTGATCGTCTCCTATTCGGAAGATCCGCGCGTGATCCTGATCAAGCTGGCCGACCGGCTCGAGGTGATGCGCCGCCTCGAAATTTTCCCCCGCGAAAAGTGGCGCAAGAAGAGCTGGGAGAGCCTCAACCTCTACGCCCAAATCGCCCACAAACTGGGTCTATACAACATCAAGAGCGAACTCGAAGACATCGCCCTGCGCTATCTCGAACCCCAGGACTACCAGCATATCGCCGACAAACTGGCCGAGACCGAAAGCGAACGCCGGGCCTTCATCGCCCGCGTCCTCGAACCCATCACGCAGCGGCTCGACCAGGCGGGGCTGCGCTATCACGTCAAGAGCCGCACCAAGTCGATCTTCTCGATCTGGAACAAGATGCGCAAGCAGCACGTCCCGTTCGAGGGGGTATATGACATCTTCGCCATCCGTATCATCCTGGACTGTCCGCTCGAAGAGGAGAAGCAGCAATGCTGGACGGTCTATTCGATCGTCACGGATTTCTACACGCCCAATCCCGAGCGGATGCGCGACTGGATCTCCATCCCCAAATCCAACGGCTACGAATCGCTCCACACCACCGTCGCCACCAAAGAGGGACGGTGGGTCGAAATCCAGATCCGCACCGAGCGGATGGACGCCGTGGCGGAGCGGGGCATCGCGGCCCACTGGCGCTACAAAGGCGTAAACGCGGGATCGGACGGGAGCGAAATGTGGATGAAACAACTCCGGGAGCTAATGGAAGACAAGACCCGTCCGCTGGCCCAGAACTTCGACGCCAAGCCCTCCTCGGGCGAAATTTTCGTCTTCACCCCCGGCGGCGACCTGCGCAAGCTGCCCGAAGGAGCCACGGTGCTGGATTTCGCCTTCGACATCCACACCTCGCTGGGGCTCACCTGCTCGGGCGGCAAGGTCAATAACCGTCCGGCGGCGATCCGCGACGTACTCCACAACGGAGACATCGTCGAAGTGCTGACGCAGAAGAATCAGAAGCCCAAAGCCGACTGGCTGGGGTTCGTCACCACGTCGAAGGCCCGCACCCGGATCAAGGCCTCGCTGCGCGAGGAACACACCAAGAACGCCCGTCTGGGACGGGAAGAGTTGGAGCGCAAACTCAAGAACTGGAAACTGCCCCTGACCGTCGATGAAGGGGTCGGCATCCTCTGCAAGCACTTCAAACTCCGCACGGGAACGGAACTTTACGCCTCGATCGGCACCGAAAAGATCGACCTCATGCAGATCAAGGAGCTGCTTCAGGCCCATCTGTCGGGCGAAGCGGAGGAAGAGCGCCGGGCCGCAGCAGCAGCCATCGAGTCCGAAAAACGACGCAAAGCCGAAAAAGTTTCGACCCAGAGCAGCGGCGACGCACTCATCATCGACGAAAAGATCGGACAGCTCGACTACAAACTGGCCAAATGCTGCAATCCGATCCACGGCGACGAAATCTTCGGCTTCATCACCGTAGGTGCCGGCATCACGATCCACCGTACGGACTGCCCCAACGCACAGCGTCTCCGCAGAAACTACCCCTACCGGGTACTCGAAGCCCGCTGGCGCGACGAAGCGCAGGGCGCGTTCCGGGTGTCGATCCGCGTGGTGGCCAGCGACACGACGGGGATGATCAACCACATCGCCGAAGTAATCAACCGCGACCTGAAGTTGAGCATCCGCTCGATGAACCTGTCGCCGGGCGGCGGCCTGCTCTCGGGCGTGATCCACGTCGAAGTGCCCGGTACGGGCATGGTCGATATGCTGATCCACTCGATCCTGCGGATCAAAGGCGTGCAGAAAGCCTACCGCGTCAATAACTGAAAACGCCCCGAAAAGAGAAAGCCGCCTTTATCAGGCGGCTTCTTCGTCGCATCCGACGGGTCGGCAACCCGCCAGCGCATCATAAAAAGCAGTAAAAAAAGATACAAAACAGCCCGCAGAAAACCACCCTCGACCTGCAAGTGTATCCTGTCATAAAAAAGAGTGTGTTGAAATGAAAATTTCAGGCACGATCCTAAAGGGTGTCGGAATGGATGCAAGGCAAGGCATTGAGGGTAAGGGTGACAGTCTTTTACTATGGCAAATGACTTAACCCGTATCCCGATAATAACTACCGTTGTGTGTCATTCGGACACACCGCCATACACCTGTTCGGGTCCCATGTCCGGAAATTTACAACGGACCTCCGCCGATCGGACAATCCGCACTCCCGCCCGGAAATCCGAGCCGAGCCGCAGAAAATCCAGACAACAGGTCAAAAATTCGCACGAGGAACCCGGAACCAAGCTGCACGGGCAACCGCTTCCCTACCGGTCCCGCTCACCGACATAGACACAGAGGTTGGCCAATGCGTCGCGGTATTCGGAAGGTTCGTATTCGGAGAGCACGGACATCGCCCGCGCGAGGTATTCCTGCATGACGCGGGCCGCCTTTTCCATACCGCCCTCGTTCTCGACGATGTGCTGCAAATATTCGACCGACTCATCCTCCTCGTGGCAACGGGCCAGCCGTGCCTGCAACTCCCTGCGGCGCTCCTCGCCGACCGACTCGAGCACCGTGAGCAGCGGCAGGGTCACCTTGTGTTCGCGCAAGTCGTTGTTGGAGGGCTTGCCCGTACGGGCCGTGCGGGTATAGTCCAGAATGTCGTCCTGAATCTGGAACGCCATGCCTATCGACTCGCCGAACTTGCGCATGAGCGCCTGTTTTTCACGGGACGCACCGACGGCCAGCGCTCCGGCCGAAGCGCTCACCCCGATCAGGCAGGCGGTTTTCTTGTAGATGATATCCAGGTACGACGCCCGCGTCATCTCCTGCCGGTTCGCCTTGTCATTTTGCAGAATCTCTCCCTCGCAAAGCGTAGCGATGGCACCGCAAACGTGAGTCACCAGGTCGAACTGGCCGCTCTTGAGGCCGAGGTCCATATTTTTGGCCAGGATGTAATCTCCGACTACGACCGCATTGCGCGACTGCCAGCGGGCATTGACCGAAGCCCGGCCCCGGCGCATGTCCGATTCGTCGATCACATCGTCGTGGATGAGCGAGGCCACGTGGATCATCTCGACCAACGTGGCTGCGAGCAGTGCGCGCAGACCGCCGCTGCGCTGCCCCGCCGGAGCGTTGAGCGCCGCAGACAGCAGCACCGTCATCGGACGAATCCCCTTGCCCCGCGCCGAGAGCGCATAATCGAGCATCTCGGAGAGCAACGTGCCGTCCGCCGTGAATTTTTGCCGGATGAACTGCTCGAAGGCCTCCAGATCACCCTCGACCGGCTTGCGGATCATATCGAGTGTTACCATAACCGAACTTTTGTTTACGTCGAAAAAAGGTTAGCCGAATACAGAGCGATTGTCTCCCCGCCGGAATACAACCGCCCCGAGCCTGGGATCAATCCGTGCAAAGGTAGTGATTTTTCGCTGAGTCGGGGAGGAAACTCAATGTTTTTTCGTACCTTTGGCAATCGACAAAAACATTCCAGATGACCCGCTTCAAAGAGATTCTCCCGAAAGTGCTGCCGACGGGCGCGGCCCTGCTGCTCTTCTTCATCGTCAGCGCCCTCTATTTCGCCCCCCAGTTTCGCGGCGAAGTGCTGCCGCAGCACGACGTGCAGCAATACGAAGGCATGGCCAAGGAGATCTGGGACAACCGTGCCCAAACGGGCGAAGATCCCCAGTGGGCGGGGCGGATGTTCGGCGGCATGCCCGCCTATCTGATTAACGTGGCCTACCCGGCACAGCTGGTCAAAAACACGGCAGGACAGATCGTTAAAATTATAAACACTCCCGCAGCCTTCGTCTTCTTCGCCATGGTTTCCATGTGGCTGATGCTCCTGATCGTCGGGGTGAATCCCTGGGTCGGCATCATTCCGTCGCTCATGTACGGCCTTTCGACCTACTTTTTCCTCATCATCGGCGCGGGTCACGTGACCAAAATGTGGGCACTGGTATATGCCCCCCTGATGATGGGCGGCGCATGGCTTACGCTGCGGAGCAACATGTGGCTCGGCGGAGCGCTCACGGCCCTTTTCGCCTCGCTCGAAATCGGCGCCAACCATCCGCAGATCACCTACTATTTCCTGCTGGCCATGGCCGCGCTGTGGATCAGCGAAGGAATCGTCGCCTTCCGAAAAAAGCACCTGCCTTCGTTCGTCCGCCGCACGGCGGTACTGCTGGCCGCAGGCATTCTGGCCGCCGGCTCGAACTTCGCTCCTCTGTGGTACACGATGCACCACTCGAAACAGACCATCCGCGGCGGTTCGGAACTCGCCGCCGGCGAGGAAACCTCCCAGGAAGGGTTGGCACTCGATTACGCTACGGCGTGGAGCTACGGACGCGCCGAAAGCTGGAACCTGTTGATTCCCGACTTCATGGGCGGCGATTCGGGTCGGGCGTTCACACGCGACGGCAAGGTGGCCGAGGCCTTGAAACCGTACGGGCTGGAGGGTATCGCGGAGCAACTGCCCGCCTACTGGGGGCAGCAGCCCTACACCGCAGGACCGACCTACCTGGGCGCCGCCGCCCTGTTCCTGGCTCTGCTGGGACTCCTGCTGGCATCGGGACGCAACAAGTGGTGGATCGCAGCCGTCAGTCTGCTGACGCTTTTGCTGGCCTGGGGACATAATTTCATGGGATTCACCGAATTCGCCTTCAAATACCTGCCCGGCTACAACAAGTTCCGCACCGTATCGATGGCCCTCGTGGTGGTCGAATGGACGGTTCCCCTGCTCGCGGCGTTGGCTCTGATGCCCCTCTGGCGGGGAGAGGTGCCGCGTCGAAAACTCCTGCGGGCCCTCGCCTGGGCCGGAGGCATCACGGGCGGTTTCTGCCTGCTCTTCGCCGTAGCCGGCAGCGCGATCTTCGACTTCGGCCGGACGGAAGCCGCCGATTTCATGAGCCGCCAATACTACCAGATGTTCCAAGCCGCAGGTATGCAGGAAGCCATCGCACAGGGCGCTCCCGAAGAGTTGGGAGAGGTGACGGCCGACGCCATGGCCGCCGACCGGGCCGCGATCATGCGCTCCGATGCCTGGCGCTCGCTCGTAATGATCGCCCTCGCGGCGGGCAGCGTGCTGCTCTTCGCCCTGGGACGGATCAGACGGGGCTGGCTCATAGCGCTGCTCGGCGTGATCGTTCTGATCGACCTGGTGCCGGTCAACCTGCGCTACCTGCCTCAAAGCCGCTTCGTCGCCGCACGGCGCCAGCAGATACAGCCCACGGAAGCCGACCGCGCGATCCTGCGCGACCCGGAACCCGGATTCCGGGTGCTGAACCTCACGGTCAGCCCCTTCAACGATGCTACGACCTCCTACTTCCATCGCTCGGTGGGCGGCTACCACGGCGCCAAACTGGCCCGCTACCAGGACTTGATCGAGCGTTATCTCACGTCGATGGACGAGGGCGTACTCGACATGCTCAACACGCGTTACCTCATCCGCTTCGACCCGGCGGGACAGCCCGTCGCCGAATTGCGGGCCACAGCCAACGGCCCGGCCTGGTTCGTCCAGGAGGTCGTCGATGCGGACACTCCGCAGAAAGAAATCGACGCACTGGGGCGCATCGACACCAAAACGGCGGCTGTCATCAACACCCGTGAGTTCGATATCCGCCCCCTGATCGGCGGCGAAGGGGAAATCCGTCTGGAGGAGTACCGGCCCAATTATCTCCGGTACGAATACACGGCCACTGCGCCCGGTACGGCGATCTTCTCGGAGATCTACTACAAGGACGGCTGGACAGCCTATATCGACGGCATCGAAACTCCCTATTTCCGAGCCGACTACCTGCTGCGGGGAATGGAGCTTCCGGCCGGTACGCACACGGTCGAATGGCGGTTCCGCGCCCCCGGCTGGAACGTCGCCGAAGGCGTGACGCTCGCCTCGTCGCTCGCGATTCTCGCAGGCATCATTGCAACCGTTATACTCGTTTTACGCCATGAAAGACGACAAAAGACTCAAGCGTAAGGTACGCAATTCCTACATCGTTTCGAACATCAGCATCGCCCTGGTGCTCTTCCTGCTGGGATCGGTGGGATACCTCATGACGGCCGCCATGCAGGTGGCCCGCACGTTGCAGGAGAGCGTCACCGTCACCGTCGAGCTCCGCAACGGAGCGGACGAAAAACAAAAAGAATCGCTCCGCAAACGGTTCGAAGCCAACGAGCTGGTGAGCCATGTGGAATACAGCTCCAAAGACGATAAACTGAACGACACCGATTTCCGGCAGATGTTCGAACAGGAGTTCGAGGCGATCCTCGAAGAGAATCCGCTGCTCGACTCGTTCGAATTGACCCTGTCAGCCGATTCGGCGGACCCGGACAAGCTCGAAACCTTCATCGCCCAAATTGCCGAACTCGACGGCGTGGACCGGGTTTCCTATCCGGCACAGACCGTCGAGCGGCTGCATGCCACGATCGCGAAGATCCGGCTGGTGCTGCTACTCTTCGGCGGAGCCCTGCTCGTCATCTCGCTCATCCTGCTGAACAACACGATCCGGCTGGCGATCTTCTCGAAACGCTACCTGATCAACACGATGAAGCTCGTAGGGGCAACCAAATGGTTCATCATGCGACCGTTCCTGGGCAGCAGCATCACGCAGGGCATTCTTTCGGGAATCATCGCCTCGGCACTCTTCCTGACGGCCGTTTACGGACTGAACGAGGCGGTTCCGGAACTGATGTCGCTGGCCGAAACCATGAAAATCGGAATCATCGTGGGCGGCATGGTATTGGGCGGCATCCTGATCTCGCTCTGCTTCACGTTCTTCGCCGTCAACAAGTTCGTCAACATGAAATCCAACAAGATCTATCTCTACTAAAAATCCCCGTACCATGAAAAAATTCAAGGAGATCAACGATAAAAACGATCCGAAGATGCCGCTCTCGCTCAAAAATTACATCCTGTTGCTCGCCGGACTGATCGTCATCATTCTGGGCTTCGTCCTGATGGCCGGCGGCGGCAGCGACTCGCCCGACGAGTTCAACTACGCCATGTTTTCCTGGCGCCGCATCACGCTCGCCCCGATCCTGGTGATCGGCGGCTTCATCTTCGAAATTTACGCCATTCTCAAACGATTCTGAATCCGGACTTCTCCGACCGCCGGAAGCCGGGTTGAAACCCGCGCATCCCCCGATACCGAAATATCCCCGAGAACTGTAAAATGGAAACCATTCAAGCTATCATCCTGGGCATCGTCCAGGGCCTGACCGAATTCCTGCCCGTATCGAGCAGCGGCCACCTGCAGCTGGCCAAAGAACTGCTGGGCGTCGATCCCGAAGTGGGAGGACTCACCTTCGATCTCACGCTGCACGCCGCGACGGTCTTGAGTACGATCGTCGTGCTCTGGAGCGAAATCAAACGCTTGGTCGTGGGACTCTTCTCCAAACGATTCAACGCGGAACAGGCCTACGTGCTGAAGATCATCCTTTCGATGATCCCGGTGGTCATCGTGGGCTTCACGCTGGAGCCTTTCCTCCAGTCGCTGGTCGAGGATCTTCCCAACCACGGGATCCTGCTGCTGGTCGGAGCGATGCTGCTGGTCACGGCCATACTGCTGACTTTCGCCTACTACGCCAAACCCCGCCACAAGGAGACCATCTCCTACCGCGACGCTTTCATCATCGGTCTGGCGCAGGCGGTCGCCACACTGCCGGGTC
>UMHM01053225.1_pt1 | contig 11446 bp, 14 predicted proteins | sample 1965501 | NCBI WGS metagenome assembly UMHM01 (sample SAMEA4836095, study PRJEB28245) | human gut metagenome | biome: gut microbiome; material: fecal sample | place: Denmark | collected 2008
CCGCCACCGGGTAGGCGTCCGGCTCCGGCTGCTGCTGAATGCGGAACTCCGGGTCGCTCCACTTGCCGGAGGCGTCCGGCGTGGAGCAGACGCAGAGGTAGCCGCTCCGCGGCTGGATGCCGGTGACGCCGGAGACGCGGACGAATTCGCCGTTCCGGTTCAGCCAGCCGCCGGTCACGTCGAGCGTTCCCTCGTTGTTCGGGGTCACCCGATAGCAGGGAAACATCACGCTGCCGCCGGAACCGCCGCCAGCGGTCCGCCGCGCCTGCAGTGTGCCGTCGCCGGTGTTCAGGATCGTGTAGCCGTCGCCGCGCGGATGGTCCGCCGCCCACTCGCAGAAATCGCGAAGCTCACGAAACCAGGAGGGCGCAATCGCCCGCACCGGCGTTGTCCCGTAGGGAATGTTTGGAAATTTCGGCTTCATTCGTATATATCCTGGTCGACCTTTTCACTGTTCAGGTAGGAAACCGTGAGCTCCCAGTATTTGCCCGTCTTCCGAATCGAGGAACCGCCGCGCAGCCACTGGCCCGACCGCCCGAATGTATCGGGCGGCGTCTGAATGGTGTAGTCACGTGCGGCAGAGCGCTCGAGAAACGATTTGTTCGTCGAGCGCGAGATCTCCGTAACCGTGCAGATGCCGCTTCGAAACGACTCGACGCCGGGTTTGCTCTCCGCGCACAGGCAGAACCAGCCTTCCGGAACTTTTTCGTCCGGCTTTGCCCAGGCGTACAGGGCCGCGTCTTCCGAGGAGAGCGTTTTCTCCGCAGCCGTTTCCCACCAGGCGGGAATGGCGGTGGTCCCCGCCTTGGCGAGCAGCACGTGGTTCCACCGGACGCGGTAGCGCGGATGCTGCGCGAGCGGGACGTCGTTATCCTGCGTATTGTACTCGACCTCCCGCCGGACGGTTGCCTCGCTCCCCTCGTCGGACTCCTTCACGCCGTAGGTCAGCGTGACCGTGTAGGTTTTCCGCCCCTGGTCCGCGGCGATCGTCCGGCCGATCAGCTGCAGGTAGTTGAACCGGGAGAAAAACGGATCATCCGGGTCAAAATAGCTGCCGTAGGTCGGCAGGTTTTTCGCCAGGCCGGCTGCGGTGGCGATGATTTTTACAGTGACGCTCTCCTCGCCGTCCTGCCCGGAAACCTCCGGATAACCCGGCTGAATCACCCACTCGGGGTTGCCGATTAATTTTGCCATTTTCCCCTCCTGTTACGAGAGAACGCCGCCGATTCGGCCGTTGATTCTGTTCACACCCTCCAGCAGCTCGCCGAGGAGCTGATTCCGCTCCCGGTCGATGGATTTCACGCTGTTCGGACCAAAGTTGTAGAGGCCGATTTTCGTCAGGCTGTCGGTCATCAGCCGGTCCCGTTTGAGTGTCGGTGCCGCTCCGGCGGCAGCCGCCCGCGGCTGCTCCGGTTTGGTGTCCTGTTTCGCGTTGTTTCGCTCGTTTTGTTTTTGCTGCGCGTCGGCCTGCCATTTTGCGACGGTGTCGGTCGCTTTTTTCGCAAACTGGTCGATCGTTTTTTTGCCGGCCTCGATGTTTGCCGCGGCCTGCTTGAACTGCCCGGCGGCGCTCAATACCCGGTCATACGCCTTTTTATTCAGTTCGGAACCCGTTTTTTCCAGACTGTTCCATTCCCGGTTTTTCACTGCGGCACGGCGGGACGCCTCCTTGAAATCCTGCCCGGATAGAACCGCCTGCATCTCTTTTTTCGCGGTATCCCCTGCGGACTTCGCGAAATTTTCCAGGTTTCGCACAAAAGCCGGCTTCTCGACCAGGTCGATGTCAACGCCCGGAATTTTGTTGAGCATTCCGATCACAGCGTTCACCCCGTTCAGCACGAGGTTGATCGTCGCCGCCCAGAACCCGGAAATCCCGGCGAGCAGGGCGTTCCACGTTGCCGAGTAAACGCGGTTAATCACCGTAGCGACGGCGTTGAACTGCTCCCGGGCCCAGTTCAGCGCTTTCATGATACCGGCAAACGCGATAATTGCGCTCCCCTGAATTCCGTAGAACGCCGCCATGCCGATATCGCAGATTGCGTTGAATCCGGCGACGCCGTACTCCTTCGCGACCAGCAGCTGCCGTGCGACCGTTGCACCCATGTCGATCGCAGTGTAGGCGACGGTCGCAATGTACTGGACCATCCGGCCGTCCTGGCACATCGCGACGATTTCGTCAGCCCAGCCCTGAAAGTAGGTGAGAACCGATTTGACCAGCGGTTCAATCGCCTCGCCGATCAGGCTGCCGGCGTATTCGAGCTGGCCGACAATCGCGCCCCAGATGCCGCTGACCGTTTTGCTCTGCTGGTCCATCATGTTCGCGTAGACGCCGCCTTTGCCTGACATTTTGTCGAACGCGGCGGAAATCGCCTCGGCGGAGATCTGCCCTTTCGAGGCCATGTCGTAAATTTCGTCGCCGCCCTTGCCGAACTCCTCGCCGAGCAGCTTGACGATAGGGATGCCCGCCTCGACCATCTGGTTCAGATCTTCCGAGTCAGCTTTTCCCTTTGCGAAAATCTTTCCGTAAATCGAGGAGAGTTCGTTAAAATCCTTCCCGGAACCGGCGGCGACGTCGCCGACCTTCCGCAGGACGCTTTCCACGTCTCCCGCGGCAACGCCGAACCCGAGCAGCGTTTTCGCCGCCCGGTTCACCTGGTCGCCGCTGTAGGGGGTGGAGTTCGAGAACCGGTCGAGTTTCGCCATCATCGCATCGCCCGCCTGGATGCTGCCGAGCATGGTTTGGAACGACAGCCGGGTCGTCTCGGCGCGGGCTCCGAGCTGGAAAATTTTCGTCGCGACGCCGCCGATTCCGGCGCCGGCGGTCACCAGTCCGACCAGCGACCCAACCTTTACCAGGCTCAGACTGGTCACCTTCTGAACCACCCGGTCGAGCCCGCTGTAAACGCTGCGGATTCCGGTGACCGCGCCGGAGACCTGCGCCCCCAGGCGGATGATTAACGAGGTCGATGCCATTTCTTCATTGCCTCCGTGTGCTCCTCACGCATGATCCGCGCAAGCTCGATTTCCTCCGGGAGGAGCGGTTCCAGCCGGTCGGGATTCTGCCCGAGATCCAGCTGAATCTCCTCGGCGTATGCGAGCACGCGGTCCCAGCGCATCGCCAGGATGTCGCGCTCGGACCAGTGCAGGTTTGTCGCGAGTCCGTACAGCAGCCGGCTCCACCAGTAGTAGTCGAGGACGCCGCTCTCGTCCCCGGTCAGTTTTTTGCGTAGGGATGCGACGTCAATTTTTCGACGTCGAGCGTTTCGAGGTCCTCCGGGTCGAGGTTGATCTCCTCAAAAAACGCCATCGCCCGCTCGATGATGTTCCCCTCGTCAAGCTGCTGCATGATCGTATTGCGCACAAGCTCCGGCGGCTGTGCGAGCACGTACAAAACGAGCATGCCGCGCTCAAATGCGCTCACGCCGGGGTTGCGCCCGATCACTGCCGGGATCACCCAGGCGTGCGCAAACGTTTTGTAATAGAATTTCACCCCCTTGAGGGTGACGTAATCGGGGGCGAACTCCGCGCCGAGCGCGGCGCGGTTGCGCGCCTCCGCGAGCTGATCGATTGCCTGATTCACACGCTCCATGACGTCACCTCAATCACGCTCCCTGTCCACCTGTCGAGGCGGCGGCGGCCCCGTCGATCTTCGGGTAATAGTACCCCTCGATCGAAAACTCGCTGGTGTCGCCCTTTTTCCGTTTGAACGAGGCGGAGTCAACGTGAATTTTGAGTGTGCCCTTGCCGTCTTTCACCTTGAATGCGAGCTCCTCGCCGACGAGGTCGTCGCTCTCGACCGGCGTTTCCCCCTCGATGGCGAGGGGAGTGAATGTTCCGGAAAATTTCTTTTTCCCGGTGTCGGTGTAGAGCAGGGAAACCGTGTCCCCCTCGCCGTTTTTGATCTCTTTTTTGTCCGCCTCCAGGTTGATGTCCTGCGACTCGCAGATGCCCCAGACCTCGTCCGGAGTCCCGGGATGAAGGACCGCCAGGCCGACTTGTTTCATGCTCATTGCTGCAACTCCTTGCTTAAAAATTCTGTGCCTTCCAGCGTGACCAGATAGGCGGAAACGTTCTCCTCCGACTGGATCGGCGTGACCGAATCCGGGACGAATTCGATCCCGCACGCCTCCGGCTGGTTCAGCCCCTCCGGCGTCAACGTCGGGAGAAACGCCGACAGCACCTGTTCGGTCAGCTCCCAGATTCCGGCGGCGTCGCCGCTGAGGTAACGGTTGAACTCGCCGACAATGAAAATCATCGGCCGGATGGTCCGTTTCAGCGCGTCGTGGTCGTATTCGATCGTGCCGATTGCGACGACCGCAGCAGGCAGATTCGCCATCGCCTCCAGCATCTGCCACACCTGGCCGCCATTGCTGGCCTGCGCATAGGTGACGTGCTCAAACGCGCCGGTCGCGCGGATCATCGCCGCGAGCTCCTCCGCGATCTCCTGAACCGGTGTGTACATTTTGTCAATACCCCGTCATTTTTTCGCGCCCGAAAACGGGCTCGTTGCCGGCGATAAACGCGATCGACGCGCCGCCGCTCTCCTCGTCCTGCGCCGCGCCGGCCAGCGTCATTGTGCCGCCGGCGATTTTTTCCAGGTACTCGCGCACCTGTTTCACGCGGTTTGCGAGGTTTTCCGGCATTTTTCCTTTGCCGGATCTCGACCAGGCGAGCTCCTCCGCGAGCGTCACCGCCCAGTGCCGGAGCAGCGGGAGCGACCCCTCGGCCGTGACCGGCACCCGGAACCGGGTGCCGACCAGAGCGTTGATCTCCGCCTCGGCGGAGTCGAGGTCCGACTGTGCCTCCGCCGTCATCGCCTCGCCTTCCCGGTCGACGTAGAGCCCGCCGTACAGCGAGCGCAGCCGCCCGAGCAGATCCTCCACCGTGGCGTAGTTACTCATGCGATCACCCGAGGTTTCCGCCGACGATGAGCTGAGGAGCAACCAGCGCGGCCGCGCCGCGGTAGTGCAGCCCGTACTCGTTTCGGTTGTGGTCCTTGACGCAGGTGTCGGAGTCCTTGTCCCAGCGGACGAGCGGGCCGACCTTGCGTTTCTGAACAACGACCGGTTTGATGCCCCGCTTCGTGTTCATGAGGTACCATTTCCCGGCGTTGTCGCCGGTCAGGAACGGATTCATGAGAATGTCGCACTCATTCTGGTGAATGTTGCTCACCGTCGTATTGTTCTCATTGATGAATTCCGTCTTGAGGATTTTGCGGGCGACGGGTTCGAGCTGCGGCCCGACCATCAGCGTGTCCGGAACGAGGCCGAGCGGCGTTTTCCCGTCCGGCTTGCAGAATTCCATCATCTGCGACCGGGCCGCCTCGTAGTTTGCCACCGTGAGCTCGCCGGAAACGACGTTGTTGATCGTGGCTTTGCCGATTTTCCGGCTCTCCGAGAAGAACGCGACGCCGTCCGCCCATTTTCCGGTTCCGGTCAGCGCCTTGGCGGCGAGTTCCGGCCAGAGGTTCGCGGCGTTGATCCCCATTTCCGTGAACAGCGCCTGGTAGAATCCGAGGTTGTCATCCTCGATGTCGTTGCGATTGACCATTTCGGTGTGCTCGTAATCGCGGTTGACCACCTCGAAGAGCTTCCCGGAGATCTGGTTGATGACGCGCTCACCGATCCATTCGCGCATCCCGCCGGCGATGATCGTCATCGGGTATTTTTCGATCAGCGTGCCGGAGTTGATGACCGAGCAGAATTTCGTCCACCCGTCCCAGCCGCCTCCCAGCCCTTTCTGGAGGTAGGCGTTGAACGCGAAGAAGAGCTCGCGCATAGTGTCAGCAGTCAAATTCATGTGAAATTTCCTTTCCTGTTGTCAGTTACGCGGTAGCGGCGGCTGCGGCTGCATCGGCGGCGGCTGCGGCCGCGATGGCGATCGGCTCGACGGCGACATACACCTCGCCGTCGTAGACGTCGACGACGATCCCCGCGATGATTTTGTTCGTCGCGGTCTTCCCGACCGTGGCGGCGTCGACGACGTAGGCAGCCGCGCCGCGGTCGGTCCGCGCGATGGCCGCGCCGGAGGAACCGTTCGCCAGCGAAACGACGCCGCAAAAAACCTCGACCTCGCCGTCGACGACCTCCTGCGCCACGCCGACGATTTTCAGCCCGGCGGCATCGCTCGCGGGAACGGCCTTCCCGTCGCCGTTAAGGGCCACCAGCTGGCCGGGGGTAATGGAAGTCGAGTCGGCGATCGTGTAGCGCCCCAGAGGGCTCGTACCGTGAATTCTGTTCATTTCTGCGTGCACTCCTTTTTCGATTTGAGAAACTCTTCGGCCGACAGGCCCATTTTTTCCGCGAACGCCTTTTCCTCGGCGGAGAGCGCCTCGGTCTCGTCATCGCCCTTTTTCCCCTCCGGCAGCGGGGCGGTCGGCACGGCGTTCTGCGCGCGCTTCGGCAACTCCGCGGAGAGCCAGGCGACGTCGAGCTTCATGAGCCCTTCGCGCTCGGCATTCGTCGCGCGGTTCTCGCTGATCGCCTTGTCGATGATCTGCCGTTTCTGCTCCTGTTCCGCGGCGAGCGCGAGTTTATCCGCCTCGCCGGCCTTGCGCCGGAGCTCCGGGAGTTCCGCCGCCAGCGCCTCGATTTTCACCGCGACGGTCTCGTCGGTCGAATCCGAGAGCGCGAGCGCGCTGTCGCCCAGCAGGTTGCGCAGGGCAATTTCCGTTCTGGTCATATTGACCTCCTCTTGTTTGCCCGTTCCGGGCGTTTTGGTTTGGACGCCGGCCTCACCCGAGGCGGCGATCATTTCGAGGTTGTTGAGAGCCGGGACGTTATCCATCGCGATCGAGGTGACCCGGAGCGGGGATTTCCCGTCAAGCCCGCGGATCACGGGCGAGTAGTAACGCAGCGCCCCCTGTTTGAACAGCTCCGCCGCGAGCGGCAGGAGTTCGATCTGCGTCGCATAGAGGCCGTCGTCGCGCATTTCGAGGCTTGCGAACCCGAGCGCGGAGACCGCCGATGGAATCGATTTCAGCGCCTCGCTTTCGCTGAGCCCCGCGCGCTCGGCGGCGAGGAACAGCGCGTGGCGGCTGTCGATCGGAATTTTCTCGCCCTTCGTCCGGCAGTACTCCGCGATCGAGGTGAGGTCTTCCGCCGAAAGCGTCAGTTTGAGCTCGCGGCCGTTCTGGGTTAAAATGTTCTCCCCGACCCGGAACAGCCGGAACGGCTTCGGGGAGGAGCCGCCCGCGAGCACGTCGCCGAGCGCGAGCCCGTCAAAAATTGCGTAATCCATTTCTCAATGTCCCTTCTTGATATGCCATTTCGCCTCGCGGATTCCCTGGTCGAGAACCCAGCGGTTCTCCGGCCACCATTTATCCGCCCGCTGCGGTCGGGTGCGGCGGCAGAGAGCGAACACCGGGATCAAATTGCCGTTTCCGTCGGTGGTGACCAGCAGATTCTTTTTCATGCCGGGAGAGCCGGGGCGGAACAGCTTGATCCCCGACATTTCGAGCTCAGCGGCGGTTTGCCCGTAGGCCATGCGGTGAATCGGAATGGTCAGCGCCGCCTTGTTTTTCGCCTGAATGGGCCCGCCGAACTCCTTGTGTACGCCGATGTATGACAGGCACTCGATCGTCGCGCCGCGCTGCGAGCAGGCGATTACCCGCGTATAGTCGGCGATTTGCCGCCAGAGGCGGCGGCCGCCCTTTGCCCTGGCATTGCTGCGCGCCTTGTTGACAACAACCGTCGACCACGTTTTGAAGAGCGGAAGCGTGTCGGAGAGCCGCAGCATCAGCACCCGGAGACGGGCCGACGCGAGGGCGTTGGTGATGGAGCCGATAATCATAAGGTCCTCCTGGTGAGTTGAGGATAGCCGCCCGGTCGCGAGGGCGCAAAAAAGCGCACCCGGCAGATTTTGAATCTGTCGGGTGTGCACCGGCGGGCTGTTCAGCGCCCGGATTGTTTACTCGTTTATTCGATCAGCGCGAGGTATTTCTCATACTCCGGATCGTCGGGGAAGATAAAAAGCGGCCGGTTGTTGTTTTCCCGCCGCCAGTCTGCGTCGTGTTCTTTCATCTCCGCAATAACACTGGCGGGAGTGTCCTTTTTAAATACGTCCGTAGTATATGCGCAACCGGAGTCGTCAATCATTATCGAAGTACTGCCGACTATATACTCTTTGGGATATTTGAACACCAGCATCATAGCAGAAACTCCTTTAACGTTTCTTCAATATAATCCGGATAAGAGCGATTTGCAAGTTCCTTGCCGGTTTTCAGCTCGGCAAAAAATTCATGCTCATCTTTCATCCCGTGACTGGAAATGGAAAAGCCTTCCCGTTTCGCCCGCTCAAAACACTCGACGAGTATCTTTCGCTTTGCCTCCCCGCCCGGTTTTGCGATGATACGCTCGGAAACCGAGTGGTAAAGTTCATGCAGTGCGACCGACTCGACCTCCTTCCCCGCGTAAATGTTCGAGAGCAGCCCTTCATACTCCCCGTGTCTGCCGACCTTGAATTTTTTCCAGATCCCCGGATCATTCATATGGACCGGGTTGAGCCGGAGAATGCCCGTTTCCGCCGAGTAGGAGCCGGGGGTTGAAAGTTTCATCGAGGAATCCACCATCACGGCTTTCAGCCCCTCCAGTCCGGTTTCCTGCTTGACTTTGCAGAGACAGCGGTTCAGCCGGTTGACCGGTTCCGCCTTCTTCACCCCGGCAAGGTCGATGATGACCCCCGGAAGGATTTTCCGCATTTCGTTCCGGGCGACGCTCGGGAACTTCGCGTCAAAGACGGGGGCCTCCTCGGAATCTTCCTGTTCCTCCTGATCCTCCCGCCGGAAAAACGCCTTGAAATTGTCGCCGAGCGACATGTTGTATTCGCGTTTCAGTGTATCCGCAACCTGGTCGCGGAATTTCCCGTCGTGGATCAGCGAGAGGTCGAACTCCTCGAACGCGTGCGCCGGGTCGAAGGCGAATCCGCTTTCCGGCAGCGGAGGCGGCTTTTCTCCGGAGGAAATACCTATCTCTTTAGCTGTGTCTTCATCAATTTGTTCGTACCAACAGCGGCAGCGGAGGTCACGTGGAGGCCGAAGACGCTTCCATATCGGATCGAGTTTGTGATAAACCTTGCCGTTATATTTCCCATGATCATCGCGCACCCGGTCATCGGTTTGACTGTGATACTGCAAATAAGGGAAACGTTCCAGCATGTCCGGATCCATTTCCGCCTGGTACTGACCGACCGCGGCGGCCATGCGGGCGTTCTGCTCCAGAATCAGGTTCAGTCGCGCGGTGGAGGCGAGATTGCGCAGCCCGGCCTGTTTGGGGTCGTAGCCCTCGCGGAGCAGAAATTTCTTGAGCTCCGTCCGGGCCTCCGCCTGGCCGATCTCCCCGCGGGAAAACGCGTCGGAGACTTTCCGCAACCGGTCGAGGATGTGACCCTCCGCCACCCGAGCGGAGAAAAACGCCTGCGCCCGCGCCTTTTCCGTCCACTCCGCCGCGAGCTCCTTCGACCCCATGACGGTAGTCAGGTTCGCCCGCTTTGAGAGCCAGTCGGCCGCGCCGGTGTATTTCACCTCGCGGTCCGGCGTTTCCGGGCCCGGAGTCGGGAACGGCTCCTCCCGCTTCCCGGCGTACCAGTTTTTTACAGCATCCCACCAGGTCATAGTATCCTCCCAAGCTTCCGATTTGTCCGACCTGTCTGACTCGTCAGGATTTCACGGCACGTTGCCGCCGCCCGGCGGCGATTCCGGCGCAGATGACGTTTTCCAGCACCTGTTCAAAATCCCCGGAGTCGCCGAATCCGGCCCCGGAGGCAAGCGAGAGCAGACGCTTTTTGAATGCCTCCTCGCCGAGCTCCTCGCCGGCGAGCGCCGCCAGCTCCTGCTGTACCGGGCCGAGCCACTCCTCGAGCGGGTCGGAACCGCGTTCCGCAGCCATCGGCAGCGGCTGGGCGGCGGCGGCCCGGTCATCCACGTCGAGCGCCTCCGAGACCGCCGCCTCCTCCGCCGTTTTCAGCGTGATCGGCTGCCGGATGCCGCCGGTCGCCGCCCACGCCTTGCGCACGGCGTCCGAAATCGGCGGCAGCCCGAGTTCCCTCCTGGTCTGCTCCTCAATTTCCGGCGTCGCCGTGAGCAGCCCCGCGCGGATCGCGACGCCCATCGCGTCGTATTTCTGTTTCAAATTGAGCGTATGCGCCGCGTCCTGGTCCTCCTGCGAGGCGGCAGGAGCCGCGGACGGCGCCGCCTGGGCAGTCTCATCCGCCCGGCGGCGGAGATTCCAGCCGAACCGCTCGGACACCTCCTTTTCATCCGCCTCGAACCCCGCTTCGAACAGTGTTTTCAGCGTGTTTGCGTTCGCCTCGGAATCCTCCGGCGCGGCGCAGTTGATGACAAGCTGCGGCGCGGCGACGGAACCGCCGAAATTGTACTCGGTCCACGGCTTCAGCAGCTGCGCGTTGATCGTCCGCTGCAGGATCCGGCAGTCGGATTCGAGAATATCCTGCCGGACGGAACTCTGCGCGTCGCCCTTCGAGAGTCCGGAGGAGTCGCCCGAGCTCGCGGTCTGGCCCAGAATGACCTTGTTCACCGCCGCCTCGAGGTATTCGAGCAGGCGGAAATAGGCCTCACCGGTGCTGGTCGAATCCAGCAGCTGGAGCTCTACGTTTTTCGTGAAAATTCCGCCGCCCGCCGAGCCGAAATTGCGGATCAGCCGTTTGACGAGATTTTTCTCCCGCTCGAATGTCGTTTCGTCGACCTTCGCGGCGACGAACGGCATGCCGTGCCGTTCGATGAACGAGAGCAGGTCTTTCTCCCCGACCGTTTTGAAACAGTGAAGCCAGGCGAGCGGACGGATCAGGCCGCCCCGCGCTGGGTCGCCGCCGTGGAACCGCACCCGGTGGAAAATGATCCGTTTCGGGTCGATCTCGACGCCGCGCGGGTTGTCGCTCGTCACCAGGCGCGGGGTGTAGCCCTCGACGAATGTGAAATTTTTCTGCCCGATGTGGTGAAAACCGGCGAGACCACCGCCCGGCAGCCAGAGGATTTCGCTGACGGCGAATCCCGGCAGCAGTGCGCCGAGCAGATCCTCGAGGAGGTCGTCGAATGCGTCGCTCCCGTCGCCGCCGCAGGCGCGCAGGGCGGTTTGCAGCTGCTCCGCCGCCATCCGGGCCGCTTCGGAGTCATCGCCCGGCTCCAGCCGCCAGCCGCAGCCGATCACGGCGTTTTTACGGGTTGAGAGCGCCTGCATGATGTCGGCATTTTTTTCCAGAATTTCACGCGACAGGCGGCACTGGTCCTCGGTGTCTCCCGTGTTCGCCGAGGTCATGATCCGGTCGATTTTCTCCGGCGTGATGTTCGTCGAGACGTCGTAATCGACGCGGTCGCTCGTCTCCTCGATAATCGCCGGTTTCCCTGTCCCGAACAGGCGTTTCAAAAACAGCATGTTTCACCTCAATGTGTCAGTAATCGTCCGAGTGATCCGGGCGGCAACGTGCCGCCGCG
>UMHM01065287.1_pt1 | contig 11410 bp, 9 predicted proteins | sample 1965501 | NCBI WGS metagenome assembly UMHM01 (sample SAMEA4836095, study PRJEB28245) | human gut metagenome | biome: gut microbiome; material: fecal sample | place: Denmark | collected 2008
TCCACTTTTTCACCCCTTCAAAAGTTTGTTAGGACAGGTGTGAGGGCAGCATAGTTTTTTCCGCTTGCGGTATCCCGCCAGAAGTTGCTCCCGTTCTGTTCGTTCCAAACCTCCCAGAAGCGCAGATCCTTCGCGTAGCGGCTGACCGTACGACGGACATATTCGTTCCATGCATCGGGGTGCTTCCAGGCGGGGCGCGCCCAGGGGACGTCATAGTCGAGAATCGGAAGAATGTTGATCTTTTGTTCTTTTGCCAGTTGGATCGTTCTGTCAAAATCGGAAAAATTCCACCGGCCCGGTTTTTTCTCGATCCTCTCCCAGGTGAAATCCGTACGCACCCAGTTGATGTCCGCCTCCTGCATTCTGGCTAATTCCGGAAGCACATTCTCCGGTGCGCGGTGGCTGATGTGCGAACAGACGCCATAGGGATCCTGTAGTGTTTTCTCCGGCGCGGTGGCGAACAGGGCTGCCATTCCGGTCAACGCGGTGAAGAAACATGCTGTCTTTTTTCTGTTGATGATCATTGTACCTACTCCTGTTTGGGTTGTATGGATCTCTCTTATTTCAGAATTTTTTCGAGTGAACGTTCTGATCGATTTCCTCTTCCGGTTGAAATGAACTTTTTCCGATTCTCCTTATTTCCTCTATAAAAACAATTAATAATTTAAAAAAAGTGAATCAAATTCCGCCTGCCTGCCTCTCCGGAGCGGCAGGCCGGCCGGATGAGTGGTTGATGTCAGTCCGGCGGCACCTCCGGCGAGAAGGAGTTCAAGGAACATACAGATTCCCGTTCCAGCAGTTTCAGCGGCAGAACAATGGAATCTGCCGTCTGCCCGGAGAGCTGCCGGAGCAACATGGCCGCGGCGATTCTGCCCATCTCGCGGCGGGGAACCTCCATTGTCGTCAGGCGCGGCAGCGATTGCGTTCCGCTGTAATCGCCGTCAAATCCTGTCACGCTGATATCGCGGGGAATGCGCATGTTTCGTTTCTGCAACACCCGGCAGACGGCATTCCCCATCATGTCATTGGCGGAGACGATTGCAGTTGGCGGTTCCGGGCAGTCGAGCAGTTTTGCCAGATCCTGTTCCGCCTTGTTGTAGCGGAAGAAGCGTTGGACGATCGTGTTGTCTATGGCGATTCCATGGGCGAGCAGAGTGTTGCAGTAGCCGATGTAGCGTTCCAGAAAGGAGGTCTGCAACGGAGTGCTCACAAATCCGATCCGACGATGGCCTTTTGCAAGCAGATATTCGACCATCGCGGCGGCTCCGCCCTCGTTGTCACCGGTCACGCAGCAGATTCCCGGCAGTTCAATTCGATTGTCGACCACGACAAACGGAAAGCCGGACTGTTGGAATTGGATTGCGATTTCTTCCGGAATCCGGTTGATCAGAATCGCTCCCTGAAAATGTTCTTCTTCGGTCAGATGGCGTATCAGTTTATGTGGTGTAGTGCTTTCGTCGGCATAGAAATAAGCGAAACTGCAGCCGGCGGTGGAAAGTTTGTTGTTGATTTCGAAGAGAATTTCTGCATAAAATGCGTGTGCGTTACAGGTTACGTTTCTGGCCAGCAGCAGGGCGATTTGATGGCCTGCCGGTCTGCGCAGTTCGGTTTCCCGGCGCACGAAGGTGCCTCGTCCCTGGCTGCGTATCAGCAGCCCGTCGGCGACCAGTTCGCGCAGGGCCCGTTCGACAGTTGCGAGAGAAACACGGTATTCCGCCATCAGCGCCCGCTGAGTGGGGAACTTTGCGCCGGCCGTGAATTCCGTCTCCACCCGTCGGCGGAGAATTTCACACAGTGATTTGTATTTGCTTGCCATGGTGTCCGCGTTTCTGATTGAAAAGATTTCTTTGTGATAAATTATATTGGTTTTTTATTGGAAAACAAATTTTGCCGTTGAAAAACCGTCAAAATCGGCCGGAAATCGTGAGAATTTGCCGTTTTCATGAAAAAAAGCGGAAAATTGAATCGAATCATTTCGAGGTTGCGGGAGAACTGGCCCATATTCCCGCCTGTATTGTGTCGATTGCCGGTCGGTATTCGCTGGTAGAATTTTTGTCTTGTCGCCGAAGATACCCTCTCTTGACGGAGACGGTCGTGCGATGTATGTTATCATGTGACAGCAGGATATGGCTTGCGATGAAAAAGAGTTGCGGAAAAGTGCGTTCGCCGGATCTGTTTCCCTGTATGGAAGTTGGAGAGAGAGGAGAATCTTTTGGTGAAGTTTATTTTGAGCCGCAAGGGATTTGACTCCGGATCCGGCGGGAGTCCCAGCCCAATTCTGCCGGATGGAACCATGCTTTCCCTGCCGATTCCGGAGCAGGATTCCCACGGCAAACAATACGACACCGGCAGGCGGTTTTGCCAGCTGAATCTGCCCGCCTGCTTTTCCCGGGCGGAATTCTGCCACCTTGATCCGGACATTCGGCCGGAGTTGTATAGGGAAATTCCGAAGCATTGGAGGCCGCTCTTCGGGCAATGCGGAACAGCTCAAGCGCATCTGCATCGAAAAAAGGTCGGGCCGAATGATATCTTTCTCTTTTTCGGGCTGTTTCAGGAGGTCGATGAAAATTTCCGGTACAGGGGTTGTCCGTTTCATGCCGTCTGGGGATATTTCCAGATCGGTGAAGTCCTGTCTCCGCCGGACCCGGGCGATTCATGGCATCCCCATACCAGAGAGTCCTATAAGAATTCTGTCGGCAATACGGTGTATGTCGCAAGAAAAAGCCTGGACGGGGATGAGCGGATTCCGGGGTACGGAACGTTTGTCTACAACAGCGCTTCCCGTCCGTTGCTGACTCTTTCACTTGACGGGAAACCGCCGGTAACGCACTGGAGCTATTCCGCTGTTCCCTGGGTGGAGCCCGAAACCGGGGAAAGTCATATGAGTTATCATGGAAACAGGGCAAGATGCCGGAATGGGTACTTCCTGGCGGTGAGCCGGGGGCAGGAGTTTGTCTTGGATGAAGAGGGGTCGGCTGTAGCCGGGAAACATTTTAGGAACTTGTTGAAATATCGGAAGGCTTCGACAATCTCCGGGCGTATTTGACGTGCCCGGTTGCTGGTCGTGTCGAAGTCGCCGGGAAAGGAAAAAATGCGATTTCAAATCACTGAAACGGAGAAACGGGCGCTCTGCCGGCAGGTGCCGGAGTTCCGGGAATATGCCCGGCGGATCACGCTGCCGGAGCTCGAGTGCGACGGAGACCTCTTCGGCGGAGTGGTCCGGAGCATCGTTTCGCAGCAGCTCGCCATCCGCGCGGCGGAGGCGATTCTGAGAAGGCTGGAGGCGCTGACTGGCGAACTCTCCGCTGAGCGGATCCTCGCGGCCGATCCCGGGGCGATGCGCGCGTGCGGCCTCTCCTCCCGCAAGGTGGAGTACCTGCGCGGCATCGCCGATGCGGCCGTTTCCGGTTCCGTCGACTTCGCCTCGCTCGCCGCGCTCGACGACGCGGCGGTCATTCAGGAGCTGATTCAACTCAAGGGGGTCGGCGTCTGGACCGCGGAGATGCTGTTGATCTTCTCCCTCGGCCGCCCGGATGTGTTGAGTTTCGGCGATCTGGGAATCCGCCGGGGCATCATGCTGCTCACCGGGCGCGATTCGCTTTCAAAAGAGGAGTTCGAAGTCTTCCGCCGCCGCTGTTCCCCATACGGCACGCTTGCGTCGCTCTACCTCTGGAGAATCCGCCCCGGCGGCATCGCCGGGAGCTGATCCAGCCTCCCGTTCCTCACTGGTTGAGTTCGCGGAAGGTCAGCGGAGTGAAGGTTTTCCGCACCTTCTCACGTTCGGCCGGGTCCACCGTCAGGTATTTCCAGCGCGAAAAGGCGAAGTCGTGCGGGTGGTAGTTCTGCAACCAGCTGTGGTGCAGCAGGTAGGAGATCGGGAACCCTTCGAAGATCCACGGACACTGTTTCGCGAGGTACTCCGCCATCTCCCGATAGCGACGGGTCCGCTCCGGCGAATCCGCCATCGGCAGGATCGCCTCGAACATCCGGTCGTAGACCGGGTCGCTGAATCCGGTCCGGTTGCAGCCGCCGATATTTTTGCTGTAGAAGAGCTGGAGAAAGTTCTCCGCATCCGGGTAATCCCCCACCCACGAGAGGCGGAAGAGCTGGAGCTTCCCCTGTCGGAGCTTTTCGTAAAAACGCGGATTGTTGTTGAGCACCGGTTCGGTCTCCACCCCGATCCGGGCGAAATCTGCGGCGGTCAGCTCCCCGAGCTGGCGGTAGGCGGAGCTGTTGCCGGTCTGGTCGAAGGTGAAACGGAGCCGTTCGCCGGTCGCCGGATCGATTCCTCCGGGATATCCCGCCTCGGCCAGCAGCGCCTTCGCCCGCTCCGGATCGTCCGCCGCGTTCGGGTTGCGGAACTCCGGGTCGAACCCCGCCACCCCCGGCGGAATCGGCCCCTGCGCCGGAATCAGCTGGAAGTTGGTGTGTTCCACCCGGCGCTGTACGTCATACGCGAGGCTCAGCGCGCGGCGCAGCGCGAGGTTGCCGCCGAGGCGCGGATCGGCGAAGTTGAAGCCGACGTAGCGCACTTCGAACTCCGGGGTGCGCAGCAGCCGGATGCCGCGCGCCTTCAGGGCCGGGGCGAGCTCCTTCCCCCCTCCGGCGATCAGGTCGAGGTTGTCCTTGTCCAGCGCGTTGAGGTCGAGCTTCCCCTGCAGAAACAGCAGCCACGAGGACATCGGCTGCTTGACCAGGTAGAGGATCACCCGGTCGGCGAGCGGCAGAGGGCGGCTCCGGTCGGCTGGTGTCTCCGCCTGCGGAAAGTATTCGACCCGGTAGTCGGGATTGCGGTCGAGCTGAAGCTTGTAGTCGTTGATCCATTCGGTCAGCCGGAAAGGGCCGGAACCCACCGGATGGCGGGCGATCTCCTCGCCGTAGCGTTCGACGGCCCGGCGGCAGACCACCGCCGCGTTCGGCATCGCGAGCATGTAGAGAAAACGCGGATCCGGCCGGGTGAGGTACAGTTCAAAGTTGAGGTCGTCGATCCGGCGGAACCCTTCGATCCCGGCGTCGTAGAGGGAGAAATCGCCGCGCGGCGCCTTCGCGGTCGCTTCGTGAAACGCATCCAGCCCCCTGATCTTGCCGCGGAAGAGCCAGTAGACCGGGCTGTGGTTGCGGGCGTCGGCGATCCGCAGAATCGAATAGAGCACGTCGTCCGAAGTGATCCGGCGCGCGCTTTCCGGCAGTCCGGCGAACACCGGGTCGTCGGCGAAGCGGAGGTCGTTCCGCAGTCGGAACCGGTAACGGTCGTGCGTCGCGTTCCCCACCGGCATCTCCGCCAGCATCGAGGGAATCAGCCGGTAGGGGCGCGCAAGGTAGTCGTACTGCAGCAGCGTATCGTAGATCGCACCGGTCAGATTGCGGCTCGAAAGATCGTCCGCCTGCGCCGGGTCGAGCGTCTTGACCCGGCTGCCGCCGGAGGTGTGCAGAATCCGCAACGGTTCCCCTCCCGCCGCCGCGGCCGTGACCGCAACGGCGAGAAGGAGCGCCGCGGACAGGCGGCGGAACCGGTGGCCACCCCCTCCTGTCATGGTTATTTCGCCAGAGCGCGGAACCGGTCGATTTCGCCGTTGTAGAGCGCGTGCATCGCCGGATTCGGCTGGTAGGTCTTGACTTCGAAGGAGTCCTTGACCACCTGCCGCGCGGCGGCGAGGTCGGCGAGGTCTCCGTGAGTGATCGCCTGGGCGAGCAGGTTGCCGATGGCGGTCGCTTCGACCGGACCGGCGACGACCGGAATGTTCAGGGCGTCGCTGGCAAGCTGCATGAGCAACCCGTCCTTGGTGCCGCCGCCGACCACGTTGAGGCAGGCGTATTTGACACCGAGCAGCTCTTCAAGCGTCTCGAGCTTGCAGCGGAAGTAGAGCGCCAGCGAGTCGTAGATCGCCCGGACCACCGCGCCGTCGTCGGAGATCTTCCCCTGACCGGAGTTTTCGCAGAAGTCGCTGATCCGCTGCGGCATGTCGCCCGGGGTGACGAAGCTCGAATCATTCGGATTGATGAGGAAGCGGCAGGGTTCGGCGTCCCGCGCGAGCTTCTCCATTTCCGCGAAGGAGATTTTGCCCCGCTCTTCGCTCCAGACCCGGCGGGTCTCCTGGAAAAGCCAGCTGCCCATGATGTTGGTCAGAAACCGGATCTTGTCGTTGAGACCGCCTTCGTTGGTGAAGCTGTTTTGCGAGGCCGTTTCGCTCACCAGCGGCCGATCGAGTTCGGCGCCGAGCAGCGCCCAGGTTCCGGCGCTGATGTAGGCCCAGTTTCCGGAGACCGGAGCGGGAACCGCCGCCACCGCGCTGGCGGTGTCGTGGCTGCCGATCTTGAAGATCGGAATCGGTCCGCAGCCCAGCTCCCTGCACAGCTCCGGCCGGAGAGTGCCGCCGCAGCTGCAGGGGGGAACGATCTTCGGGAAGATCGTCCGGGGCAGTCCGAGCTTGTCGGCGAGTTCAAGATCCCACTCCCTCGAGACCGGATCGAGCAGGTTGGAGGTCGAGCAGTCGGTATATTCACTGGTGTCGTCGCCGCCGAGCGCGCGGGCCAGCGCATCGGGCATCATCAGAAAATGGCTGTTTTCAAAGTCTTCCGGGTGTTCGCGGAAGTGGGCAGCAAGCTGGTAGGCGGTGTTGATGACCATGCACTGGATTCCGGTACGCGCATAGAGCTCTTCGCGGGAGACCTTGCTCCAGACGTCATTTTCGGCGTTGCCGGTGCGAACGTCACGGTAGTGATAGGGCCAGCGGCGCGGTTTGCCGGTGGCGTTGTCGAAGAAGACGTAGTCCACACCCCAGGTGTCGATGCCGATTCCGGCGATGGCGGGATCGACTTTGAGCGCTTTGGCCAGGCCGGTTTTGAGCTCCTCCACCAGCTGGGGATAGTTCCAGTAGATCGAACCGCCCTGTTCGGTCGGACCGTTGGCGAACCGGTGCACCTCGGTCAGCGTGAGTTTGCCGGATTCGAGGGATCCGATGATGGCGCGGCCGCTGGAGGCCCCGAGGTCGAATGCGAGAAAGCTGCTCATGTTTGTCTTCTCCGTGTCGATGGTTCCTGAACCGAAATTCTAAATTCTTCCGCCCGGAATCCTGCCCGCGGGGGATTCAGGATTGCGGGGAGGCCGGCGCAGCCGGATGGAGCGCCGCCAGCCGGGCGTAGGTTGAGCGGATCAGCTCCGCCGTCTCATCCCACCCGATGCAGCCGTCGGTGACCGACAACCCGGGGGTGGGGCGACAGCCGGAGACGATCTTCTGGCTGCCGGGAAGCAGATTGCTTTCGAGCATCACGCCGCGAATGGCGGTCTCGCCGGCTTCAATCTGGCTGAGAACGTCTTCCAGTGCGACGTGCTGCTTGCGGTAGTCCTTGCCGGAGTTGGCGTGGCTGCAATCGACGATGATGCTCGGCTTGAGGTGCGCCTTCTGCATCGCCACCTTGAGAAAGGCGATGTGTTCGGCGCCGTAGTTCGGCTGACCGTTCCCGCCGCGCAGCACGATGTGAGCGTAGGGATTGCCGCGGGTGCGGAAGACGCCGACGTGGCCGTCTTCGAGGACGCCGATGAAACTGTGTTCGCTCAGCGCGGTGGAGATCGCATCGATCGCCGTCTGGAACGTTCCATCGGTGGCGTTCTTAAAGCCGACCGGCATCGATAGGCCGCTGCCGAGCTGGCGGTGGGTCTGCGCCTCGGTGGTGCGGGCGCCGATTGCCGCCCAGGCGACGATGTCGGCGATGTACTGGGCGATGATCGGGTCGAGCATTTCGGTGGCGACCGGCAGCCCGATGTCGACGATGCGGAGCATCAGTTTGCGGGCGAGGAAGATGCCCTTCTCGATATTGTAGCTTTTGTTGAGATCCGGGTCGTAGATCAGCCCCTTCCAGCCGACGGTGGTGCGGGGTTTCTCGAAATAGGCGCGCATCACCAGCAGGATATGGTCCTTCACCTGGTCGCTCAACTGGCGGAGCCGCTCGGCATATTCGATCGCCGAACCTGTGTCGTGAAGGGAACACGGACCCACGATCATCAGGAATTTCTGCGACTTGCCGTCGAGGATGTCGCAGATTTCCCGCCGGGCCTCCATGACCTTCACCACCGCGTCGAGAGAGAGCGGCAGCTCCGACCGGACTGCGCCCGGGCTGGAAAGCACGCTGCGGCTGGCAATATTGATATTGTTGCTGCTGATCATTGCTGGAATCCTTTCAAGGAGGAATAATATACAATCGTTCCGGGGATTTACAAGGCAAACCCGCTGAAAGGTGAGTGAAAAAACGAGCTTTTATTCCGGCAGATGGAAAGCGGCGGTTTCCGCTTCGGAGGAAATCCGCCCGCAGGGACGGGCGAGGCCGACACTTCCGCGTTCGATCAGCTGCGGCGACAGCCGGAGGGAGCGATTGCCGGACAGGCTTCCCTGCCGGAGGCTCTGTTCCAGCAGGTCCACGGCCGCGTATCCGGTCTCGAAGGTCGGATTGCGCAGGGTGGTCAGCGGCGGATTCCCCCGGGCCGATTCGGAGATGTCGTCGAAGCCGATGATCGAGATGTCGTGCGGTATCCGGAGCCCTCTCTGCCGGAGCACGCGGATGAGTTCGAGGGCGATCAGATCGCTGCGGCACCAGAAGGCGGTGGGAGGAGTGGGGCGTCTGAGCATGGCGGCAACCTTGCCCTGGAAAATCTCGCCGAACTCCTGCCGCCCGCTTCGGATTTCGAGGATCCGTTCCCCTTCGCGCGCGGCACGGCGGAAGGGGTCGAGCACCTGTTTCCGGTCGAGCATCGGGTAGGAGCAGCTGCACTCGCGCGGATAGGCAATCGGATAGATGACGCAGATGTTCCGGTGGCCGAAGCGGCGGAAATACTGCATGACGCTCCGGGCGACGGCGTCGGCGGAAAAGCTGACCGAGTCGATGCCGTCGAGGGAGAAGTCGCTGTCCAGGGAGATTTTCGGCAGACCGGGAGTCGCGAGCAGCCGCCGGAGCGGAGGATCGTTGCAGTAACCGCGGTCGCCGAAGAGAATGAGACCGGAAAAGCTCTTCTCCGCCTCTTTTACCGCCAGTTCCGTCTCCTCTTCCGGCGCGTCCGGTGGCGGCAGGCGGAAGGGGCGGGTGGCGAGTCCCAGTTCGGCGGAGCGGGTGACGATACCGGAGTAGAAGCCGAGGTTTCGTTCTCCCCAGCGGCGGGTGTGCGAACAGTATTCCGGGAAGGAGAGCGGCAGAAGGATGCCGATACAGCGGTTCTCCTGTCGCGGGAAGGGGATCGGATACCAGCCGTTGCCTCGGCAGTCACGGTGGAGCATCCCTTCGGCCGCGAGCATATCGTACGCCTTACGGACCGTCTGGCGGGCGACGCCGAGCCGGGCTGCCAGACTGCTTACCGGCGCGAGACGCTGACCGCCGGTTTCAGGATGAGCGCGCAGCCAGGCGGCCAGCCGGTTGCGGATGACTTCCACCGTGCGGTTTCGTCCACAGTCGGAGAGATTGAGATCCAGTTCAGGGAATATAGTATCGGTCATAGCCGGCGGGGGCTCCCTCGTTTGCTTTTTCATACTATAGTGAGCGAATGGGTTTTTGTAAATTGATTTTGGAAAAAAATGAAATTAATTTTCTTCGCCCCTCTGTCGCACTCCCTGGATGCGGCAGAGTTTCCGGAGCCGGACCGCAGTGCTGTTTTCTCCCGGAGTCTTCATCTGCATCGGTGCAGATTTCTTTCTGGAGGATAAGAACTCCACCGATCCGCCGAAGAGGCGAAGGAGGGCGTGTTGATCGACGAACCGAAAAACGAAGAACCGAAATATTGCCGGATGGCGGAAAAAGTCATCGAGAAGATCCGCTCCGTCTCGGTCACGCGTCCGCGTCAAGGGAAACGGTTTTGCGTCGCTCCGAAGAAAGCGGATTGAAATTTGTCGAAAACAGGTGTATACTTCCCCCGCGTTTGATTTGAAATGATTTATAAAAGGATGAGAGATGGAACAGGAATTGTTGGACGCTTTCCGAGAGATAGATTACGTTTGCTCAGGGGACCATTCCCGACAGGGGGCGATGGTGCTCGGCGCTGCCGGAGAGGCACCCCGTCCGCTGCTGGTGGCGCTCCACACCTGGAGTTTCGACTTCCGGCACCCTTCGGCGCGCGGGTTCGCGGAACGGTGTGCGGAGCGTAACTGGCACCTCATCTTCCCGAACTTTCGCGGGCCGAACAACCATCCGGAAGGGTGCGGTTCTGAGCTTGCCGTCTCCGATATCGTCGACGCAGTCCGTTACATGTGCGAGCGGTTCCCGGTCGACGAGTCGCGGGTCTATCTCACCGGGGGGTCCGGCGGCGGCTACGGTACGCTGCTTCTGGCGGGGCGGCATCCGGAGTTGTGGGCTGCGGCTTCAGCCTGGTGTCCGATCTCCGACCTCGTCGCGTGGCACCGGCAGTGCAGGGGAGGGAAATATGCCCACTATTCTGAACACATTGAAGCGTCCTGCGGCGGCGATCCGCAGAGCGATCCGGCGGCGCGGCAGGAGGCGGAAAGGCGTTCCGCTCTTACCCATCTTGCCGGAGCTGCGGGGCTCCCGCTCGACATCGCCACCGGAATTCACGATGGCCACAGCGGCAGTGTTCCGGTGAGCCAGGCGATCTACGCCTTCAATCTGCTGGCGAAGCCGGAGGAGCGGTTCAGCGAAGAGGAGATCGAATATATCGTCCGCACCGAAACCGTGCCGCCGCACTTGTCGACGCATGAGTCGGAGCCGCTTTACGGTGAGCATACGCTGCTACTGCGGCGCGTTTCCGGAAGTGTCCGGCTCAGCCTTTTCGAGGGGGCCCATGACATGCTCACCGATGCGGCGTTTGCCTGGCTGGAAAAGCAGAGACGCGGCTGCTCTCCCGACTGGAGCATCTGCGACGGCATCCGGAAGTCGGGTGACGACAGGTTGAGTTTCTGAGCGGCAAAACCGGTATTGGGTGCTCAGCGTGCTGCCGCTTTCCGGAGCAGGGCGGCGAGCCGGGCGGGATAGGGTTCGGCATCCTTCGCCGCGGTGCCGCGCCCTTTCAGCCACGGGCCGTAGGTGAGGCTGTCGCCAAAGCAGACGATGCGGGAACTTGGCAGGTGTTCGCGGCGGATCACCTCGAACGCGAGTTCCGCGGCGAGGCGGCACCCCTCCGGGGTCAGGTGGAGTCCGTCGCGCATGCCGCTGTTGGAGAAGTTCCGCAGCAGTGAGGCGGGATCCTCCGCGACCGGGCGGCTCCGGACGAGCCCTTCAAAATCGATCAGCGGAAAGTCGAGTTCGGTTGAGAGCTCGCGCAGGATCGCGTTGGCGCATTCGACCCGCTCGTCCGGCGGAACCGGGTCGAGCGCGGCGCCGGGAAACTGTTCGAAGAGATAGGCGTTGATCCGCGGCGGCAGCGTTCCGGCGGCGACGGCGCTGCCGGGGATGCGGCAGCGGTGGACCAGGCGGC
>UMHM01009568.1_pt1 | contig 11380 bp, 9 predicted proteins | sample 1965501 | NCBI WGS metagenome assembly UMHM01 (sample SAMEA4836095, study PRJEB28245) | human gut metagenome | biome: gut microbiome; material: fecal sample | place: Denmark | collected 2008
TACGACTGTCGATTTTCGCGCCGACAAAACCGTGGCGATGGGCGAGCAATGCTCGCCCCTACATGGCGCGGTGCAAAATTCAGCGCCGTACTTGCGTTACGCGAAACGTCACGGTTTTGTCAGCAGTTTCGATACCGGGTTCACGCAAAATCCGTATCCGTAGGTGCGTCAATGCGCCTCTGAAAATCCATGAAGGCCTTGAAATCGACGCCGTGACCGGGATACTTGAGGTGCGCCAGCTCATGCAGAACGACCTCTGAGATGAACTCGCGCGGTTCGGCGGCAAGGTACACGCTCAGCCATATCCTGCGCTCGGCAACGTTGCAGCTGCCCCAGCGCGTTTTCATCTTTTTTGTGTGCCATTCGCGGCAGCGCAAGCCGGTCCTGTCCTGCCACAGCGCAAGATACTCCTCCGCGATCGGCGTTAATATCGCGCGGTAAAACTCGATTACCGCAGCCTCGCGCTGCTCGCGCGAGCTGCCCGGGCGCATGGTGAGCACGACCTCGCCGCCGGATATCGCGACGCCGGGCGTGCCGCCCTCCTCAACGCGAAGCCGAAACGGTTTGCCGAGCACGCGCAGAGTCTCACCGCTTTCAAAATTCTGCGGTCTGAGCCGGGCTTTTTCGAGCATCTGGCCGCGGTGCTTTTCGATCCAGCCGCGCTTTCGATCCAGTATCGACTCGATATCTGCGTCCGACATACGCAGCGGCGCCGTTACATGCACCTGGCCATCGCGCGTGATGCGTATATTCAGATTTTTGACCCGTTTTCGGGCAATAAATATCTTCTCCATTTTTTAGAGGCGCAGTAAAGCGCTGCTAAAAAGCATGGAGGGCGGCGGCAGCGGCCAGAGCCGCGGAATAGATACGATGACGCTGCATTTTCGAGGTCTGATCCTTTGCCATGTGGCAGTCGGCGATGAGCACGACGCTGACGGCAAATGCGGCAGCACCGCTTGCGGCCTTGCAGCCGCTCGTCTTCGGTGACGTTGCCATGTGCAGCAGCGCGGCGAGGAAGTACGCACCGCTGGCCGCCTCATGCGCCTGCATCAGCGCGGCATTGGCCTTATGCATGCCCAGCTTCCGCAGTGGGTATTTCACCAAAAGTGCCGACAGCGCGGCCGCCGCGGCATATCCGGATGTCTTATGTACTGCATTTTTAACACTCATTTTTTCAGTAGCGCTTTGGCGCTCCTCCTATACGTTTATTGCGCGTTTATTGCGCGGATTCGTAGCGGCGTCAATTCGCCTCCAAGAAAACATTGGCATCGCCGCAGAGCTCTTTCAGCTCGGCGATGAGCGAGGGGTGGATCAGGCACTTTGCGCCGATGCGGCGCTTTTCGCGCTCGAGATAAATTATCATCTGCTGCTGGCCGGGGAACATGGTGAGGATCAGCTCGATGCGCGCAAGGCGCGGATCGTCCTCGCCGGGCAGCTTGACCCAGAGCTTGGAGTCGGCGTTTGGTCTCGGCGGCTCGGGCTTGAGCTTGCCGAGATCGGCTATCGGGCGGATGCTGTCCGCCATGAGCTGCGGCTCCTTCTCGTCGCGCATGGATATGCGGCCGCGCACGATGATGGGCGCGTTGTCTTTGATATACACACTGCCTGTGTCCAGCGCGCGCTGGAACGCGATCAGCTCCATCGCGCCGGTGTCGTCCTCGAGGTTGATGTAGCTCATGAGCGTGTTCGACTTCGTCGTGCGCGTGCGGCTTGACTGCACGACGCCTGCAACGGTGACGACGGCGCCGTCGGGATAGGTCTTTTTCTCGCTCTCGGAGGCGGAGTCTGTCAAAATCGCGCCTATGGGTACTATCCCGGCTCTGCGCACGGCGGCGCGGTACTCGTCCATCGGGTGGCCGCTCAGGTACAGACCGGCCGTCTCCTTTTCCATTGCAAGCAGCTCTGCGCGTGTGTACTCCTCGACCTCCGGGATCTTGATCCTGATGGCTCCGGCATCCTCAAAATCCGGCTCGCCGAAGAGATTGAGCTGCCCCTCGACGTTGTTGCGGCTTTCCTGCTGGATGCCGTCGATCATAACGCCTGCCACGCGCAGCAGCGCCTTGCGCTTAAAGCCCATGCTGTCGAACGCTCCGGCGCGGATGAGGTTTTCGACCGCGCGGCGGTTGAGCTCCCTGCCTGCCATGCGGCGGCAGAAATCCTCAAGGCTGCGGAACGGCCCGTCCTCCTCTCGGCGCGAAATAAGCTCGTTTATGAAGCCGCGGCCGATGCTTTTTATCGCAACAAGGCCGAAGCGGATATCGTTTCCGCTGACGGAGAAGTCGGCAAACGACTCGTTGACATCCGGCGGCAGCAGTTTTATGCCCATCTCGCGGCATTCGGCGATGTATTCGGCGATCTTGGTGCTGTTATCGAGCACCGACGACAAAAGCGCGGCCATATACTGGCGAGGATAGTGTTTTTTCATGTACGCCGTGCGGTAGGATACGATCGCGTAGCTCACCGCGTGCGCCTTGTTGAAGGCGTAGGACGCAAAGTCAAGGATCTCGTCATAGATGCTGTTTGCGATATCCTCGGTAATGCCGCGCTTTACCGCGCCGTCGATGCCACGGCTCTCGTCGCCGTGGACGAAGGCGACGCGCTCGGCGTCGATGACCTTGTGCTTTTTCTTGCTCATCGCGCGGCGGATCATGTCCGCCTGGCCGAGCGAAAATCCGGCAAGACGGCGGAAAATTTCAATTACCTGCTCCTGATAGACGATGCAGCCGTAGGTGACCTCGAGTATCGGGCGCAGAAGCTCGTGCTTGTAGCTTATCTTCTCGGGATGCGCCGAGCACTCGATAAATCGCGGGATGCTGTCCATCGGGCCGGGGCGGTAAAGGGCTATGACTGCGGTGATGTCTTCAATGCTCTTGGGCTTGAGGCCGGTGCAAACGCCGGTCATGCCGGTGCTTTCAAGCTGGAAAACGCCGCTTGTATGCCCCTCCGAGAGCATTTTGAAAACCTCCGCGTCGCCGTCGGGGATCTTTTCGACCTCGAAATCCGGCTCGGTGCGCCGCACCATTTTCGCCGCGTCCTCGAGCACAGTGAGGTTTCGCAGACCGAGAAAGTCCATCTTGAGAAGTCCCAGTTCCTCGAGCGTCGTCATCTGATACTGCGTGACGACCGACTCGTCGTTTTTCGACAGCGGAACGTATTCATAAACGGGCTTATCGGTTATTACGACGCCGGCAGCGTGCATGCTCGCGTGGCGCGGCATGCCCTCGAGCGCTTCGGCCACGTCGATGAGCCTGTGCAGCATCTCGTCGCCCTCGTACATGTCGCGCAGTGGCTTTGATACGCGCAGCGCGTCCTTTATGGTCATGTTCGGCCCCATGGGTATGGCCTTTGCAACGGCGTCGGCGTCGCCGTAGCTTATGTCGAGCACGCGCGCAACGTCGCGCACGGCAGCGCGCGCCGCCATCGTGCCGAAGGTGACTATCTGCGCAACGTGGTCGTGGCCGTATTTGCGGTTGACGTAGTCGATGACCTCGCCGCGGCGGTTGACGCAGAAGTCGATGTCGATATCGGGCATGCTCACGCGCTCGGGGTTTAGAAATCGCTCGAAATAAAGGCTGTATTTTATGGGATCGACGTCGGTGATGTTCAGCGTGTAGGAAACGACGCTGCCGGCTGCCGAGCCGCGCCCGGGGCCGACGGGGATCTTTTGGCTTTTCGCGTAGGCGATGAAGTCGGAAACGATGAGGAAGTAATCGACAAAGCCCATCTTTTTTATCATGGCAAGCTCATAGTCGAGCTGCTTTGCAACGGTTCCGTCGTCGTTCGGGTATCTGCGCGCAAGTCCTGCGCGGCAGAGCTTTTGCAGATAGTCAAAGCTGTCGCTCTCGCCCTCGGGCAGCTTGAAGCGCGGCAGCTTGTATTTTCCGAACTCGAAGTCGTAGCCGCACATGTCCGCGATCTTCGCGGTGTTGTCGGCAGCCTCGGGGTATTCGGGAAACAGCGCGCGCATCTCGGCCTCGTCCTTGAGGTAAAACTCGTTGGTCTCAAATTTCATGCGCGCAGGGTCGGTTATGGTTTTCTGCATCTGCACGCACATCAGAACGTCCTGATAATACGCGTCGTCTTTTTCGACATAGTGCGCGTCGTTTGTGACGGCAAGGGGAATGCCGGTCTCGCGGTGGATGCGCAAAAGCCCCTCGGCCGCGCGCTTTTCGGCCTCAAGGCCGTGATCCTGGATCTCAAGATAAAAGCCGTCCCTGCCGAAAAGCTCGCTCAGCTCCAGCGCCTTTTTCTTCGCGCCCTCGTAGTTTCCGGCGTTTATCATGCGCGGTATAGCACCGGCGACGCAGCCGGAAAGGCAGATAAGCCCCTCGGCGCGCTCGTGCAGCAGCGCCCAGTCGATGCGCGGCTTGTTGTAAAAGCCCTCGGTGAAGGCCATGGAAACGAGGTAGCACAGATTTTTGTAGCCCGTTTCGTTTTTGCACAGCAGGATAAGGTGCGTGTACTCCGAGTCAAGGCCGTGCTCCTTGTCAAAGCGCGATCTCGGCGCAACATAGACCTCGCAGCCGATGATCGGCTTTATACCGGCCGCGCAGCAGGCCTTGTAAAACGCGACGGCGCCGTACATGACGCCGTGGTCGGTGATAGCGAGCGCGGTCTGACCGAGCTGCTTTGCGCGCTCAACGAGCGGCTCGATGCGGCAGTCGCCGTCGAGCAGCGAATATTCGGTATGAACATGCAGGTGAACAAAGCTCATATTCAGTCTTCCTCGGGTGTGTATGTCAGCAGCTTCTTGAGCCTGTGGCTCAGGCAGCTTTTGGATACCGGCGGATACGAGAGCGTGGCAAGGTCGGCAAGGCTCGCCTCGGGGTTTGCGTAGCGCAGAAGCGCGGCCTCCTGAAGCTTATCCGGCAAGGAATCCAGCCCATAGAGCTTATCTATGCGGCGGATGGCCTCCATCTGCTTTGCCGCGGCCTCGACGACCTTGTCGGCATTTGCAGAATCGCAGTTTACCTTGCGGTTTATGCTGTTTTTCATGTCCTTTTCGACCTTGGCGGACATGATATCCATCGCAGCGACCGGCGCGCCGATCGTCGTCAGCAGGTCTTCTATATGCTCGCTTTTTTTGAAATACAGCAGATAGTCGCCCTTGCGCTGCGCCTCCTTGGGCGAAAAGCCCATCTCAAGCAGCACCGAGTATGTCTCGCGGCTTACGCTGTAGTGCGTCGTTGCAAGCTCCATGTGATAGCGCTTTGCCGGGTCTGTCACCGAGCCGCCGGCGAGAAACGCGCCGCGGATAAACGAGGCCTTGCAGCACGGCTCCTCGATGACGCCGAAGTTTATGTGCAGCGAGGGGCTGTTCATGTCGTTTCCGACAACGTCGAACACCGCGCGCAGCTTATCCGGGGCGTTTACCCGGAACGAATGCTTCACGCCGCGGCTTTTCTCCGGCTCGTCGAAGTCGATGCCGAAGGCGCGGCGCATCAGATGCGGAAGACGTGCGGCAAGCTCGTCGCTTGCCGTCGTTATGCGTATTTCCTTTGCCGAAAAGCTGTGCGCATACAGCAGAACGCCGTAGGCCTCGGCAACAGCGCAGCATTTGCGCTCGACCCGAGGCTGACACAGCTCTGTTTTAACTTTTTGTGCGAAGGTTTTTTCCATGCTTATTTGTTTATATCGCGGTTTATGCTCACCGTCGGCACGCCGAAGCACTTAAGATGCCCGGCAAGCGCCGAGGCCACGGCGACGGAGCGGTGCCGGCCGCCGGTGCAGCCGATGGCGATCGTAAGGCTGTACTTTCCCTCTTCTATGTACAGCGGCAGCAGATACTCTATCATGTCCGTGAGCTTGTCCATGAAAACGTTCGACTGCTCAAAGCTGAAAACATAGTCCCTGACCGGTGCGTCAAGGCCGCTTAAAAGCTTCAGATCCTCAACGTAAAAGGGATTGGGCAGAAATCTCACGTCGAACACGAGGTCGGCGTCCAGCGGCATGCCGTATTTAAAGCCGAAGGATATGACGTTTACCATGATCGCGCGGTCGGTCGCGGAGTCGGAAAAGTAAGTGTACAGCTCGTTGTGCAGCTGCCCGAGGGTCAGGTGCGAGGTGTCGATGATATAATCGGCAATGTCGCGTATCGGGCGCAGCTGCTCGGTCTCCTTGAGTATCGCGTCCTCGATCGAGCCGCCGGACTTTGCCGCCAGCGGATGCGGACGGCGCGACTCCTTATAGCGCTTTACGATGACCGACGGCTTTGCCTCCATGAACAGGATCTTATAGCCGAAGTCCATCTCTCTGAGCGTTTCGAGTGCGTTGAAAATGTCCTTTATTCCGTTTTTTTCGCGGATATCCGTCACCAGTGCGACCTTCTCGTAGCGACCCTTGGTCGCCGCGCAAAGCTCGGCAAACTTCGGAATGAGCGCAACGGGCATGTTATCCACACAGTAGTAATCCAGATCCTCAATTATGTCCGCGGCCTGGCTCTTGCCGCCGCCGGACAGGCCGGTTATGATAAGAAACTCCATATATCCACTCTCCAAAACGCTCAGCTCGGCCGAACGTCGCTGCTCTCGGCCGCCGAGTCTGCGGCATTCTGCTTTGCCTGTTCGAGCATACCGTCGATTATGGTCTGCTTTCTCTCGCGCCAGTCGTCAACAAGCATCATGCCCTTGGGGTAGATGCGTATCTCCGGCTCGAGGGTGATCTGTGTCTGCGCATAGACCTCGCGGCGGACGTGGTCGAGCAGTTCAACGACATCGTCGTATGTTGCGCTGCCCGTATTGACCGCAAAGCCGGCATGCTTTTGGCTTATCTGCGCACCGCCGACGGTGTAGCCCTTCAGACCGCACTGGTCAATGAGCGCCGCGGCATAGCCGCCCACGGGGCGCTTGAACGCGCTGCCTGCCGAGGGCATATCCAGCGGCTGACTTGCCGTGCGCTTTTCGTTCATTTCCTTCATGCGCGCGCCGATAGCCTCGGGATCGTCGGGAGTAAGCTTGAACACCGCGCCCATGATAGCACAGTTTATCTTCTCAAATGCGCTGCGGCGATACTCAAAGCCGCAGTCGGAGCCTCTGACCTCGGTCAGCGCCTGCGTCGGAACGTAGTACACGACGACGGATTCGACAACATCCTTCATCTCTCCGCCGTAAGCTCCGGCGTTCATCAGAACGCCGCCGCCCACCGAGCCGGGAATGCCGCTTGCAAACTCAAGCCCGGAAAGGCCGTTGTCGCGCGCAAACTGCGCGAGCTTTGCAAGCGATACGCCGGCTTCGGCATAGATGGTGTTCTCAGTCTCGCCAAGGCGCAGCTTGCGCAGGTTTTCCGTGCTGATGACCATGATATCAAGTCCCTCATCGGGGAAGATGACGTTGGTGCACTTGCCGAGCGTCAGCGGCGAAACGCCGTTCATATGCAGATAGAACATGACCTTCGACATCTCGAAAAGATCGCCCGGCACGGCAAACGCGCGCACCTCGCCGCCGACCTTGAACGAGCAGTGGTTGCGCATCGGCTCGTTTTCCCTCAGATCGAGCTTGGGCATGTTCTCCTTTATCTGTTCAATTGCTTTTTCAAGACCTTCCATACTATCTCCTATTAAAACGTGCCGTTGTCAACGGCGTGATCTACGTTTGACGCGAGAGTTTCCGCGGCGTTGTAGCCCATCTTCTTCTGGCGGTTGTTCATTGCCGCAAGCTCGAGGATAACGGCAAGGTTCCTGCCGGGACGCACCGGGATCGTCAAGCTCGGCACCGTCACACCGAGGATATCCTGCGTTTCGCTTATAAGGCCAAGGCGGTCGTACGCCTTCTGATCGTCCCAGACCTCGAGGTTCACAACGAGGTCGATCGCGCCCTCGGGCTTTACGGCGCCAACGCCGTAAAGGTGCCTGACATCGACAACGCCTATGCCGCGCAGCTCCATGTAATACCGTATAAGCTCCGGCGCCGTGCCGACGAGCCTGTCGCGTCCAATGCGGCGAATGTCCACCGCGTCGTCGGCAATGAGCTTGTGTCCGCGCTTTATAAGCTCAAGCGCAGTTTCGCTTTTGCCTATGCCGGAGTCGCCGGTTAAAAGCACGCCCTCGCCGTGTACCTCAACGAGCACGCCGTGCATCGTCGTGCGCGGCGCAAGGTGCGTGTGCAGCGAGCTTATGACATCGGCCATGAAGTCGGAGGTATCCTCGGGCGTTACGAACAGGTTGCGGTCGTACTTCCCCGCGACCTCGAGGCACTCGGGAAACGCCGACGCACCGTGGCAGATAACGAGCGCCGATATGTCATAGCGCATAAGCTCCTCGAAACAGCTGCGGCGCTCGGCCTCGGTCTTGAGCTCAAGATATGTGCTCTCGACCCGGCCGATTATCTGGAGCCTGTTGGGGTCAAAGTAGTTATAAAATCCGGCAAGCTGAAGCGCGGGGCGGTTCACGTCCGCCACCGTCAGAAGCCGCGTATCATAATCGCTCGAGGTGTGCAGCGGCTCAAGGCCGTTTTCCTCCACGATCGTCCGCAGCGGAACAGAATATTTACTCGCCATTGCCGATCTCCTTTTAACTATATTATTTCATTATTAATATTAACCTCAAATGCATTATTTTGCAACGATTTTTACAACGGCGAAAATTTTTCTTGCAATTACAGGCTTATTCTGTTATTATTAATAAGCTGTCTGCAAATTGCACGCAGTTAAACACAAGCAAGGAGGTGCTTCAACTTATGGCAAAATGTCAGTTTTGCGACAAGGGCGTTGCCTTTGGCATTCAGGTGTCTCATTCCCACAGGCGTTCCAACCGTACTTGGAAGCCCAATGTGAAGCGCGTCAAGGCGATCGTGGACGGAAGTCCGAAGCATGTTTATGCATGCACTCGCTGCCTGCGCAGCGGTAAGGTCACCCGCGCTGTGTAATAACCTGATATTACCCGAAACAAGCTCGCCATAACGGCGAGCTTTTTTCGTTCTTTTAGTTGCGATTTACCGCACCTACGGACACGCATATCTCTGGTAGCCCGGTATCGAAAGTACCGACGAAACCGGGAAACTGCCGCCATACGTTAGTGCGGTGATGAGTTTTTTGCCGCACCCTTGTAGGGAACGGATTTATCCGTTCCGCGCGTTATAGTTTTGCCGGCACCCACCGGTCGGGCTGACGCAATATATGTATTTGTACAATGTGAATGCGCCTATAAAAAAGCGCCACTGAAAAAACGGATTTATCCGTTCCGCACACCGCGGTTTAGACAGCACGACCGGTGGGTGCCGACGCAATAAATGCGTTGGCAATTATTCACTATTCATCATTCATTATTCATTGGGACGGTCATAGACCGTCCCTTTTTGTCTTCCCCTTGCGGAGCTTGAGGGGAAGATGCCGCTTGCGGCAGATGAGGTGTTATTATATCCGCGCCGTAGGTGCTACATTATAACAAACGGGCGAGCAATGCTCGCCCCTTACGATTATATGTTTATATGTTTTGGTGCCGACTTAACTTCAACACACGGAACGGGCAAGCCCGTTCCCTACGAGCAGCCGTTGGCCGCAGCGGAGAGCTGATAGCTGATAGTTAATGGCTGTGGTGTTCAACTTCAACCCCTCGGCAGCAAGCTGCCCTGCTCCCCTTGACAGGTGAGCCAATTGGGTGCGGCAAAAAACTCAGCACCGCACTTGCGTTACGCGAAACGTCACGGTTTATTCCATTGTTCCGAACCGGGATATCGCAAAACTCAGCACCGCACTAACGTATGGCGGCAGTTTCCCGGTTTCGTCGGTACTTTCGATACCGGGCTACCAGAGATAACCGTATCCGCAGCAGTCTCAAAGCGCCTCTAAAAGAAGCTCGGCGATCTGGACGGCGTTGGTGGCGGCACCCTTGCGGACCTGGTCGCCGCAGCACCAGATGTTCAGGCCGCGCTCGTCGGTGAGATCCTCGCGGATGCGTCCAACGAAAACGAGATCCTGGTTCTGGGTGTCCAGCGGCATGGGGTACTGCAGCGCGTTGAGATCGTCAACGAGCTTCACGCCGGGAGCGGCTGCGATGACCTCGCGCGCACGCTCGACGGAGATTTTTTCTTTGGTTTTCAGGCAGATGGAAACGCTGTGGCTGCGCACGACGGGCACGCGCACACAGGTGCAGCTGACCTTCAGCTCGGGAAGATGCATGATGCGTCTGCCCTCGTTCTGAAGCTTCATCTCCTCGGAGGTATAGCCGGCAAACTGCTCGCCGCCGATCTGCGGAATGACGTTGTAGGCGATCTGGTACGCAAAAACCTTCGGCTCGTAGCTTTCGCCCTTGGCGAGCGCCTCGACCTCGCCGAAAAGCTCCTTCGGACCGGCAGCGCCTGCGCCGGAAACGGCCTGATAGGACGAAACGACCATGCTCTCAATGGGCGAGACTGCGTTGAGCGCGTTGACCGCGGTGCAGGAGATGACGGTGGTGCAGTTGGGGTTTGCGATAACGCCCTTGTGCTTTTTAACGTCCTCGGGGTTTATCTCGGGAACGACGAGGGGCACATCGGGACACAGGCGGAACGCGCTGGAGTTGTCGATAAACACAGCGCCCGATGCCTTGATATCATCGACGAAGCGTTCGGCAATATCGTTCTCGGCAGCGCCGAGGACAATGTCCAGACCCTCGAAGTTTTCTCTGCACGCCTCGACAACGACGTGGCCGTTTATCTCCCTGCCCGCGGAGTTTCGGCTTGCAAGCAGTCTGAGCTCTCCTACGGGAAAGCTGCGCTCGGCGAGAATTTTCATCATTTCCTGTCCGACGGCGCCGGTCGCGCCGAGAATACCTACATTGTATTTTTTCATTTTGATCTTACTCCTTATTTTACAAAGCTATTATATAGTACGCGCACGCAGCTTTCAAAATCATCGTTATTTACGCCGACGATGATGTTCAGCTCGTCCGGTCCCTGGGATATCATGCGGATGTTGATGCCGGCCTTGCCGAGCGCGGCGAAGATGCGGCCGGATGTGCCGGGCTTGAAGGCCATCTGACGGCCGACGGCGGCAACGACGGAAATTCCGCCGGTTATCTGAATGTTGTCGGGGCTGAGCGCATCGCGGATCTCGCCGACGATGGAATAGATGCGGTCCTTTGCCTTATCTGCGGCAACGACGAACGATACGCTGTCGATGCCGGAGGGAGTGTACTCAACGCACACGCCGTGCTTTTCAAAAACCTCGAGCATCTGCCGCAGCGAGCCCATCTGAGAGCTCATCCCGGCCTTGGAAACGGTGATGATGGAGAAATTTTTGCGCCCGGCTATGCCGGTGATGAAGCGGTCGCTGATCTCCTCGTCGGCAAAGCGCTCCATAATAAGCGTGCCGGGGTGATCCGGCTCGTTCGTGTTGCGGATGTTGAGCGGAATGTTCTTCTCACGCACGGGGAACACCGCGCCCTCGTGCAGCACCTGCGCGCCCA
>UMHM01048968.1_pt1 | contig 11352 bp, 10 predicted proteins | sample 1965501 | NCBI WGS metagenome assembly UMHM01 (sample SAMEA4836095, study PRJEB28245) | human gut metagenome | biome: gut microbiome; material: fecal sample | place: Denmark | collected 2008
GTGATCTTATGTTCTTTCATAATTCCATATACCTTACCCTTTCTATCAATTAACATTTATTTTTGATAGTTAGGAAGATTATATTTCTTCCCAACCATCTATTTATTACTGACTATTTATTATTAAATATTTTCCTTATATACTCTTAATTTAGTTACTAATAATAGACCAAATCCTATTACTAAAATAGAACCTAAAGTTAAGAATAATGTAGTTCCCATACCACCAGTTTCTGGTAATTGTGAACCAGTATAGTTGATAACTTCATTGCTTACTCTTTCATAAGTATTATTACCATTCTTTCCAGTTATAGTGAATTTAACTGTACTAGTTAATTTATTATAACCAACTGGAGCTTCAACTTCTTCTAATTGATATTCATCAGCATCTAATCCTTCGATAGTTGCTTTACCAACTACAATTAAAACTCCTTCTTCATTACCAACAGCTACACGATAAATGTTATTAGTTTCTAATACAACTTTAATTTCTTTACCAGCTTTATCTAATAATTTGAATTTAGCACCTTCTAGTTGATTTTTATCTTTATCATTTTTAACTAAATCAAATGCATAAGTATAAGTTGTAGTTTTAACTTTATCAGTAGTATTATTTTCACCATAAGCTAAATCTAATTCGTTTGGATTACCATTTCCCTCAACTACAGCATTTTCATTTAATGTAGCAGTATAGTATACTTCAATTACTGTATTCTTAGGTAATGTAACAATATATGAATCTTTGAATTCTACAACGAATGTATAATCATCTTTATTAGGAGTTACTGTATAGTTAGATTTATCAACAGTAGTAGTTCCAACTTTAACTACAACTGAATTTGTATTGAAAGTAAGTCCAGTACTCATAGTATCACGAAGTACATATTTAGTAAAACCAGCACCAGTAGTGATAGTAGCTTTGAACTCTATTGTATCACCAATAGTAGCATCATTAGTTTTTCCATAATTACCAGTTGAATCTTCTTTAACATCTTTATCAACTTTTGGAACTACTGTATTTTTTTCATCAATAACAGCATCTGGATTAGTTGTAGTTAAATTTAATAATGAACCAGTAGTTGTATCTACTAAATAGTATCCTAAAGGTAATTTATCAAACTTAACAGTAGTACTAGTAGCTTTTTTAGAATCTACAGGAATAACATTATTTGCTTTAGCATGAGCAAGTGCTGCTTTAGAGAATTCTACTACATTTGCACCAGTTTTCCATACATAATATGTAGCACCATTTTCATTTCTAGCTTCTAAGTACTTTTGACCTTCAGTACTAGTAATGAATGCTTCAAATTTTTTATTAGCTCTATAGATGTAATGATTGTTAGTCTTATCATAAGTTTCTAAATCTAATACTCTATAGATTGAATAAGTTTCATCAACTACTGCTTTGTTGATGGTAATTGTTCCGTTATTAGCTGCATTTACTTGTACTAAAGCAAATACAAAAGCAAATAACAAACCAAATAATTTCTTAATGTTTTTCATTTTTCTTTTCCTTCCTTTTCTTGATTTAACATTAATGTTTCATAGTCAGCTTTTTGTTTAAAACATTAATTGATATATAAATAACAGGAACAGCTAATAATAGTGAACCCATTATTACCAAAATTAACATACCACTACTTCCAGTAGCCGGTAACTCATACCCTGAAACGTTAGTAAATATAATTTCCATACTACTTTTCAAAGTATAAGATTTTTGCTTTTCAGCATCATATATTTCTATTACTCCACCATCAACTTGATATTTAACAATGAAGCCATCTGTATCTAATTCTTTAACTACATAAGAAATACCATATGGTAAATCCTTAATAGTTATTTGTTCTTTATCTTTTAATTTAATAGTAGCTTTTCCATTACTAAAAGTAATCTTTTCAGTTGTTTCTTTATTTCCAACTTTTCTCATAACAGTATAAGTACCTTCTAAATTACTTCCTTTATATTTAGCTTCTACTTCAAAAGTAAAGTCTTGATTAGTATCTACTCCCTCAACAAATTTCTTAATTGTTAAGTTTCTCTTTTTATATGTATTTATTACTTGTCCATCTTTCAAAGGACTAGTAGTAACTCCATAACTAACTTCTACATCATTAATATCTTTACTTATTTCATGATATTCATCAGTAGATACTTCATGTATTTTATATTTATGACCAGAAGGTATCTTGTCAAAAATAACTTTTCCATTTGAATCTGATGTACTAGTCATTTTAAAATCACTGGCCATATGTCTTCTTTCTTTTAAACAAGGGCAATCATCTGAATGATATATTTCAAACTTAACTCCTTCTAGTGGTTTAGGTTTATTACCATAATTAGTTAATTTATCAAACTCAAGTTTTCCAAGATAGGCTTTAACTTCAGGTCTAGGAAAATCTATCGTACCATTTTTAGAACTATTATTTGTTTTAACTACATAATTAAGTGTTGTAACACCATTTGTCTTATAAGATTTACCTTCAATAAAATCACTTAATTCATTTTCAATTCTTATTCGATACTTTAATTTATAAGTATATGTATTGCCATTAATTTCAGGTGTTGAATTCTTTAAATCCCATTTTATCTTTTCATTTGTAGTATCAAAGGATGCAGTATTTGGATAATTATTAGATTTAGTAACTGAATCACTTAATACTTCATTTTCACCATACATTCCAATGAATTCTATATTTTTAGGTTGATCACTTGAATTCATAGGATCTTCTGTTACCCAAGTTGCTTCTGATAAAATCATAATTTGCTTAAATATAGAATCAAAAGCATCTTTCATGGCGTTAGGATCATCTGCATCATCATAATATCCAGAACCAATATTATTTTTTAACCAATTTCTATATGCATCAGCACTTGAAGCATCACCTATTTCATATGTCGTTGATGACCTATCTACTACAGCATGTGAAGCATTTGCAGTTTGATCAATATACTTTTGTATTGTTTGTGCTCCGACATCTACTCCTACAGAATATATTCCAATACCACTATTCTTAATAGTTGTAGCCATTTGTCTTGCTCTTTTTGCAGCTTCATCACTATAACTAGTTCCATAAGAACAAGGCTTATTTAATACTCTATCTTTAAATCTATTACCATCATAAGTATCATATCCAACATAATCATGTTCTATATAAGTTGTTGGAAATCCATCAGATAAGAATAATATATATTTCTTACTTGCAGAAGAACCATCTAACATAGCCTTTGCTCTTTTAAGACCTGCTTCAATATTAGTAAATCTTTTGTTATGTGGTGCAACTTCATTAACAATATTTTTATTAATTCCATTTGTAATTTCTGTTTTTAATGTTTCCTTATTACTCTCATTACAATCTTGTAATTTAAATATTTGATAAGAGTCTGAGTTAAAAGCAACAAATCCAAGTTTTCTATCAATACTACTATTTTGAGAACGAGCAGCAAAACTATCTATGAAATTATTACTTGCTTCTTTTGCAGCATCTAATCTTGTTTTTCCCGCACCAAGTGTTTGATTCATAGTATTTGAAATATCCATTACTATTACTACTGCTAAATCTGGATCAACAGCTCTATTTTTAGTTTGAACAGTTAAAATAATATCAAAGTAATTTTCTAATTCTGATGGATAAATATTCTTACTAACACTTACACCATCTTCTTCATTACTATTACTTCCACCTTCTTTAACTATTTGATTTCTGTTATCAGATACCGCAATTATATTAAAAAAAGGGCTAAAGCACATTAAAAATGCAATAAGTAAGCCAAATATTTTCTTTATTTTTTTCATATATTCCCCCCTGAAAAAACAAATATTATATTTATTATATTTTTTTGATTTTCTTGATTGGCCAAACCTTAAATATAACTTTACCAATTATATTTTCTTTCTTGATTGTACCAATACTTTCACTACGTGAATCAGTTAATACATCTCTATCATCACTTAATACAAATATACTACCATCACTTACTTGTACTGGATATTTAATATCACTATTACCCTTTTTTAATTCTTTAACATAATTTTCTTTTAATTCTTTTCCATTAACATACACAATACCATCTTTATCTATATTAACAAAATCACCTTGTACCCCAATTACTCTTTTTACCAATATTTTATTTCCATAATAGAATGCAACTACATCACCAGTTTTAAAACTATTACTTTTAATAGTTAGAACTATATCTCCATCTTCTACTAAAGGTTTCATACTTGAATCAGTTATCTCTATAACTGGCATAAATAATGTAGCCCCAACTGATGCAACTGCAACTATTATTATTAATACATATATAGTACTTCTAAGTAGTCTAGAAAAACTATGTTTATAATTTTCTCTATGTAATTCTCTTTCTAAGTTTTCAACAGTTAAGTCTTTATATGTAATTTTTTCTTTTTTATTTTTCTTTTTTTTAAACATATCTTTAAACTTATGCATTATTTTTTCCTTTTAGTACTTCCTGTTTTCTTTTTAGTTTTTGAAGGATTCTTCACTGTAGTCTTAGTTACTTTATAACTTGTTTTATTATTTGCTTTTAGTAAAGCCTCTTCTTTCTTTTTATATTTTTCTTCAAGTTCTATTTCTTTCTTCTTTAACTTTTCAGCTGTCTCTTTTATAAGTTTATTTCTTTGTAACGTAGTTTCTCTTTTTAAAGATGCTTCCATCTTCTTACAATTCTCTTTAAAGTTTTCATAATATTGATCAACTGCATTCTGTGCACTTTCAAATACTTGATTTAACTTTAAAGACGCTTCAGCAATAGAACCACTCTCTTTAATTTTTATCCTTTTAGAATCTAATTCTTCTTGCACACTCTTAAGTTCTAGTTCTAACTCTTCTATTCTCTTAGCTTGCTCAAGCATTAGTTCTAATAGTTCTCTACGTTTTATCTTTTTTAAATCTTTATTTTCCATAAATCCCCCAAAGAAAATTATTAAAAAATATTACATTCGAGAAAATATTATCTCTTTTGTAGTTCTATATACTAACACATTAAAAATTTTTGTCAATGTTTTATTACAAAAAATTTAATATTAGTTTATTATATGCATTAAAATTTAATTTTCATGACAAAATAAAAGATATTATTCAAAAATAATACCTTTTATAAAACATTATTGATTGTTCTTTAAATAATCTATAACTTGATTATATACATCCATTCTAAGTCCTGAAGTTACACTTGTTATTTCTTGAGGAATTCCTTTAATAGTACCACTTATCTTACTAACATCATAATTTCCTCCAGTAGTACCTACTCTAAATCCATATCTTTCCCAACTTCTTTGAGCAACTTCTTTATCATTAAATGCTTCTAATAGTTTTTTACCATTATCATCAAAAGCTGCTATACAGTGACTATTCCATATAGTAGGTGTTGGATATAATATTCTAATCTTATCTTTTACTTGATTCCATCCATCAGGGTTTGCATTAGCAAAATCTATAACACTCTTTTCATAATCAACTATCATAGGTTTAGCACCCATACCAGTTTTTAAGAACATTGAGAACAAATCAGCAGGTGTATTATTCATGTATCCACTCTTTAAATAGAATTCTTTTAATTTAGGAAGTGCTTCATTAATACTAACAGAGTTAACGTCTCCCCCAGCCATAATAGATAATAATAATCCATAATATGTAGCACCCGGTGAAGAAGTAACTGGGTCAGTAGATCCAATATTTACTTGACCATAAATATTAAGTCCAAGTTCATTCCACTTTTTACCTTGTAATATATAATTAATTAATTTATTCATATCAGTTATATAATAAACATCATTTTGAACAGTAACAATATTCTCTTTAATTAATGCATCAGTTACTTCTGCCCAACTATATATAACTATAGGTGTGTTAAGAACTAAATCTCCTGCAACTACATAGTCACGAGCAGCTTCTTCAACTTTAGGACTAGTTTTAAAGTAATCATAATATCTTTGATCAGAGAAGAAAGCTAAATCATACTTACTTCCATCTTTACGTACTAAACTCTCTTTAACAGTTTTACCATTACTCCAAGAATCTTGTACAAACTTAAATTTATACTTTTTAGCAAATATCTTATTTATCTCTTCATCAGCAAGTAAATCTTCTTTACCACCACCAACAGCTCCATATATTTCAGTTACATTATTAGTAAATCCACCATTCTTAACTAAAACTATAACCACTATAGCAACCACTAATATAGCAACTCCTATTATTTTTGAAATTGTTCCTTCTTTTTTAAACATTCTTTTCACTTCCTTTTAACTCATCTTCATCAATATCTAAATCAGATGTTCTCTCAAAGACTTTCATCTCAAAATCTAATTCTTTATCTTTAGATTTTACTATTTCTTCTAACAATCTATCACATTCATGTTCTACTTCTTTAATATATACTGACATCTTAAGTATAAGTTTATTTTCAACAAATGTTTTTTCTTTTTTACTTTCAGCTTCTATATATTTAGTTACTATTCTAGTTGTAAATGGTAAGTAATAATCTAAGAAGTTATATATTTTGGTAGCATTTCTAGGTCTACTTTCTAAATGTTTTGTTATCTTTTGTGATACATTTACTATTTTAGTTAATTTATCTTTAATAGTTTTATCTTTTATTTTTTCCTTATAATCATTTAGTTTTGACATCTCGAAGTTATATCTAGCAAGTGCTTCTCTATCATATATTCTAATATCTTGTGATTTAAATATAAATATTCCTGCTATATATATAACTGCTGTTAGTATTAGTGCAATCCATAAATAAAAATCTAGAACTACATACAGTATTATAAAAGCTATTATAGAAGTTATAGATGACATTAAATATCTTTTTTGTATATTCATATTAGTTATAACTCCTTACCTCTTTAAATGCTCTTATTAAGCTTGTTCTTCCATCAAATACTTTAGCATTTGTAAGATTAGCTATATTACTAAGTTCAGTTTCATCACTTTGCCCAAACATAATACTATATATTGGAATAATTTCTTTTTGAACATTATAATATTGTACTAAATCACCATAATTTCCTATATTAGAATGTCCATCTGTCATTAATATTACTGTTTTTGTATAGTCATCACTTAAGTTAGCTAAAGTATCTAATGCTACTTTAGAACAACCATATATATTAGTTCCACCAGTAGGTCTAGCACCGTATATTTTATCAATTATTTCTCTAGTGTCATTACCTGTTGAAGTCCATACACTTCTAGTACTACTATCAAATGGAATTACTGTTATATAATCATATTTAGAAAATTGAAGTCTTTCTTGACTAGCTTTTTCACTATCTAATATAAAATCCATAGCATCTTTTAATTGTTTTTCACCATCACCAGACATACTACCAGAATAATCTAAACAAAATGCAACAGCAGATGGTTTTCTAAGTTCAGCTATATAAAGTCCTATAGCTTCATTCATAACCTTTTTAGATGGATATTTAAGTGGTATTAAATATTTATTAGTATCAATTCCATAAGAAGTCTTAAATACATTTTTATCAACATTACTATTAGTACCACCATACCAAGTTCTCTTACCTAACTTTTCTAACTCTTTTTGAGTATCTAAACTTAATAAATATGACTGTAAAATATTAAAGTTCTCAAGCTTTTCTTGTCCCCTATCTACATAAGCAAAAGGACTATCATTAATAGCTACTCCATCTGTTGGATATAATAAATATAATGTATCTTTTCCACTACTTTCTAACTCTTTATTTATTCTTATTAATGATGATTCTGTTGCTATAACAGCTTCATACTTATCACTATTTAAGAACATATCTTCTAAAAACGAAGTACTTCCAGATACTCTTTCAACACCACTAAATAACAATTTTAAATTAGAAATTAATGTTTGATTATTAAGCATCTCACTAGTTAATATTTCAGGACTACCAGCAAGAGAATTTAAGAATCCTAAATATGCTGTAAGACCTGTATTAGTCTTAGTAACAGAATTCATTACATATTTAAGTTTACCATCTTTAACAGCATTTAATATATCTTTATTAGTTATATTATTATTAACAAATCCAAGGTTTTCTGCTTTCTTTTTCTTAACTCCCATAACAACTGGATTAATACTTATAGATTTAGAATTAGTTACTTTAGCATTATTAAGCATATATAACCATACAGAATTACTCATCCATACCGCATCATAATTATTCTCTTCTTCTAACATATCTAAAGCTTCTAAATCATCAGCATACTCTACACTAACTTTAATATGCTTTTTATTTCCATAAACAACAAGCTCATTCATAAAATCTTTATTATCTGGATTAGACAATATATGGAAACTCTTCTTATCTGAAATAGACTTAATATTATCACTTATATATGTACTAAAGAATATTCCTATAAATAACACTCCTACAATAATAAGTAAAATTTTATCTTTCATATAACCAACACCTTATCTTCATATTCAGTATATCATAATAATTTTTATAAGTAAATTATAGAACTTCAGGTTGTAATATATTTGTGAAAAAATTATATTCAATTTTATATACTTTAAATCCATCTTTATATTTAAATAAAACTCTATAGTAATCAGTATCTTTTATATAAGAATATATATTTTCTCCAAAACTTCCTTTATATACAAGTTCATTATATTTACCACCACTTATACCAGTCTTTCTAATTTCTACTTCATCTATTTTAACATCTTTCTTTTTAAAATCAGTTACTTCATTATCACAACTACTAACATATTTATTTTTATAACATTTATATACTTCTACATTAAGTATTAATTCATTAGTATTTTCAGTATTAATAAGTTTATATTTATTATGAGTATATTTCATATTATTATCATAAGTCATATACTCACTACCATTCTTATTAACTTTTAAAAATCCAGGAATCAAATTATATGTTTTAGTTACATCTGTTTGTCCATATAATACTTCATCATTAATAGTAACTCTAAAATATAAATCAACTTTCTCTTCTAATCTAGATTCAATTATTTTAATACCATTTACTAATCTAAGAATAATTATAAAGAGAAATATAAGTATTAAAAAAATTATAATCTTCCTTTTATTAATTTTCTTCGTCATCATTAACACTCACATATACTTGAACTTTCGTAGTAATAAATTTCTTTTTATAATATAAAACTATTTTATATTCTCCTTTATCCTTTAAATAATAACTTATGTCTTCAATATACTTTCCATCATATAATATTTCATCTTTAGGAAATTCTTCTTTAATAATTTTAAGTTTATGTTTTATATCTATTTCTTCATATTTAACAGTATGTGAGTCACACTTTTCATTAACAAGTTTACCAGCATAATCACTATAACAATTATAAACTTTATATTTAATTTTAAAGCCATTATTAGACTTTATAACTATTGGTTCCCCGTCCCCCAATGAATCACTATCATAATCAATCATATCAACTAAAAAAGGTATTATAGGAAATTTAAAATCCTTCTGAATATAATAGTCAAGCTTATCATAATTATTAATACTTATTTCGTACTTCTCTTTAGTTTGAATATCTTTAATAGGTATTATTTTAAAACCAAGAAAGTCAGGGTTCTCACCAGGTAATACTCCTATAATAGTTTGATAAACAATAACAAGAAATAAATACACTACTAATACAGAAAGTATAATTCTCTTTCTTTTCTTTCTATCTACTTCTAAAGATTTATTTAATTCTTTAAGTGCTTCTTTTTGTGCTTTCTCATCCATACTATCACTACCCTAATTTCATTCTATCATAAAAAAAAGATTATTGAATATCAATAATCTAAAATTTCATATTTTTCATTTGTTTCATCATTTGTTTCATTTGATCAAATTGTTTTAGTAAACGATTTACGTCTTCTACTTTTTGTCCACAACCTTTAGCTATTCTTACTTTTCTATCAGCTTTAATTATTTCTGGATTACGTCTTTCTTCAGGTGTCATTGATAAAACTATCGCTTCAGTTCTAGCCATTATTTTAGGGTCTATATTTACTTTATTAAGTCCCATTTTAGATGCTCCTGGAAGTAACTTTAATAAGTTTTCAAGTGGACCAAGTTTCTTAATTTGTTTAGTCGTTTTTAAGAAATCTTCAAGATCAAATTTACCTCTTTGCATCTTTTTAGCAGTACTCATCATTTCATCTTGATCAAGTTCAGCTTCAGTCTTTTCTATTATTGAAAGTAAGTCTCCCCTACCAAGAATTCTATCAGCTATACGTTCAGGATAAAATTCACTAATACCATCTAACTTTTCAGAATCTCCTATTAATTTAATTGGTATATTTGTAAGATGTCTAAGTGATAAAGCAACACCACCTTTAGTATCTCCATCCATCTTAGTAAGAACACAACCAGTAAGTTTAAGCTTCTCATTAAATCCAGTAATTACATTAATAGCATCCTGTCCCATCATAGCGTCTATTACAAGTAATTCTTCATTTGGCTTAACTTCATTTTCTATATTAACAAGTTCATCCATTAGTGCTTCATCTATTTGAAGACGTCCAGCTGTATCTATTAATATGTAGTCATACCCCTTACTTTTAGCATACTCTATACCACGTTTAGATATTTCTACAGGATTTCCTTTTCCTTCTTCATAAACTTCAATATTAAGTTGTTTTCCAATATCTTTAAGTTGATCTATCGCAGCTGGTCTATAAACATCACATGCTATAAACATAGGTTTCTTATGATGTTTCTTACGTACCATATTACCTATCTTACCTATAGTAGTAGTTTTACCACCACCTTGAAGACCAACAACCATAACTATAGTTGGATTCTTATTTACTTCTAAAGGAGCACTATCTCCTCCAAGTAAATTAACAAGTTCATCTCTTAAGATCTTAACAAACATATCCCCTGGCTTAATACTTTTTCTAACTTCTTCACCAAGAGCTTTCTCTTTAACACTATCTATAAATTCACGAACTATTTTAACATTAACATCAGCTTCTAATAAACAAAGTCTAATCTCACGAGTTATATCACTAATATTATCTTCATTTATTACACCTTTAGATTTAATATTACTAACTACTTTTTGTAATCTTTCACTCAAGTTTTCAAACATAAAATCTATCCTCCTGTATAAATATTATAACAAACATTACAATCTTTATAAAGAAAAATGTGCATTTAAGCACACTATTTATTTCTTTTTATAATATCATTTCTATTTTCAATAAGTTTAATAATATTATCAATTTCTTCATTACTGCTTTTATCATTAAGTTTACTTATTAATGAACTAATATTATCTTCAATGTCTTTTACTATTTCATTACTAACTGGATCAGAGTATTTAAGTTTATCAATTAATTTATTTTTAT
>UMHM01020951.1_pt1 | contig 11350 bp, 10 predicted proteins | sample 1965501 | NCBI WGS metagenome assembly UMHM01 (sample SAMEA4836095, study PRJEB28245) | human gut metagenome | biome: gut microbiome; material: fecal sample | place: Denmark | collected 2008
AATGATTTAACGGTTCACCTTCTCGGCGGCGATTTAAAAATAAGCTGGAGCGGAAACGAAGCGGACAGTGTATTTATGACCGGCCCTGCCGAGTATGCCTTTACCGGCGAGATTGATTATAATTAAAAACGGAGGTTTAAAATATGAAGATTAACGACAATTTCTTAAAGCTTGAAGGCTCGTATCTCTTTTCAACGGTTGCCAGAAAGCAGCGTGAGTATCAGGAGGCTCATCCCGATAAGGAGGTTATCCGCCTTTCTATCGGCGATGTAACAAAGCCGCTTGCCCCCGCTGTTATTGAGGCTATGCATAAGGCTGTTGACGAAATGGCAAACGAGGCAACATTCAGAGGTTATCCGCCCGAGCACGGATATGATTTCCTTGTTGAAGCCATTCACAAAAATGATTATGAGGCTCGCGGCCTTGATATTTCTAAAGACGAGATTTTTGTTTCGGACGGTGCTAAATCCGATTGCGGAAACATCGGCGATATTTTCAGCCTTGATAACAAGGTTGCAATTTGCGATCCCGTTTATCCCGTTTATCTTGATTCAAACATCATGAGCGGCAGAACGGATATTATCTATATGCCCTGCACTGCCGAAAACGGCTTTATGCCTCAGCTTCCGAGCGAGGTGCCGGATATTATTTATCTTTGCTTCCCAAATAATCCCATCGGCGTTGCCGCAAGCAAGGATCAGCTTAAGGTTTGGGTTGATTATGCCATTGAGCACGGCGCGGTTATTCTTTACGATTCTGCTTATGAAGCTTTTGTTACGGACGGCTCCGTAAGATCGATTTATGAGGTTGAAGGCGCAAAAAAGTGTGCAATTGAATTTCGTTCGTTTTCAAAAACAGCAGGCTTCACCGGCGTTCGCTGCGGCTACACCGTTGTTCCTAAGGATCTTGAATTCGGCGGCACAAGCCTTAATGCTCTTTGGGCACGCAGGCAGGCAACAAAGTTTAACGGCGTAAGCTATATTACGCAAAGAGGCGCCGAGGCAGTTTACAGCGAGCAGGGTCAAAAGGAAATTAAAGAAATTCTTGCTTACTATCAAAGAAATGCAAAAACAATTTATGACGGGCTCACCGAAGCGGGCTTCACTTGTTACGGTGCGGTAAATTCACCGTATGTTTGGCTTTCCGTTCCTCAGGGAATGACCTCTTGGGAATTCTTTGATGATCTGCTTGAAAAGTGCCAGGTAGTGGGAACTCCCGGTTCGGGCTTCGGCAAATGCGGCGAGGGCTATCTTCGCCTCACGGGCTTTGGTAATTACGAAAAAACAATTGAAGCCGTTGACAGAATCAAAACTGTTTACGGCAAATAATTTGCAAATGATTTTTTTGGCGTTGAGCCTTAAATTTGTTTAAAAAATATTTTGAATATCGGAGGATAAAAAAATGGAAAAGAAAGAGCAGCTTTATGAAGGCAAGGCTAAAAAGGTTTGGGCAACGGAAGATCCCGATGTGGTTATCGTTGACTACAAAGATGATGCCACTGCTTTTAACGGCAAGAAAAAGGGCACAATAGCAGGCAAGGGTGTTGTAAACAACAAAATGTCCAACTATTTGATGCAAATTCTTGAAACAAAGGGCATCCCGACCCATTTTGTTAAAGAGCTTTCAGATCGTGAAACGGCAGTTAAAAAGGTTTCCATTGTTCCGCTTGAAGTTATTATCCGCAATCGTGCAGCAGGCTCAATCTGCAAAAGACTCGGCCTTGAAGAGGGCATGGATTTTGTTGCTCCTTCCATTGAATTTTCTTATAAGTGCGATGAGCTTGATGATCCGCTTATTTCCGAATATCATGCAATCTCCTGCGGTTTTGCCACAAGGGAAGAGGTAGACACCATTAAAGATATGGCATTTAAGATCAATGATGTTCTTAAAGAATATTTCGCTTCAATCGGCGTTGAACTTATAGATTTCAAGCTTGAATTCGGCAAAACATCAGACGGCACAATTGTGCTTGCAGACGAGATCAGCCCCGACACCTGCCGCTTCTGGGATATCAAAACTCACGAAAAGCTTGATAAGGATCGTTTTCGTCGTGATCTCGGCGGCGTTGAAGATGCTTACGCAGAAATGATGAAAAGGACGGGTCTTGAAAAATAATGCCTAATAATACATACAACACTCCGTTTAATTCACGCTATGCCAGCAAGGAAATGCAATATATTTATTCTCCCGATTTTAAATTTAAAACATGGAGAAAGCTTTGGATTGCACTTGCAGAGGCGGAAAAAGAGCTTGGCCTTGATATTACTCAAGAGCAGATAGACGAGCTTAAGGCGCATGCGGAGGATATAAATTACGAAGCTGCCGCTGCATATGAAAAGCAGTTTCGCCACGATGTTATGAGCCATGTGCATGCTTACGGAGATCTTTGCCCAAAGGCAAAGGCAATCATTCACCTTGGCGCCACAAGTTGCTATGTTGGCGATAACACCGATGTTATCACAATGAGAGAGGCACTTTTGCTTATCAAGAAAAAGCTTGTTAATGCAATTGCCTCCGTTGCGAAATTTGCAAATGAATATAAGGATATGCCGTGCCTCGGCTTCACCCATTTTCAGCCTGCACAGCCCACCACAGTGGGCAAAAGAGCAACTCTTTGGCTCATGGATCTTGTTATGGATTATAACGAGATAAATCATGTGCTCGGCACTCTTATGCTGCTTGGCTCAAAGGGCACAACCGGCACTCAGGCATCCTTCCTTGAGCTGTTTGGCGGCGATCATGAAAAGTGCAAGCTTCTTGATCAAAAAATTGCCGATAAAATGGGCTTTAAAGCCTGCTTCCCCGTAAGTGGGCAAACATATGCAAGAAAGCTTGATACTATCGTTTGCAATTGCCTTGCGCTGATTGCTCAGTCCTGCTGCAAATTTTCAAACGATTTGCGCCTGCTTCAAAATCTTAAAGAAATCGAAGAGCCTTTTGAAAAAAATCAAATCGGTTCCTCGGCAATGGCATATAAGCGCAATCCGATGCGCAGCGAAAGAATTGCATCTCTTTCACGCTATGTGATGATTGATGCGCTCAATCCCGCTTGGACAGCATCTGCTCAGTGGTTTGAAAGAACGCTGGACGACAGTGCAAACAAGCGTGTTTCTGTGGCAGAGGCCTTCCTTGCGCTTGACGGTATTCTTGATCTCTATATAAATGTTACAAGCGGGCTCGTTGTTTATCCCAAGGTTATCGAATCCCGCCTTATGAGCGAACTTCCGTTTATGGCAACAGAAAATATTATGATGGACGCTGTTAAAAAAGGCGGCGACCGCCAAGATCTGCACGAAAGAATTCGTGTTCATTCAATGGCGGCTGCGCAGGTTGTTAAGGCAGAGGGCGGTAAAAATGATTTAATTGATCGCATTGCCGCAGATCCTGCATTTATGATGACGAAGGAAGAAATCCTTGCCGTTATGAAGCCGGAAAACTATGTCGGCAGAGCTCCGCAGCAAACAGCTGATTTTCTTAATGAGGTTATAAATCCGATACTTGATGCCGAAAAAGATTTGCTCGGCATTGATGTTGAAATAAATGTTTGATAAACGGAGGATTATATGATTCAATTAAGTGTACTTCAAACCTTTGCCGATTTGTTTTCCAATTTTAAAAACATTGAAATCGGCCAAATTGCAATGCTTGCAATCGGCGCAGTGCTGATCTATCTTGCAATCAAAAAGGAAATGGAGCCGTCGCTTTTGCTTCCGCTTGGCTTCGGCACAATTCTTGTTAACCTTCCCATGAGCGGCGCTATCGGCGAAGACGGCCCTATCACGGTGCTTTTCAGTGCCGGTATCAGCACGGGCGAGCTTTTCCCGCTACTGCTGTTTATCGGCATAGGCGCAATGATAGATTTCGGCCCGCTGCTTAAAAACCCGTGGCTGATGCTTTTCGGTGCTGCGGCTCAATTCGGTATTTTCTTCACCTTCTTCCTTGCATCATTCTTCTTTGATATTAAGGATGCCGCTTCAATTGCGGTTATAGGTGCGGCAGACGGCCCAACATCAATTTATGTGGCTCAGGTGCTGGATTCGGCTTATTTAGGCCCCATTATGGTGGCGGCATATTCGTATATGGCGCTCGTGCCTATTATTCAGCCGCCGGTTATTAAGCTTTGCACAACGAAAAAGGAACGCCTTATCAGAATGAAATATCATCCCGGTGAGGTTACAAAGCTTACAAAGATTTTGTTCCCGATCGTTATAACAATTGTTGCAGGTGTGGTTGCTCCGCAATCTGCTGCGCTTGTAGGCTTCCTGATGTTTGGTAACCTTATTCGTGAGTGCGGCGTGCTTGATTCTCTTTCTCAAACTGCGCAAAACTCTCTTGCAAATATTATCACAATTTTGCTCGGCCTCACCGTTGCTTCGCAAATGTATTATAAGGATTTCCTTAAATGGAACACTCTTATCATTCTCGCACTCGGCCTTGTTGCATTCATTTTCGACACTGCCGGCGGTGTGTTCTTTGCAAAGCTCATCAACCTTTTCCTGCCTAAGGATAAGAAAATCAACCCGATGATCGGCGCGGCAGGCATTTCAGCGTTCCCGATGAGCGGCCGTGTTGTTAACCAAATGGGTCTTAAGGAGGATAATCAAAACTTCCTTCTTATGCAGTCCATAAGCGTAAATGTTTCCGGCCAGATCGGCTCTGTTATTGCCGGCGGCCTTATCCTTACGCTTGTGCAGAGCATTCTTGCTAAATAATCGGAGGTGTGGCTATGTTTGATATTTTATTAAAATTAAATGTTATCGCAATGGCAATCCATGCCGATTCATGGAAGCAAACCTTGCCCGTTATGATTATAGGAATGGTTGGCATATTCCTTGTTATAGGAGCTATTATTCTTATCACTTACGGCCTTAATAAGCTTTCTGCTAAAAACAAGAAAGACGATAAGAAAGATAAATAATTATCTCAAATTATCACATAACGGGCGAAAGCTTGCGGCACATTTTGCAAAGAAAAATGTGATTTAAGCTTTTCGGATTTTGCCCGTTTACCAAATTGTAAAAAAATCTGCCGATGCGTAAGTGTTGGCAGATTTTTTTGTTAATGCCCTGCAAATATAATCGCATTGCTTAAATTGCTGTGAATCAAAAATCAAATAAATAAATTAAATCTGCTGCACAAATTCAGACCATGCCGCCTTTTTTGCTGCAATGCAAATGCGATGCTTTGCCGTTTGTTTGCTTGGCGAATTTTACGAAACGAGCCGTTTGCTTTTATTTGCTTGACTTTTGGATTGCAGTGTGCTAATATATGTGTTGTTAAGTCGGTGTTTATTACGAAGAGGGTCCACCCGTTCCCATTCCGAACACGGTAGTTAAGCTCTTCAGTGCCGAAAATACTTGGCGGGCAGCCGCCCGGGAAAATAGGTCGACGCTGACATCTAAAGCATCTTGCTTTCGCAAGGTGCTTTTTCTTTTGCCCGCCTTTCCGCCGTTTCTCTTCGAACAAACGGATTTATGTTAACAACTCCCGGAAACACGCAGGGCGGTGCCCTGAATTTCGTTCGCACAATGAATTATACTCCGAAATTCAGACCGCTACTGAGCTCTTTTTGCTCGCTGTATCTGCCGCCGGCAGCGCTCGCAAACGAGCCTCGGCAGCCGCCCGGGAAAATAGGTCGACGCTGACATCTAAAGCATCTTGCTTTCGCAAGGTGCTTTTTCTTTTATATTGAAAGCAGAAAAGCTGCCTGCACATAATTGTGAAGGCAGCTTTTCGTCGCTTGCCGCTAAACGGCATTTACATGTGGATTATATTAAATGAAATCAACTCATGGTGTAGACATCTTTACCGGAGATTAACCCAAGCCCCGAAGGCCCTGTCTTTTCGTTTAATCCGCTGTAAAAGAGGTAATATTTACCGTCTGCATAAAGCAGAGAACAGCGGTAAAGACCTCTGTTATCCCAATTGCTTGTGCCGCGTGACGGTGTGAAGAGCTTTTCGGCCTTTGTGTAGTGCACATTATCGGTTGAATATGTGTAATAAAGGTCCATATGCGTTCTTTCGTTTACTTTCGGATAATATGACGAGATAACGGCTTCGTAGCCCTTTGTGGTGTGGATAACATCAAGGTGCCAGTTTGCAAGCTCCTTGTCATCATAGGTTATCTGGATTTGCCTGATTTCACTCCAATGCTTGCCGTCTGTGCTTTCACGGTAATCAAGCGAATGATCGGTGTTTTGATTTATTGCCCACATTTTATATGTGCCGTTTTCGTAAACGATTGCAGGGCTGAGAAAATCGTAAACATGAAGCTCGCCGTAAAGCATATCCTCGGCGTCACTCCAGTGAACGCCGTCCTTTGTGGTTCGGCGGCGAAGCGCTGTTCTGTTGTTTGGCTTGTCGTAAAATCTCCACCAGCATTCAAGAAGCCCTGTGTCGGTATTATAAACAAGCTCCGTGTCGGAATTATAAACCGCACCGCGCTCGTAGTTTGACGGCCTTGGGTCAAGCGGATTGGAAAAGCCCGAGGGCACAACCCAATTTTTTAAATCGTTGCTTGCCGCAATATGCGGATTTTCCCAATAATCGTTGCAGCCTTTATAGGGTGTGTATGCAATCCAATATTTGTAGCCGCCGAAGCCGTTTTCAAAATATTGCACCGAAGGGTGATAGTTGAAAACATCACCGTAAGCATTTGTGATATTAAGCCATGTTGAAGCGTTTTTGTTTGCGTTTTTAACATAAACGCGGCAGCTTGCCTCGGCTCCGTTTTTGGTTGCTTTTATGATAACGGCGCCCGCTTTAAGTGCCTTAACCTTTCCGCCCGAAACGGAAACAACATTTCCGTCTGAGCTGCTCCATGTTATTTCGCCGCTTTCTTTGCCGCCGAGTTTTTTGGAAAGGTCGAGCGAATTGTTTATGTTAAGCGAATATTCATCACCGTCGAATTTAAATTCACTGTCTGCCGAAACGCCCGTAACCGCTATGCTCTTTGAATTGCTTTTGATTTTTGCCGTAATCGTGGCGGTGCCGACTCCGTTAATTGTTACTTTGCCGTTTTCAACAGAGGCAATTTTATCGTCGCTGCTGGTCCATTCGATTTGCTCGTTTGAATATTGCGGATAAAGCTGAGCGCCGATTTCAACTTCCTCGCCCACGGGAGAGGTGAAATTGCCTCTGTTAAGCGTGATAACGGAGGCTTCAACAATGCCGTCCTTAATATTTGTAAGCTCGGTTGCTTTAATAAAGCCCTCTTTGATTTTGCCTTTTGCAACATAAATTATTTTGCACCAATTGCCTCGGCGCGCCAAAATTTTTATATCGCCGGTTTGCTCTATTTTTCCGTTTGTAAAGGCAACAGAAAGCGGATATGATTTTACCTTATATCCCTGCGAAACCGTGGCAGTTGAAAAAACCTCGCATTTTTGCTGTTCTTTTTTATATGAATCAAGCACGCCTTTGCATGAAAATGCCGCAATTATTATAACAAGCACGGCAACAGCTGCGGAAATTGATATTATTTTTTTGTTTGCATATTCCACAATTATTACCTCCTGCCGTTAAAATTCCGCACGGCTTGCAATATTGTCAATCACATATGCGGAGTTCTGATAGATGAATTTTATCGTTGCAAAGCCTGTGTTTGTTTTTTCTTCAGAAGTGCCGTCAACCTTATTTGAGAGTGTGTATTTATAATCAAATGATATTGTGATATCCGTTTCGCCGTTTGAATTATAGCTTATATATGTTTTATCGCTGCCTGCTTTTTCGCATTTTGCGTTTGTTATTTCAAAGTCGGAAACGCTTAAATTCTCATTTGTGTAATAAACCTCTTCTTCGGCGTCTTTAAGCACTGCCAGGAATTTATCGCCCTCAAAGGATTTTGAAATTCCGAGTTCGTCGGTGTTTATGCTGTTTTGAAGTGCTCCTCGGTAAAGCGTTTCTATTGCGCTTTTTGCGCGGTCATAAAGTGCTGCGCTTTCGTCAACCTCAAGTGCTATATAAAAAATATTATTGTCGCTGCTTATATCGGCGGTTTGTGAATAATCAAGCCCCGCGGCGTTTGTTGCCGTTATTTCGTATGAGCCGGCAAAAAGATAATCGGATTTGTATTCCGAATAGCTGTATTCGTTTGCGCCCGCCGCCGCAGTGGGTGTGATTATGTTTGTGCTTTTAACGGCGTTTCCGTTAAGGGCGATTTCCGTGCCCTGCGGCGCATAAATCACGGCTCTTGTTATAATGCCCTCTATCGGCATTGCCTTATAAGTGTCGTATTTATAAAATCCGTCTTTCGTCATTTGCAGGGTGATGTAATAAACGCCCTGCTCGCCGCTTTCGGTTATATAATTCAGGCTGTAATAATTTATATTGCCGTCTTTTCTGTCTCTTTCGATTTTATAATCCGTAATTTTTGATTTGTTTATCGCAAAAGCATCCGGATTTGTTTTGCAATATTCAACGAAACTTTCTCGGGTTATGAAGGGCGAATCGAAGAATGATGAATTTTTGTAAACCTTTTCCCAGTCGCCGTCTATAACGCTGCTGACATAGGAGGTAACAAATCTGTCCGGCGAATGCTTTGCCGAAAGCAGGGGATATATTAAAGTTATTGCCCCGGCTATGATTACGCATGCAAGCACTGCGCAAATTATCATCAGCGCCTTTGCCTTTTTCGGCAACTTTTTCTTTTTTTTCGGTGCCCTGCCGGCGGTTATTATATCGTTGTATTCCGGATTTTGCGGTTCGTTGTTATTTTCGTCCGAAACCGCTTGGGGCAGCTTTTCGGCTTCAAAAAGCTCGAAATTAAATTTTTCGTCCATATTTCACCTCGTGGATTTAAAGCGCTTTGAGCGCGTTGTATTCTTTTTCGGATATCGCAAGCACGGAGCCGTGCCTCGGGTGAAGCGCATTTAATGAAAATTTGCCGTCGGGCACCGGCTCGAAATGCAGCATATCGCCTGTTTTTTGCATATAATAGCCTCCGTCAACATATTTATCGGCTATCATTATATATTCTTTTCCGCCCGGCAGAGGATACATGCAGTTGCCCTCAAGGTGAATATCCGTGTTGCAGGCTCTGCGCGGCTCAGCTTCGGTGTAGGGACCCGTTATTTCGTTTGAAACGGCAATGCAAATCGTTTTTTCGTATTCGTCTTTGTAGTAAAGGTAATATTTGCCGCAGTTAAAAATAATGTCGGCGTCAATGCCGTCTTTGCCGCTGCTCGGCGCAAAAAGCACGCGCGGCTCGGTTGAAAGCGATTTAAAATCTTTTGTGTAGGCGTATTTAATAACCGTCGGCTCTGTTCCCACATTGTGGTGCGACCAATATATCATATATTCGCCGCGGATTTTATCAAATAAAACCTCGGGCGCCCAAATTCTGTCTGCCGTTTCGCTTCCTTTGATTTTTGAAAAATCAATAATGCGCTCGCCGTGCCAATTTATTAAATCTTTGCTTTCCCACACAACCATGGAATTATTGCTGTTCCAGCCCTCGCGGCATTTCATATCCGTGGCGATAATGTAATATCCGCCGCTTTCGTTTCTGAAAATAAAGGGATCGCGGCAGCATTTTTTGCCAAGTTTTTGCTCAATTATTTTTTTGCCGCCGTTTACAGGCTCAAAATCAAAACCGTTTTTTGAAATTGCAAAGTGCACACTTTCGTTTTCGGGCTCATTTCCCGTGAAATAGCAAAAAAGGTAATGCGCTTTATTTGAATCCATTTGTCTCACCGCTTGAATTATAACAAAAAATAATTCCCACTTCAATGTTATTTATATATAATAAATCATAAAATTTAAATTGAAATATTGGGCATATTCTGATATGATTGTTAAAGCAAATAAAAAGGGAGGTGCTTTTTTGGAGTCGCGCGATTATTTTATATATCTTCTTCGCTGCCATTTAAGCGGTGAAAATCCGCAGGGAGTTCCGAATGCAAATTGGGCGGAAATTTATTCGCTTGCCGAAAAACACAGCGTAACGGCAATCGTTTCAAGCGAAATCAAAAAGCTTGCACCTTCTTTTCGCCCCGAGGGTAAACTGCTTTCCGCCTTTAATCAAAAGCTCGGCTACACCGTTCGCAATTATGAAATAAAAATGCAGGCAATCACAAAATTTGTGAGCGTTTTAACCGCAGCGGAAATTCCGCATCTTATAGTTAAGGGCGCTGTGCTTCGATATTTATATCCCGTGCCCGAGCTTCGCACAAGCGGCGACACGGATGCCGTGGTTTCGCCGGAAAATTATCAAAAAGCGATGGATGCACTGGTTGAAAACGGCTTTGTTATCACGAAAAAATACTATAATGTGGCGAATATGCTTTATAACGGCGAGGAGTTTGAATTGCACACCGAACTTGAAAGCGTTAATGTGCAAAGCAAAATCTATTTTTCGGATTTCTTCGGCAATATCAGCGAGGGCGAGGGCTTCACATATAAGTTGAAACCGCTTTACCACCTGCTTTATGTTATTACCCACATAGCAAAGCACCTTAAAACGGGCGGCGCGGGAATAAGAATGATAATGGATATAGACGCATTTTTTCGCAATTATCCCGATACGGATATTGAAAAATTATTGTGTGAGTGTGAAAACTTGGGCTTAAAGCAAACTGCGCTTGTGCTTATCGCGCTCTCAAAAAAGTGGTTTTCAACTCCCGTCTCGGTGCCTTACACTTTTGAGGATTCTTCCGAAGCGCGCCTTTATTCCGTGCTTTCGGATATAATTTTAACAGGCGGTGTTTTCGGATTTGAAAACGGCGGCGTGGGTATGGTTAATTTAAGAAATGAAATGAGCAAAAGCGGCAAGCGGGGAACAGGCGCTTCAGTTAAAGCTTTTTTTAAATGGGTTTTCCCCGGCGTTTCTTATTTAAAAGAAAGATTTTATTATTGCCACAAGCACCCCGTGCTTGCTCCGATTGCGTGGCTTCAAAGGCTGTTTGAAGCCGTTTTCGGCCATTCAAAGCACACCGAAGATGCCGTTAAGCAAATGTTTTCGAGCGGCAAAATGGCGGAAAATTTCAACTATCTTTTTAAAGAACTGAATATTACAGAGAATGAAAGCGGCAAATAAAAATCGGCTTTGAGCATGTGCTCAAGGCCGATTTTATATTGGCTATTTATACTGCCGCTGCTTTAATTTTATTTTAATATGTATATAAGTATTATGCGTTATTCACGATTTGCTTTAAATGAATTTAAAGTAAATCAATGCTCGTCGCCGAGCACGGCATGCGCGCATTTAATTCCGTCCACAGCGGCGGAAACTATGCCGCCGGCATAGCCCGCACCCTCGCCGCAGGGATAAATTCCGCTGATTTTGCTTTGGCAAAATTCATCGCGCAAAATTCGCACTGAGCTTGAGCTTCTTGTTTCCGGCGCTGTAAGC
>UMHM01009337.1_pt1 | contig 11346 bp, 5 predicted proteins | sample 1965501 | NCBI WGS metagenome assembly UMHM01 (sample SAMEA4836095, study PRJEB28245) | human gut metagenome | biome: gut microbiome; material: fecal sample | place: Denmark | collected 2008
CTATTCGAAGCGTGCTTGAACACGACGAAACCTCCGAGCGAGTGTTACTTGATCCGCCGCTTGTTTATAATGCTATGCTTTCTTGAGCGCGTTAGATAGCGGGAAAGCACTAATGGCACACACGAAAAGTCTATTGTGGTGGCGTGTCGCAGAAAAGTGGCGAGGAGGTGCCCGAGAGCAAAAGATTTCGGGATGATTTTGTGCGAAGGCGCCGCAGACAATAGTTTACATATTGGCAAGGCGCATTCACATAAAAGCGCCCGAAAGAATTGTTCTCGGGCGCTTTCGAGCCGCTTTTCTGCGACACTAATATCTTATGTTACCGATTTGTACGGTATGGCGTCAAAACCGCACCGTTATGCGGAAATGACAACCCTGCCCGCGCGCACGCACAGGCAGAGCGCATCGCTCCGGGAAGGTCACTGTGCCGCGGTGTCTGCCGCTGCCGCCTGCTGAGCCTCTGCAGCCTCTCTCTCCGCCTTCGCCTTTGCCTGGTCCGCCATGAGGACTTTTATGATCTTGGTCAGGCACTGGATGACGATGGCTTTGTTCTCGGGACTGTTCTTGAAGACGTTGTACGCCTGCAACATGAGCATCGCGACGCGGATCTTCATGCTGCGGGAGAGGTTCATCGTCAGGACATAGTCCACGAGATGGGGCAGCTTGGCGAGCCTGGGAGGCTTGACATCCTCGTCGCCCTCGTCAAGATCCTCTTCCACATAGATGACCTCGGGCTCGAGCGAGACCGTGACGGACTCGTCGGCAACGGGACGTCTTGCGATGTTCAGACCCTCGAGAGACTCGGGCTCGGAACCGCGTGCCATCGCGGGCTGCGCGGGAGCCGCCGCGTAGGGCTGAGCGGGTGCGGGCACCGAAACAAGTTGCGCCTCTGCGATGTCGGTGTCGTCGTCATCGTCGGGGAGAAGCTCCGCGTCGACGATGAGATCGTCATAACCGCGTGCGGTCAGCTCGGCGTTCTGAAGTTTCTTTTTCTTTCTTCCGAACATATTTTCCTCATCCTCATCGTTATTTTCTATTTCTTCCGCGACGGTGTCGCGGCCCTTACCTTCCTCTTCCCTGTGCACGACGACGGGAGGGATGCACGTCTTAAGAGCATTTGGGTCGGCGGGAGCCTCCTCTTCGACGGGCTCGAATGCCGTCTCTTCCGCGGGAGCGGCCTCCTCTGCGGGTGCTTCCGCACCCTCTTCGGCGGCGAGCTCGAGAGGAGTCTTCTCCTCCGCGGGAGCTTCCGCGCCCTGCTCTGCCGCAGGCTCTTGCTGTGCCGTCTCCGCCTCTCTCTCCTTCACGAGCGCCGCGACCTCCTCCTCGGTGGGAGCGGGTCTTGCGGTGTTGCGCGCGACGATGCCGTCCATGATGGCAGCCACCTGCAGCAGCGGAGAAGCGTCCGTCGCGTAATCGCGCTCCACGCTGAGGTTGACCTTTGCGTCGAGAGCGTCCTGCATGGCGGCATATTTCTTTGCCGCGGTCTTATACTCGTTGCGGGCGACAAGCCAAAGCACGAGATAGCCGACGGCGGCGATGAGCAGCCCGAGACACAGCACCACGCCCACTTCTGCGGTGCCCATCGCGCCGAGCCCCCAGAATGTGAACAGCGCGGTGAGGATGAGCGCCACGGAGATGTAGATGTTCGCCCTCACGGAGTCGGGGCGTTTGACTTCCTTGTCGAAGACGGAGGAGTCCATTACCTCACTCGGATAGCCGAAACGCACGCCGAGATAGCTCACCCACGCCTCGCGCATGGCTGCGGGCGCCTTGGCGCCGAAACACGCGGAGGTGAACCCCGCCACGTTGTCGTCGCCGATGACGTCCTCGTTCTCGAGATAAGAGAGCACCTTGGAGCAGGCACGTCTCATTTTGTATGCGGCGGCGGCGAAGAAAGTGAGCCCGATGATGGCTGCGACCGCTCCCAACGCAACAAAGACGATTATGTAAAAAGTCTGGATGTTGATCTCGGGGAGTTTTTGCGACAGCTCGGTCAAACCATCGAATATCGAGTTGAAGAAGCTCATCTTGCCTACCGTGCCTCCGTATATAGCACTACAAATGTTATGGTAATTATACCACACGCGCGTTAAAAAGCAAGGCTTTTTGCAATATTAACTCACGGATATTGAAATTTTTTCATTTTAACGCCCGTTAAATCGCTCCCCCGCCGCCCCTCAGAGGGGCGGAGCGCAGACGCAAATGACACCGCGGCGGCTGCCGCGGCGTCATTTGCGTCAAAAGCGCGGGAATTAAATGTCCCTCTCAACGTCGAGAGTTTTGCCGGTTTTGAATGAATAGAGCAGGATCCTATCAACTTTGCCCGAAAACGAGCTTTCAACCGCCTTTTTGTACAGTTGAAGTTGCTTTTTGTATTTTCTCAACGCCTCATCGCTGCGCAAAGCGGAGTTTTTGAAGTCCACGATGACGCGCTCTTTGCCGTCGATGAAGAGGTCGATGACCCCCTGCACCAGCACTTTGTCGCGCGAAGTGCCCTGTCCCACCTCGTCTGCGGGGACATACATCAGGAAGGAGCGCTCGCGATAGCAGGTGCTCTCCCTCGCCAGCCGCATGACCGGGCTCGCGAGACAGCGTGCCACCGCCTCCGCGTCCACCTGTTCCCTCTCGGCGGGGGTGATCAGACCCGCGGCGAGCATGGCGTCGAGCTCTCTTTCCGCCCCTTCTCTGCCCTCTGCGGCAAAGTCGATGTGCTCCATCACCTTGTGGTAGGCGATGCCTTCGTCCGCGCGGTCGGCAAAGACGCTGAGGGCGAGGTCGTCCGCGCCGCCGTCCAGCGCCGAGACGCTGTACTTCATCGCAAGTTCGGACGCCTCTTTGTACGGATAGACGAACGCCGCCGCCTTTTTCACCATCTTTACGTTGCGCGCGTCCGCTTTCCGGGGAGGGGTGAGCTTTTCGGGAGCCGACGGCTTCCATGCGAGCTCACGCTCGTCGTGCATGACCACCCCGATCTTCCCCTTGCGCTTGAGCTCGGAGAGCAGGTCGGAGAGCAGAACGGGTTCGGAGAGGGCGGGATAGTGCCCGAAACGCGCGGCGGGAGTGCGCGAGAGCACCGCCGTTATATATAAATATTGTTTCGCGCGCGTGAGAGCGACGTAATAAAGCCTCATCTCTTCCAGCCTTTCGCGCTCGGCTCGGATGCGCTCGGTCACCGCGAGAGAGAGGGTGTCGTCCTTCTTTCTGCCCTCGAAATCGAAATGGCGCAGCCCCATGCTCCCTTTGTTTTCCACGATGACGTCGCCTTCCGCCCGCCCGTCACGCCCGCCGCCGGGACAGCACACGAAAACGACGGGGGACTCCAACCCCTTGAAGGAATGGAAGGTGGCGATGCGCACTTTGTCGCCGCCCTGCGGACGCGCGCGTTTCGCCTCCTTGGTCTTCTCCGCATACGTGGCGAGGAACCTGCTTATCCCCGCATTCGCATCGCCGCCCGCGGACGCGGAAACGAAGGAGAGCACATCATCGGCGCTGCCCTCGCCCATCCCTGCGACGAACGCCGCGTAATCGAAGTCCGAGACTATGCCCTGCAACAGTTCGGGCACGCTTTTGAAACTCGCTTTCAGGCGGTAAGCCGCCAGCATATCCAGCAAAGCCGCCGTCTTTTTGCCGAGGGCGTCCTTCTTCTTCGCCGCGGCGAGCACCGCGTCATAGAGATCCCCCTCTCCTCTCAGCGCCGCGATACGCGCGAGTTCGTCCTCGTCGAACCCGCCGAAGTAGGAGAGCATGAACCCCGCGAGCGGGATGTCCTGCCGCGGGTTGTCCAGCACGGTGAGGAAGCCGATGAGTTCCTCTTCCGCCCGCGAGGACTGCTCCGCGAATATGCTCGTGTCGAGCGGGAGAAACTCCCCGATGTAGGCGGCGAGCTTTTTGACAGAGGCATTCCTGCCTCGGACGAGGATAGTGCAGTCGCCGTAACCGATGGGGGTGCCGTCCTCCTTCTTCGCGCTCCCGCACAGCTCGTAGATCTTGTCCCTGATGAAATCCGCCTCCGCTTCTATCCCGGGCGCGGGAGACGTGCCCGCATACGGGAAGACGTGCACCTCCGCACAGCCATCGAGCTTTTCGCCGGAGGCGTCCTGCTTGTCTTTGCCGATCACGAAGTGCCCCTCTTTTGCGTAGTCCACGCCGGAGGAAGCCTCGGTCATCACCTCGTCGAAGACGCAGTTGACAAAGTCCAGCACCGCGTTCACGCTGCGGAAGTTGGCGTTGAACTCCAACGCCGTCCCCTCTCCCGTCTCCTCATAGCGCCGCTTGCGCCCGAGGAAGATCTCCGGGTCGGAGAGGCGGAAGCCGTAGATGCTCTGCTTGACGTCCCCAACCATGAAGACGTTGTCGCCGCTCACCCCGCGGATGATGAAATCCTGCACGGGGTTGACGTCCTGATATTCATCCACGAACACCCTCTCGAAGCTGCCCGCGAATTCTCCGGAACGCACCAGTTCCGCGGCGTAGAACTCCAGGTCTTCATAGCTCATCACCCCGTCGGCGCGCTTCATCACGGCGGCAGCCTCCTCCGTCATCTCGGCAAGGTCCACGAGCTTGCGGGCGTAGAGGGTGTTCTGCGCGTGCATCGTGCGCACCTTCCCGGTGTCGCCGAAGAGGTCGCGCCACTCCGAAAACAGCTTGACCGCCTGTTTCACGGCGTCCTTGCCGAAGTCCTTGTCGCAGGGGTCCATGCGCTTTGACGAGATGCTCTTTTCGCATTCGAGCCCGGCAACGTCGTCTATGCGCGAAGCTATGCCGCTCACGCCCTCGAAGTCCGCGCTCTCCGCCTCGCGGCACATCGCCGCGAGCCTGTCGCACTTGACCGACCAGAGCAGATAACCTGCGTCGGAAAAGAGAGACGAGGCAAGTTCAAGCCCCGCGCGGACGCGCGCGGAATCGCGGCGGAAGAACGCGAGCATCTTCTGCGCATATTCCCCGCCGAGCGCGTTGTCGAAGCTCGTCCGCAGCTTGTCCGCGAACTCCTTCCTGTCCGGCTGGATGGCGATGACGGCGCGCACCTTTTCCACCACTTTCCTCAGCTCGTCCTCGCGGCGGGAACGGATGAGCACGTCCGTAAGCTGTCCGAAGATCTCGTCCCGCGCCGCATGACGCTCCGCGAACACGTCGTCCATCGCCTGCGCCTCATAGCGCTTCGCCTCTCCCTCGGAGAGCACTTCGCACGCGGGCGAGACCCCGAGCTTCTCGAAATTGGACTTGATGAGGGAGAAACAGAAGGAATGGATTGTGCCGATGTGCGCGGCGGCGAGCGCGTCCAGCGCGTCGCGGAAGATCGCCCTCTGTCCCCCCGACGCCGTGCATGCGGCGTCAAAGAGCGCGCTCTGCAATTTGTCCCTGAGCTCCTGCGCCGCCGCCTCGTTATACACGAGGATGAGCATCTTGCCGAGAGGGACTTTCCCCTCTATGCTGCGCAGGATCTTCTCCACCATGGTGGTGGTCTTGCCGCTCCCCGCCGAGGCGGACACCAACACCTTCCCGTCGGTGTTTATCGCCGCTTTCTGCTCGTCGGTGAAATCCGGCTTTTTCTTTGCCACGGGCGCGATTTTTGCAATATCAGAGGTTTTTCCGTCGTTTTTCATCATTCATCCTCCTCTTCGGAGCTTTCCAGCCTCCTGCGCGGCGCGACGATGTCCTGTTCGAGGTCATCGACGCCGATCCTTCCCCCGCCGTTCAACGCGAGTTCGTTCCTCCCTTTCCACGCGCATACGGAAGCGAAATCGCAGTTCACGCACGCCCCTTTCAAGGGCTGCGCCGCGATGCGTCCTTCCGCGATCTCCTTGGCACCTCTCTCCGCGAGCCTTCTCACATAGCTCGTCACGGTGTCGAACGCGCCCTCGGAGAGGAAGCGGGGCTCCTTCATGTCACCGTTCGCGTTCGGCGCAGGAAAGAGGCTCCCCTCCTCCGCAAAGAGGGGCTCCATGGCGCGGGCGACGGAGATGTCGTCGGTCATGTTGCCGCGATATCGCAGCCTCCACTCCTCCGCGCCGAAGTCGAAGGAGAGGGGCAGATAGAACGCCCCCACCGGCTGCCATCCCTTGGCTCTGCGGATGGCGTCGAGATAGAGATAGAGCTGGATCTTCCTGCCCGCGTAGATGTCCGCGAGTTTGAGCTCCGCGCTCTTATAGGTCTTGTAATCTGTGACGAAGAATTTGCCGTCGTGCTCGTCCACGCGGTCTATCCTGCCGCGGAGCTCCGCCTTTTCTCCGCCCGCGTCCACGGTGAGCGCGGGGATCTCCGCCCCGCCGATGTACTGCTCGACGTAGACGGGCTTGAACTTCGACCTTTCCGCCTGGGCGCGGAGGACGGAACACACCCTGACTGCCTCCTCTCTGACCCGCCCGAGCACGCGCTCCATCCCGGGCTCGTCGGCTGCGGCGGCGACGGAGACGTTCTCCTCCACGCTCTCGGCAAAAAACCTTTCCGCAAGGGGACGGACGTCCTCCTCCTTTACGCCGTTTTTCATATATTCGCGGAAGAACTTCTCCAACACTCCGTGCAGCACAAGTCCGAAATCCCTGCTCTCCGGCGAGGCTTCCTCACGGCGTTTCAGCCCGAGAATGTAGGAAAAATACTGCATATACCGGCAAGTGAACAAGGTCTCCAGCCTGGTGGGGCTGATGCGCCCGCCGGACGCCTTCCGTGCCGCTTTGACTGCGACGGCGCTCAGCTTCGCCACGGGCTCCTGCCTGTCATAGATGCGCCGGAGCCTTCGCCCGTCCTCCTCCGAAACGCACTCCGCCGCCGTCTCTGCCATACCGAAACGATCGCGCGAGGAAAGATGCGCGAGCGCCTCGTGCATGCACGCCTTGGGAGTGGCGAGAACGGAGACGAAAGCCTTGTCGCGACCCCAACCGCAAAGCTCCTGCTCCAACATATCCGCGACCCGCCGCACGGGGATGGGCTCGCCGTCCTCGGCAAGCATCCCCCTGAGCTCGGAGACCACCACGGACTGTCTGAGCTCCCCTGCGGGATCGCTCTCGGGGAAGCACACCGTGAGCGTGCCCTTGGGACGCTTCATGATCTCGGTGACGGACATCATCTCGGAGTAGTTGCGCTGCGCCACGGTGGGCGAGACGGGCGCGCCGAGCCTCTCGAACAGCGCTTCGTCCGCCTCGGAAATGACGGCGCCGCCCTCCGCTCCCGCAGGCAGTTTGCCCACGTTCGCCCCGAGGATGTAGACATCTCCGCCGCCGAGATAACGGTTCGAAGTGCCGCCCACATAGACGGCGTCGAGGAGGGTGGGGACGAGGGCGATCTTGACAGTCTGCACCGTCGCTTTCAGCATGCGCTCGAAATAGGCGACGTCCCCCTTGCCGTGCAGCGTCTCGTTCATCTCCTCGAGCAGGGACATGATCTTTTCGTCCACTTGATCGGCACATTTTGCATAATAAAGGCTGGTTTCGGTCAGCCGAGCGACATGTTCGCGCCACGTCCCGTCAAGTGCGGCAAGGAATTTTTCCGTGCGCGCGACAAAGTCCGCGGTGTCCGTCTCTCCCTTGAAGAGGAAGGGGGCGAGCACCTCGCAGAGCTTCGCGCGGACGCCCTCGGCATACGCTCTCTCCTCCTCGCCGCCGAGGGTGAAAGGCTCCGAGAACCTGCCGAAGGAGATGTTGTAGCGCAGGCAGTAGTTCTCAAAGCGGAACGCCGCGTCCTCCTTCTCCCCGAACATGCCGTAAAAGAGAGGGTTCTTGACAAGCTCCAGCGTCTCCTGACGGCGCAGACCGCTGCGTGCCGCCGCAAGCGCCGAAAGCAGACACCGCGTCTTGGTCTGCTCCGCGAGCAGCTCCCGCGTGTCGATGAAAAAGGGGATGCCGTAGCGGGCGAAGACACTCTTCACCTCCGCCTTATATCCTTCCACGTCCGAGAGCGCCACCTCGAAGTCGAGATAGCGCGCGCCCTCGGTCACCTTGGCGCGGATCTCGCGGGCGAGGAACTCTATCTCCTCGGTGCGGGTCGCCGCCGAAACGAGGCGGACTTTGCCGCCGTTCTCCACCCTCTCTTCCGGGGGCTCGTAGGAGAAAAGTCTGCGGGAGACCGCGTCGAGCGCGGGGTGCAGTTCCTCTCTCGCGAAGACGACTTCCCCTCCTCCGCAGGCTGCGATGAGCCTCTCCGCCGCGCCGTCGGGATAGATCCTCTCGTTGGGGTTCCCCTTCCCGCTCACCATCCCCACGGTGAGGGAGAGCGCGGACTTCGCCAGCCCCGCGAGGATGTCCAGCTCCGGAGCCTTGAAATCGTAGAGATCCACCACATAAAAGTGCGCGGGCACCGCCCCGCCCTCCCTGAGCCACGCGGCGTAAGCCTCGAGACGGGTGGTGGAATCGCTGTGCCGGTCGCCGAGCGCCATCACGTACCTTTCGTAGATGAGCGCCATATCCGCGAACTTGCCGCGGACGTTTTCGGGGGCGCGCCTTGCCGCCTCGCGCAGCTTCTCGGGGGTGATGCCGCTGTTGCGCAGAGCGGTCAGCGCGGCATAGAACTCCTCCGCAAAGCCCGCAGACCTCGCCGCCTTGTGATAGAAGACCAGCTTGTCGCGGTTCTCCTCGATGACGTTTGCGAGCAGCATGACGGAGCCCTGCGGAGTGAGACATTTTTTGATCCTCGCGCCCATGCTCTTTTCCGCGAGCCTCGTGAAAGAGGTCACGCGGACGTTGAACACCGCGTCCAGCCCGAGAGTGGCGATGACGCCGCGCTCGGAGGAGGCGGTGAACTTGTCGGGGACGATGACGATGTGCTCTCCGCCTCCCCGCAGCCTTTGGCGGAGCTCGTCGAGCACGCGATGGTAGGCGTCGTGCGCCGTGTTGGAGAAGATCATTTTCATGCTTGCAGTATAACACGCCCAATGCCCCGTTTCAAGGACATAAAAAAATGCGGAGGACAGCAATGTCCTCAGACTCCCGCCCCACTCTCTCCCGCACTCCCGCTCCGCCCCCTCTCCCGCCATCGCCCGCGCGCCGAACGCACACGCTTCCTCTCCCTCCGCCGCCCCGCTTCCTCTCCCGTGCGCCTCGTACCCCCTCGCGCAGGACCTTTTGCACGCGCCCGTATCGCGCACGCCCGGCAGCCGCGCGCGTTATTTTTCGCAGTTTACCCAAATCCGTTGCCCCGCGCGCGCATTTCGGTTATAATCGTTTCTATGAAAAAGATCACATCCGCAATAGTACTCGTAGTCGTGGTGTCCGTGCTCGCGGTCACGTTTGCCGCCTGCAACAACGCCACCACGCAGGGACAGCTCGTCGACGCCTGGAAGGAAGGGCGCCCCTACGAGCGCTACACCTATTCCGTCAACGACAGCGCCTACGACGGCGTGGAAGGCGAGTATGTGAGCGAGGTGTTCTATCACGCGGCTTACAACTCGGTGTCCAATCCCAACAAGGTGAGGGTGGGCGACACTTCCTTCGAGCAGCGCGAGGGCTACCTCATCCGCAGCACCCTCGAAGCCACTCTCGACGGCAAGGCGCACCTCATCGTCACGGAGTGCTATTTCTCCCTCACGGACGGCAGCTCCTATCTCATCCCCTCCGCGACCTTCCGCAGCGAGAGCGTGGACGACAACGAAGTGCTCCGCATGAACGGCACCTATTCCGGCAACTCTCTCTCCTACACCCTCAAGACGGCGGACGGCGAGAAGAAAGGCAGCATCGGGCTCGGCTCCGTGTTCTACGACAACAACGAGTTCCATCAGAGCCTGCGCGGCGTCTCCACCTTCTCCACGTCCTTCTCCTTCGGCTTCTCCACCGCCGTGGTGAACGCGACGGAACAGACCTCCGCCTCCCTCACCCTCTCCGTGAGCGGCACCGAGAATATAAGCGGGCTTGAGTTCGACTCCGTGGGCAGGAACGAAGAAGGCGCGGAGATCGCTTCCGAGACGACCTCTCTCGAGTGCTACAAGGCGACGCTCTCCCGCTCCACCACCGTCGCGGGCGCGTCCCAGACCCTCTACTACACCGTTGCCCCCGTCTATGCGGCGGTCAACGAAGCAGGCGACGACACGCTCGTCTCCACCTACGACAACGGATGGTGGGCTCTTCCCCATGTGCTCGCCGCCATCGTCGAGCCCTACAACGACGCGGACGGCAACGCGCAGACCGTCACCTACACCCTCACGGACATCTCCCTCATCCGCCCCGCGGAGTGAGCGCGGACGACGCTCCGGGCAACATCCGAGCACACGCCCGGACACACCCGATGAGAATGATACGACCTCAAAAGAGCACGGCAGATGCCGTGCTCTTTCCATGCTGCGGCATTCAGCCCGCGGGCGCCGTTTTCCGGGCGCGGAGGGCGGCGCGAAACAGGATTTTTTCATCAATAACATCATATGTCTCGATTTTGTTGCGAACGGTAGTTAAGTGGAATATAATATAGTCCACGGGGCACCCCGCTCGGAACGGAAGATGAAAAAGAAAGCAAACGCAAGGACCGTCGCCAAATACATATTCCTCGCCGCCACCGTCGTCATATGCGTGGGGCTGTGTGTGGGTTCGCTGCTGCCCGGCGAGACCTCTGCCGCCACCTCCGACAACTTCGGCGGCGCGGTGGAAGGCGTCCTCGACGACATCGGCGTGAGCACGGGCGACGTCATGGACGGCACCGGGTTCACCAACTGGCAGCTCTTCGTGCGCAAACTTTTCGGGCACTTCGGCGCGTTCATGTTCCTCGGCGCCGTCGCTTCCGTCACCTTTATGCTTTTCAGCAAGGACAGCACCCGCTCCCGCCTCGCCTCATTCGGGATGGCGGCGGTGTTCGGCTTCTCCTTTGCCTGCCTTACGGAACTCTTGCAGACCGACCTCTTCACCACGGGACGCGGCGCATCCTTCGACGACGTCATCACGGACTGCAGAGGCTATTTCATCACCTGCCTCCTCTTCTTTGCGGTGTGGTTCGCCGCCATCATACTGAAACACGTCGCCGCCAAACGCAGATACGGCGCCCTCATCTCTTCCGCCGCCGCCGACGAGTACGAACGCGACCCCTCCGACCAAGACAAAGCCTGATCTCCACCCCATCCCGCACTTAAACCACCCGAAACGAACACTTAAACCTCAAATAAGTGCGATTTTCCGCGCAGAAAGATAACTCACGGGAACGCTTCGAATAAGCCGTTCGCTAAAAGTGTGCCCCGCCCACTCGCCCTATGGCGATGCCCGCAAGAGCGAATGCTCTCGCGGGCACCTCACTATAATTGACTGTCTCTTAACCCACACTCGTTTTGTCAAGGAATTGCGCCGAAAAATTTCGCGGGCGGGGGTCACACTTGTGCCGAACAGCTTGATGGAGCGTCTTTGAACACGCCGTTTCTCTTTCGGAGACGGAATTACG
>UMHM01052838.1_pt1 | contig 11287 bp, 7 predicted proteins | sample 1965501 | NCBI WGS metagenome assembly UMHM01 (sample SAMEA4836095, study PRJEB28245) | human gut metagenome | biome: gut microbiome; material: fecal sample | place: Denmark | collected 2008
CAGTTCGGCGAGGCGGGTGAACACGGTTTCGACGGCGCCGGAGGGACACTCCGGGCGGAGCCCCGCTTCGCGCAGAAACGTTTCGAATGCCGCATCGAGACGGCGGGTCCGGTTCCGGTGATGGAGCCACGCTCCGAAGAGGACAGAGAGGAGCACCCCCGCTCCGACCGCCCATCCCGTCAGGGCTCCGGCGGCCGACCCGGCGGCGATGGCCGCCGCAACTGCCGTTGCGGCGCCGACGGCGAAAACTCCGGCGGCGGCGAAATCCGGAGCGCTCTCCTTCGCCGGGAGCGGGCGGCGTGCCGGATCGCGCCACCGGTCGAGAAGCGGTTCGCCGGGCGGCGGCGGAACCGGTGTTCCGGAGAAGGGGGTGAGCTGCCGCTCCAGTTCGGCACAGCGGTCGGTGAGGGCGGAGTCGAGTTCACGCCGCCGGCGCAGTTCGTCATTCTGCCGGCGCATCCACTCCTGCTTCGCCTCCAGCGCGGCCAATGCCGGTTCCGCGTCGAGCAGCGGGGAATCCTTTGCCGGATCAAGTTCCTCCGCCTGGCGCCGAAAACTCTCTTCGCGCGCCGTCAGCAGTTCCAGCCGGGTGCGGCTTTTCTCCAGCTCCTTCCGGAGGCGGGTCAGCTCCACTTCCGCTCCCGGAAGTGCGGGGGGCAGGGGAGGCGTCGCGGTCAGCTCCACCTCCAGGCGGCGGAGTTTTTCCCGGACCGGCAGGGCGCGGATCATCCGTTCGACCCGGTCGAGCCGGGCGGCGGCATCGCGCTGTCCGCCCCGTCGTTCCTCCAGCGTTTTCCGCTGTTCCGCCGCGCGGGACTGCAGGGCTTCGTAGTCGGGCAGCGACCGGTTGGCCGCGTCGAGCTCCCCGGCAAGTTTGTCGTACTCCTGCTGGAGCGCGTGAAGCCGGTGTTTGCGCCCGCGCGGCAGAAAAAGTTCGTCGGCGCGGCGGTCGAGGTCGCTCCCGAGCCGGGGCAGCGAGAGTTCGCCCATGGCGATGCCTGCCCCGTAGAGCCGGGCGCGGATGTCCTCGTCGCCGAGGAAGGCGAGCCGGTTCAGTTCGTCGATGGTGACCGCGTAGACGTTGGTGTAGAAGTTTTCGCTCACGTTGAGCAGAGCGGCGAGTTCCGCTTCGCCGCCGGCCTCCGAGCCGTCCGCCCGGGTGAGGCGCAGTTCGCCGTCCCCCGGGCCCTGCCGGGCGATGGTGAGCGCTTCGCCGGAGGCGAGCGTGACTTCGACCCGTCCGCCGTAGAGGCCGGAGCCCTCCAGCGCCGGATAGGGGTTGCGGCCGCTGTTCTTCCGCACCGCAAAGCCCCAGAAGAGCCGACGGAGAAACTCCAGCAGCGTGGTCTTTCCGAATTCGTTCCCGCCGGTGACCGGATTGACGCCTTCTCCCAGGCCGGTCAGGTGAAAATCGTGAAAGCGGCCGAAGTTGTCGATGTGGATTTCGCGAAGGATCATGGCCGCGCCTCCATGGTTCCCGCGAGCAGGTCGAGAATCCGTTCGACCGCGTCGCGCCGGATCGATTCCAGCTCGTCGCGGGTGAACTCCGGCACCCCCGGACATTTCGATCTGAGCACGGCGAGCTCCCGTTCCAGCGCCTCCTCTTCCCGCAGTTCGGCGGCGGAGGTCGCCACCTCGGCCGCGAGACTGTCGGTGTCGATTTCTGTGTGGAGTCCGGTGGTAGCAAGTTCGAGCCGTTCCAGCGTCGCTTCCGGAGGAAGGGCCGCGCCGAGCAGGGCGGCCAGTTCCGCCGGATCGCTGCGGCGGAGCTCCGCGTTGAGCGGGGTCGGCCCGGAGAGGCGGAGCCGGATCAGAAGCGGTGCGTTGCCGCGGAGCTTCTCCGCCCCCTGACGGCAGCGGCCCGCCAGCTCGTCGAAACTTTCGATGTCCGCCAGTCCGACGATCTCCAGCACTTCGAACCGCATTGCCTCCACGGCGCGAAAGTCGACCGAAAGCCTGCCGGCGGAATCGACCTGCACCAGCAGACAGCCGCGTTCCCCCGGCTCGTTGACCGCCCGCCCCTGCGGACAGCCCGGGTAGTATGCCGCCGGAGCCGCCTCGTTCACCTTTCGGAAGTTGTGGACGTGCCCGAGCGCCCAGTAATCCACCCCTCTGCCCGCGAGGTCGGCGACCGCGGCGGGGGCGTAAGGTTGAAATCCCGGCTGGGCGCCGACGTTCGCGTGGAGCACGCCCACCGTGAAGGGACCGCCGGGCGGCGCGGCGAACCGTTCCACCAGGTTGTCGGTCTGCCGGAGGCGGCTGTGGCTGAGGCCTCCGACCCGGGCGATCACTTCGCCGTTGCGTTCCACCGGGAAAAATTCCACTGTGTCGGCGGAGAAAAGGCGGGTGTTGCCGGGCAGACTCACCGCCGGCGGCCACGCCGCCGGAACCGGATCATGGTTGCCGCCGGAGAGAAAAACCGGAATCTTCGCCGCATCCAGCCGGAGCAGCTCTTCGCGGAAACGCATCCGGCCGGAGAGCGAGGGATTGTCGCGGTCGAAGATGTCGCCGGCGATCACCAGAAAATCCACCTCCTCCCGGAGCGCCAGATCGACGATCCGGGCGAACGCGGCGAACGGCGCTTCGGCGAGGCGCCCGGCCAGCTCCGGCAGGTCGCGGCCGAGTCCGAGAAACGCGCTGCCCAGATGCAGGTCGGCACAGTGGATGAATTTCACCGCCGCCGCCAAAGCTCCCCCTTTTCTCCGTGCTGCGGATTACTGCAGCAGGGGTTCGCGGTTTTCCATGACGCCCGCGGTCTCCACCGGCGTCTTGCCGATGTAGATCTGGCGGGGCCGGACGATCTTTGTTTCGCTGCCGATCATCTCCTTCCAGTGGGCGATCCAGCCGGGGAGCCGCGCCAGCGCGAACATCACCGTGAACATGTTCTCCGGAATGCCCAGCGCCCGGTAGAGGATGCCGGTGTAGAAGTCCACGTTGGGGTAGAGGTTGCGCTCGATGAAGTAGGGGTCGCTCAGCGCCGCCTCCTCCACCTCGCGCGCCACGTCGAGCAGCGGGTCGCTGTAGTGGGTCCGCTCCAGATAGGCGTGGCACTCGCGTTTGATGATCGCCGCGCGCGGGTCGTAGGTCTTGTAGACCCGGTGGCCGAATCCCATCAGCCGGAAGGGGTTGTTCTTGTCCTTGGCCATGTCGAGGAATTTCTTGACGTTCCCGTCCTGCTGGATCATCTTGAGCATCTCGATCACCGCCTGGTTGGCGCCGCCGTGGAGCGGGCCGGAGAGGGCCGAGATTCCCGCCGAAATGGTTGCGTAGAGGTTCACCTGCGCACTGCCGATGGTGCGCACCGCCGTGGTCGAGCAGTTCTGCTCGTGGTCGGCGTGCAGGATGAAGAGCATGTTCAGAATCCGCACCGCGTCCGGATGAATCTGGTAGGGCTTCACCGGGGAGTCGAACATCATGTTGAGGAAGTTCGCGCAGTAGGAGAGGTCGTGCCGGGGGTAGACCACCGGTTCGCCGATCGACTTCTTGTAGGCGAAGGCCGCCATCGTCCGGACGATCGAAATCAGCCGCGCGGTGGATTGATCGATATCCTCCGACAGCGACTTGAGGTCGACGTTGGGATAGAAGGCCGCCAGCGCGTTGATCATCGTCGAGAGGATATGCATCGGGTGCGCTCCCCGCGGGAAGTGATCGAAGAAGTGGCGCATGTCCTCGTGGAGCATCGAGTTGATGTTGAGCATCGCCGAGAAGTTGCGCCGCTGCTCCTCGTTCGGCAGTTCGCCGTGGACCAGCAGATAGGCCACCTCGACGAACATGGTCTTGCGGACCAGTTCCTCGATCGGAATCCCCCGGTAGCGGAGAATCCCCTTCTCGCCGTCGATGAAGGTGATGCTGCTGTAGCAGGCGGCGGTGTTCATGAAGCTCGGGTCAAGCGTGACGTAACCGGTTTCACGGCGCAGCGCACCGATATCGATACCCTTCTCGCCTTCCGAACCGACCACCACCGGCAGCCGGACCGACTTGCCTTCGACTTCCAACACCACGTAACCGGGACTCTCCTGCTTCATTCAGAATCCTCCTTCTTCACTGAACATTCACGGACTGCATCTCTCCTGTTTCTCCGGTGCGGAAGATGCACGCCGTTCCGCCCGGGCCGGATTTATCGAAATCACATCTTATTAATATGATTCCCCGGCGGCTCTTTTTCAAGCGGAACGGCGGGAACTTCACCAAAATGTAATGGCGTTCAGAGCGTGACACCGGCTCCTGCCGGAATTTTCACCGGTTTCCCGTCCGCCTGCACCCAGAGGTCGAGGCCGGAGCGGTTGCGCAGAAGTTTCCCGTCGACGCTGATTACGAGCGAGCGGAGGGCGGCGACGTATTCGAAGATTTCCAGATTGGTGGCGTACCAGATGTCATCCCGGCCGGACATCTTCTCGCAGAACGCTTCGATGAGCTTCCAGTTGTTGGAGGGCTCTTCGCGGTCGAATTCGTAGGCGTGCCCCCAGACGTAGAACAGCGAAAGTTCGCGGTAGGGCGCAAGGTTCAGAAACGCCTCCGCCTTCGCGTCCAGATCGTGTGAGTGATGGCAGGTCGGGTGCCAGAGCAGAAACTCATCCGGCAGCGCGAAGCTCCCGTGCGACGCGGTGGTGCGCGAGTAGACGATGCCGCAGCTGCGGAGCAGTTCGATCACCTGGGGATTGTGCGTGCCGAAGGGGTAGCTCATGCCGACGACCGGCGTCCCGCAGAGCTCCTCGAGCTTCCGGCGGTCGTCGAGCACTTCGGAGAGCACCGAGGCGGGGGCGATCCGTTCAAGATAGGGATGGTGCGCGCTGTGACAGCTCACCTCGTGTCCGGCATAGAGATCGGCGACCTCCTCCGGTTGAATCCGGTTCCCGGTGCCCAGCAGCGCGGAGTTGAGGTGGAAGGTCCCCCGGATGCCGTAGCGGTTGAAGATGGCGACGAGCCGGCGGTCCTGGCTTACACCGTCGTCGTAGCTTATGGTGAGCGCCTTCGGACGGCCCTGCGGATAGAGATATTTGAGAATCATGATTCCTTCTCCGGATGATGAATGATGGAGACGTTCATCTATAATAATCCGGGCGGCGGCGAATTGCAAGTTTGAACCGGAAAAATCCCTCCCTCAAAGAGAAAAAAGCGTGTTTCTTCCCTCCTCTCCTCTGGAAAAAATCCCATTCCGGCTGTACGTTATCACATCGATTCAATCCACAACCATTCGAGGTGAAGATATGCTGCCGAAAACCAGTTTGAAATTTCTCGAAGAGTTCATGAATTCCTCCAGCCCCTCCGGTTTCGAAGAGGAGGCCGCGGCCTGTTTCCGCAACTACCTCGCCCCCTGCTGCGACGAGGTGAGAACCGACGTGCTCGGCAATACGATGGCGGTGCTCAACCCCGGCGCGCCGATGCGGGTGATGCTGGCCGGCCACTACGACGAGATCGGATTCCAGATCGTCTACATCTCCGACGAGGGGCTGCTCTACTTCCGACCCAACGGCGGAATCGACAAGCTCAACGTGCCGTCCACTGAAGTGGATATTCTGACCGCCTCCGGCCGGGTGCGCGGCGTGATCGGCAAGAAACCGATCCACCTGCTCAAGCCCGCGGAGCGGGAGGTGCCGCCCGAACTCTCCGACATGTGGATCGACATCGGCGCCGAGAACCGCGCCGAGGCGGAGAAGATCGTCTCGGTGGGCGACCCGGTCGCGGTGCGCTCCAACTTCCGGATGCTCAACGCGCACCGCTTCATGTCGAAGGGAACCGACGACAAGGTCGGCGCTTTCGTCGTCGCCGAAACCATGCGGGAACTTTCGAAGCGGAAGCTCAACGTTGCCGTCTACGGCGTCGGCACCGTGCAGGAGGAGGTCGGTCTGCGCGGCGCCCACACCAGCACCTTCGGCGTTGACCCGCAGGTGGGCTTCGCCATCGACGTCGGTTTCGCCACCGATCTGCCGGACATTCCGAAGAAACTGCTCGGCGAAATCCGGCTCGGCGGCGGCCCCGAACTCAACCGCAGCTGCGACAACAATCCGGTGCTCGGGCGCATGCTCCGCCGCATCGCCAAGGAGAAGAAGATCGCCTATCAGGAGACCGCGGCGCACCGCGCCTCCGGCGGCACCGATGCCGCGCAGATTCAGATGACCCGGGCCGGCGTGGCCACCGCGCTGCTGAGCATCCCGAACCGCTACATGCATTCGCCGGTCGAAATCTGCGACCTGCGCGACGTCGAAGGCGCGGTCAAACTGCTGGTCGAGACGATCGCCGCGTTCCGGGGAGATGAATCCTTCATTCCGGGAATCGACTGAGGATGGCGCCCGATTCGGAACTGGCCGCCGCACTGCGGCGGCGCAGGCTCAATGACAGCCGGAATGTCCGGCGATACATCCACACCAAGAGCTTCAACGATCTGGCCGGCCGCAGTACCGCTCCGGGCAGTGTCCGGCCGGAGCAGCTGCGGCTCCGGGCCCGGATTCTGTTCGCCGTGTTCGCCGCGGCCTTCTGGGCCGCGGGGGTGTGGTTCCTTTTGGGCTGATTCCGACTTGAGGCGGCTACTTCGCTTTCTCCACCTCAGTTGCCTCGGCTTCCACCCATTTCGCCCATTTGTGGAAGTGGGTGTCCAGCGAGTGCGACTTCGCCGCGGTCACGCCGAGCGAAATGAGCGCCACCAGAACGATGACGACGGCTCCGGCGAGTTCCGGGCGGGTGAAGATGCGGCGGTCGGCCGCGGAGGGATCATCCGTCAATGCGTTGCGCCGGGCCCAGATGAAGACCGGAATTCCGAGCAGCAGGAAGAGAAACGCGGTCATAAGGTAGTTCAGTCCGGCCGAATAGATCATCCACAGTGCGAAGAGCGAACCGGCCACGCCGCAGAAGAACGCGAAGTGGAAGCGCACCGGCATGTCGGCCGGATACTGTTTCGTCGCACAGATCTTCCACAGATAGAGCGTGCATGCAAGATACGGCGGCAGAATCATCACCGAGGTGATCGAAAGCATCGTGTTCCAGGCGTTGCTGGCGAAGTAGACTACGATCATCGCCAGCTGCATGATCAGGCTGGAGACGAAGAGCGAAACGCTCGGCATGCCGCGGGAGTTCTCCCGTTTGAAGATGCGCGGGAAGGTGCCGTCCATCGCCGCCGCATAGGGAATCTGGGCGATCATGATGGTGAAGGCGAGCCAGCTGGTGAGCAGCGCAATGATCACTCCCGCGTTCATCACGTCGCCCGCCCAGGAGCCGTGAACCACATCCTGCAGCAGCGGTGCAGTCGACGGATTGGCGAGCGCGGCCAGCTGCGGCTGATACATCCGGCCGAAGGGGAGGATCGAAAGCAGTGCGTAGATCACCAGACAGCCGAGAAATCCGATCAGCGTCGCCTTGCCGACGTCGCTCTGACTGCGCGCCCGGCCGGAAACCACCACCGCGCCTTCGATGCCGATGAATGCCCACAGCGTCACCATCATCGTCGACTGCACCTGCTTGAGCATATTGCCGAGCGGGCGGATGTGAAGCTGGGGAATCGTTTCGCTGCCGGTCATGTCGGTCGAGAAGAAGGCCCAGCGGAAGGCGAAGAGCATGATGACGATGAAGAGAGCGATCGGAACCAGTTTGCAGATCGTGCCGATCGTGTTGATGAAGGCCGCCTGCCTCATGCCGGCCAGTACGGCGAAATTCATGATCCAGATCACCAGTGAGCCGCCCAGGATCGACCAGAGGTTGTTTCCGCCGGTGAAGGTGCCGGGAAAGAAGTAGTTCAAGGCATCCATCAGCAGCACCGCAAAGCCGACGTTGCCGAAGATGTTGCACAGCCAGTAGGACCACGCCATCTGAAATCCGGCGAAGCGGCCGAAGCCGAGCCGGGCGTAGGCGTAGATGCCGGTGGTCGCATCCGGCCTCGCATCGGCAAGAATCCGGAAGGTGTTTGCGATGAAGAACATTCCGATTCCTGTCACCACCCAGGCGATGATGACCGCCGTCACCGAGGCCTGCTGGGCCATGTTCTGCGGCAGGCTGAAGATGCCGCCGCCGATCATTGCGGAGACCACCAGGGCGGCCAGCGCGGTCACTCCGAGTTTTCTGTTGTCGTCAGCCATGATGTTGATTCCTCCTCTTGTTGTATCCTCAAAATTACCGGGTGCTCCGGGTGCTTCTGGCGGCGGCGGGGGAGTCCTTCGGAGAGTCCCAGACGCATTCGCCCACGACGATCAGTTCGGCGTTGCGGATCGAGGTGGATTCGGTCGAGAAGAGGTAGCCGAGATAGGGAACTTCCATGAGCCAGGGGATTCCGGTGCGGGATTTGACCTGCTCCTGTTTGCGCAGTCCGCCGATGACGAACCGGTCTTTTCCGTGTGGCAGGCTCACCTCCTGGGTGACGGTGTTGCCGTTGGAAATGCGCGGTTTTCCGTTCGATTCGAAGCCGATCAGACTGGAGTTCGAGAGCGTCACGCTGAACCGGGTCTCGTCGAGGTTGACCGAGGCGTTGTTGACCGTCATCGTGAAGCCGAATCCGGCGAACGCGGTGGTGACCTGCTGTTCCCCTTTGCCGATGGCGAGGTCGGCACTCTCCCTGTCGGGCCGGTCGATCGACCGGCCGAACCATGCGGCGATCGAGGAGAGCAGTTCGTAGGGACCGACGCCTGCGTCAGGGAAGGGGGTTCCGTTGGAGGGATCGATGGTGGTTCCCGGTTCGATGGCGCCGTTCACCGGCTGCGAGGTATCCGAGTAGAAGATCTGGGTGGTGCGGCTGAGCTGTGCCGGGGTGTTGTTGCGCACGCACAGCTCGCCGGTGTGGAGCACTTTCGCCTTTCCCCGGCTTGCGAGGAAGTCGAGGTAGCGGGTGTTCCACTTCGGGTTGAAGTTGTAGAAGCTGGTCCGTTCGGAGCCGTCGGCCCGGTTCAGGCCGCCGTTGTAGACCGCCGCCCAGTTGTTGCGGTAGCGGCCGCCGACCGAGAAGAGATCGGCGCCTTCGTTGTTCTTCCACGACTGGAAGTCGATGCCCATGCGTTCGTCGTTCTCGCTGTAAAGCTCGTAGACCCGGATGCGGAGCCGGACCTGCGGAATCGGCACGTCGTAGAGCGCGAGCATTTTTGCGATGTTGTCGCAGGAGTAGTTCGAGACGTCGAAGATCAGCCAGTTGAGATCGGGATCGATGGCGACGACGTCCTGCCCCTGCCAGAGTTCGGTCACGTCGGAGATGTTCATGCCCATGTTCTGGATCAGCGGCAGCAGGTTCTGCGCCGGAACGAACTTCGGCAGGTAGAAGAACATCTGCGAGCCGTAGTTGATCGCACCGAGCGCCGGATTGTCGAGCATCGCCACGATCGAATCGATCCCCATGCCGTTTTCGTGGTCTTCGAACCGGTAATCCTCGGCGCTGACGAACAACAGTCCGGTTCCGTCGGCGTACTTCAGGCACTCCACCGCGGTGTTGCTGCCGAGCTGGATCGGCGGATTGTAACCCGGCTGGGCGTTCGCCGGGGTGGCGAGTTCGGGGGAGCTCACCGTCGCGGTGAGCGGCGCCGTCGTGGTGTTGCCGGGGTAGTTCTGCTGCAGACTGGTGTTGCCGACCCGTTTGGACTGCACCATCTGGCGCAGGTAGTCGCGGAATTCATAGGGATCGACGTGGCGGAGCACATAGGTTTTGGTGATGACCCGCGGGTCGGCGTTGTCGCGGACGAAGTGGACTTCGCGGGTATCCTCCTTCACCTTGACGAGCAGCTGAGCCTCGACCCGGGTGCTGTCGTAGCCGCCGGTATTGTTGAAGTTCGAATCGCGGGGCACGCCGGGAATCTCGGCGCCGTGTAGGAGTGCGGGCGCCGCGAGGAGGAGAAAGAGAAATACCTTGTTCTGTCGCATGATGCCGCCTCCCTATTTGAGTTGAATGAGTTCACCTGCCGCGCCGTCGGCGGGAGCGGGTCTGGCTGTGTCGAGCATTTCCGCGGTGACCGCGAGGTAGAAGCGGGTTTTCTCGAGACTGGTGGTCGTGGTGCTGAAGAGATACTTCAGAATCGGAATCTCCATCAGAAACGGCATGCCGATGGTCTGTTCGACCTCCTGTTCGAGGTTCCATTCGGCGAGGATGGTCTCTCTGCCCAGTTCGATCAGGGTGTTGCCGGTGACCTGGCTGGTCTCGACCAGTTCCGAGCCGACGTTGTTCCGCTCGACGATGTCGGCGGCCTGGATGTCGTAGCCGAAGAAGACGGTGCCCGGGTATTTCGCATAGGCTCCAGGCTGGTAGGGATTGATGGAGAACTCCTCGCTCGCCGGGTACCCCTCCTGCGGCACGCCGTAATGGAGGTTGACAATCGGCTGGATGAGTTTCAAATAGAGCTGGTTGAGTCCGGCGGTCTCCCCGAGGAGTCCGGTGGTGACACTGCTCTTGTCATTGTCGGATTTGGCGATGTTCTGGAACTGCGGATTGAAGTAGAGTTCGGCGGAGGGAGTGTTGTTGCAGACGGTGAGGGTGGCGCGGTTCCGGATCTCGGCGTTGCCGCTCTGCTGGAGCAGCCGGATGAAGCTCGCGTCGAATTGCGGCGCGAAGAGAAATCCGCCCAGCGGACCGGAAAAGGCCTGCAGGGCGGCGGTTCCGCCGGAGGTGACTCCGGCGGCGTCCCAGGCGGTGGAGAAGAGGTTCAATCCGGGACCGTTTTTCCAGGCGAGATATTCGATGCCGAGGTCGCGCAGAGTGCTTTCGCGCAGTTCGTACAACGTGAAGTGGAAGGTGATCTGCGGGGCGGGGCGGTCGATCCAGCTCAGAAACTCGTAGACGTACTGGGTGTTGGAGCTGTTGTCCTTCCAGTAGATCTGGTTGGAGTTGGCGTCCCAGGCGTAGACCGATCCGGCGGGGCCTTCTCCGATGATGGAGTTGACCAGCACGTTGAGCATGTTCTGACCGGAACGGAACTTCGGCCGGTAGACCGCCCGGGTGATGCCGGTGCCGCGGATGACGTCGGCCGGAGTTCTGCCGTCGACCTTGATGTCACGGTCGATTTTGCGGATGAAGTCATCCACATAGGGCATCATTTTGATCGGACAGGTCACGGTGAGCAGCTGGGTGTTGTCCGCACCGTATTCGATGCAGTTGACGCTGGAGTTCATGTTGTAACGTTTGACGATGCCGAGCAGGAACGGGGTGACGTCGTTGGACTGGACATACTTGAGCTGGTAAATCTTCGAGACCATGCGATCCTGCGCGTCATCCTGGACAAACCGGAGTTTCTGCACTCCTGTTTTGGTTTCGTCGGCGGCCGGCGCCGTGGAGGCCGCGCACAGGAGCAGTCCGAGAGTGATCGCCGTTGTGTGTCTGAACATGTTT
>UMHM01022568.1_pt1 | contig 11253 bp, 10 predicted proteins | sample 1965501 | NCBI WGS metagenome assembly UMHM01 (sample SAMEA4836095, study PRJEB28245) | human gut metagenome | biome: gut microbiome; material: fecal sample | place: Denmark | collected 2008
AAAACCAGCTGAAGAAAAGAAGGCTGAAGTAAAGAAAGCTCCAACTAAAAAAGCGGCTGCAAAGAAAACAACAGCTAAAAAGACAACTACTAAGAAGGCTACAACTAAGAAAATGACTAAGGAAGAACAATATACTAAATTATCAATAGATACATGTTTTGATTTGGCAAAAGCAATGTCAATGGATGTAACTCGTGATTCGATTATTCAACAATTGATTTTAAATCCAGATGTAAAATCAGTGGCACAGGATTTAGTGAATAAATATCAATTAAAGGGTAAATTTAATTTTGAGGATGATGGTTATGATGAAGATTTAGTTGAAGTATTAGTATCTAAAGTATATGCGTCAGCTGATATTAAACCGCAAAAAGCAGAAGACTTACAAGCAGATGTAGACCATGCATTAAATTATAAATATACTGATGTGGTAGCGGATGGGGAAGAATATAAAGCTCAATTTGATACTATGCGTAAAGTCTTGATGATTGCACAGCATAAGGATATTCATGATTCAAAGAAATTAGATGAAGAAATTGGTATCGATGTGGAAAAATTTGTAGAAGAATTTATGGATCTTGCGTACAGTGTATTAAAAACTTGGAAATATGAAGATGTAGATTATTATGAACACTTTATTTATGCCGTATTATCACAATTAGAAGATCTACACAACACTTATAGAAATCGTATTATGATGGATGTTGCTGATTTATACATTTTACATGGTGATTATGGTTTAGGTGATGCAGATTATGGATATATCTTAAGAGAAAATCAAATCAAAGATTATATTTATTATCGTTATGCTTCTATTTATGAAGGCGTTGACAAGGATAAGGCAAAACAAATTGCAAACCAGGCTTTACAATTTGTTGATGATCGTTTTACTTACTATCCAAACATTATTGCAGTTTTAGAAGGTTAATATGAATTCTGCTTGATTTTTATAGGTGTTTTGCATATGATATAGTTTGCGAATACTTTTAATCAAGGAGGATACAATGGCTGCTTCAAAAATTCCTGTGTGGATTAAACAATGCCTTGATCAATATGGTAACTGTGCGTGTGGACGTGCTATTACTAAAAAAATTGGTAAGGATAATCTTTTGCAGATTCTTGAAAACGAAGGATATCCATGTGAATTGGAAATCTTGAGTGATCAAAAAGACAAAAGTGCATATCCAAAAGATGGAACATATATTTTAACATTAAAAAATCGCCAACCTTTATTGGCTGACGAAGATGAAGACGAAGAGTAAGATTCTTCGTCTTTTATTTTATAATGCAATTTAAGAACACTCGTGACTTTAGTTATGAGAGCTAATCTAAGTTTTTGATAATTTCATTTGTGAATGCATCTGTTGTTGCATTTCCATTAAGATCTGGTGTTAGTACTGTATGTTCGTCAAATGTTTTATTTAATGCATTTCGTATTTTGTTTGAGATATTTTCTTGATGTAAATCGTCTAGCATCATACAAGCGGATAAAAGTAATGCACTTGGGTTTGCGATATGTTTGCCAGCAATGTCTGGTGCACTGCCATGAACAGCTTCATACATTGCGTAATCATCCCCTTTGTTGCAGCTTGGTAACAATCCTAAGCCACCAATTAGACCACTCGTTAAATCTGAGACAATGTCCCCGTATAAATTTGGCATAACCATGACATCAAATTGTTCTGGATGCATAACTAGCTGCATACAAGTGTTATCTACAATCAATGAATTTGCTTCAATTTGAGGATATTCTTTGGCAATATCTTCAAAAATATGAAGAAACAACCCATCACTCATTTTTAATATATTTGCTTTATGCACACAAGTTAGTTTTTTACGATTGTGTTTTACACAATATTCAAATGCAGCTTTTATAATTCTTGTACTTGCTTTTTTGGTGATAATTTTATAGGCATAAACTGTATTTTCATCTATTTGTTCTTCTTTTCCAACATAAAGATCTTCAGTGTTTTCTCTAAAAGTTACGATGTCTACATTGTCAAAGCGAGTAGGAATACATGGATTCGATTTTGCAGGACGTATATTTGCCCATAAATCATATTTATTACGCAATGTTACATTTAATGAGCGAAATCCTTTTCCAACCGGTGTGGTAATGGGACTCTTTAATAATATCTTATTCCTTTCAAAGGATGCGAAAGCTTTTTCAGGAATATATTCTCCCATTTCATCATATACTTTTGCTCCAACATTAAAAATTTCATATTGTAAATCAGCGCCTGCAGCATTTAATACTTTGATAACAGCATCTGTAATTTCTGGACCGATGCCATCTCCTTTAAAAACAGTTATAGTACTCATTTGATTTCCTCCATTTCTCCTACATACACATTAGCTGGTCGAATCAATTTTCGATTTGATTGTCTGTTTTCCAAATGATGACTAACCCATCCAGCTGTTCGGCTAATCGCAAATAAAGGTGTGAATAAATCACTCTCAATACCTAATAGAGAGTATACGTAGCCTGAATAATAATCTACATTGGCACAAACGTCGATACCTTTTCTTTCTTTCATAACTTCAACTGCAACTTCTTCAAAAATATGAATGCAATTGTATATCTCTTCTTGGCCTTTTGATTTTGCTAACGCTTCACATTGTTGTTGAATCAAAAGACAGCGAGGATCGCTTTTTGTATATATTGCATGACCGATACCATAAATCAATCCACTATGATCAAAAAAGTCTTTATCTAAAAGACGGTTTGCAATCTTTTTTAACGTTGCTCGATCGGTCGTAAAGCCTACTTCATGGAAGATAGCCTTAAACATATTGGTTACTTTACAATTTGCACCTCCATGCCTTGGACCTTTCAATGAACCAATGGCAGCCGATATGCATGAATAAATGTCGGTTCCTGTACTGGAAATAACAACATTCGCAAATGTAGAATTATTTCCTCCACCATGATCGGCATGAACCATCAATAATGTATCCATGATTCGTGCTTCTTCATATGTATAGTCCTCATTTCCTCTAGCCATACATAAAATATTTTCTGCAAGACTACGCTCAGGATATGGATATGCTTTAAATACTTTATTGCGGGCATAAGAAAAAGTGAAAAGTGGAATCGAAGCTAATATATTTAAACCTTTTATCATTCGTTCTTCTAAATCATCTGTATCCGCACTAGGGTCTTTTGCGTATAATTTTAATACTTCGATTTGCAACGCATTTAAAATGTTTGGTGTTTCATATTGTAAATCGACAGGCCCCATTTTAAAGTTTAATAGATAGTCGCGAAATTCTTTTAACTGTGAAGGAGTGGGTAAAGAACCAAAAATTAATAGATAAGCGGTTTCTTCAAATCCGCAAATCTTATTTTTGGGCTGTTTATCGACTAAATAATTGATGGGATAGCCTCTAAAAATTAATTGCCCATCAATATTATATTTTTTTTCATGAATAAATTTATATCCAATAACATCACAAATTTTTGTTAATCCCACCTTTACGCCTGTACCGTTATCGTTTCTAAGGCCAGCTTTTACACGATATCGGGAGTATAAGGAAGGGTCAATGAAATTGCGTTCTTCATTGTCTTGATAGATCTCTTTTAGTGATTTCACAAATGAAACCTCCTTTCATACGTTTCATATTATAGCAGAAAAACTTTCATTTTGTTACATTTTTTGTTATAATTCGAAACGGAGGATGTTGTCTATGCAAAATTTAACATATAAAATTCTAGAAAAACATTTATTAAACGGGAAGCTAGAGGCAGGTCAGCCTATTGAAATTAAAATGGATCAGACCTTAACGCAGGATGCTACAGGAACAATGGCATATATGCAATTTGAGGCTATGGGAGTAAAAAAAGCTAAAACAGAATTGTCTGTAAGTTATGTAGATCATAATACGTTGCAAAATGGATTTATGAATGCAGATGATCATGCCTATCTTCAGAGTGTTGCAAGTAAACATGGTATTTATTTTTCTAAAGCAGGTAATGGAATCTGCCACCAAGTACACCTAGAGCGCTTTGCAAAACCAGGAAAAACATTAATAGGTTCGGATTCACATACACCAACATCTTCAGCTATGGGATGTATTGCGATTGGAGCTGGTGGTTTAGATGTTGCGAAAGCTATGGCAGGAATTGGCTATCGATTAACATGTCCAAAAGTAGTGGAAGTAAAATTAACAGGTAGTTTGAATCATGGTGTTTCAAGTAAAGACATAATCTTAAAGTTATTAGAATTATTGAGTGTTAAAGGTGGAGTTGGTAAAGTCTTTGAATATACAGGTGAAGGTGTAAAACAATTAAGTGTTTATCAAAGAGCAACAATTACGAATATGGGAGCAGAATTAGGTGCTACAACATCCATTTTTCCAAGTGATGAAGTTACATATGAATTTTTAAAACGTCAACAAAGAGAAGAAGATTATATTCCTTTAAGTGCAGATAAAGGATGTTACTATGATGAAACTGTTGAAATTGATTTAAGTACACTTGTGCCATTGGTTGCTTGTCCAAATTCACCAGATGCAGTAAAACAAGTATCAGAAATTACAGGTATGAAGGTGGATCAAGTTGCGATTGGGTCATGTACAAATTCAGGCTATGAAGATTTAATGAAGGCAGCAGCTATTTTAAAAGGCAAAAAAATTGCTTCAAATGTAAGTTTAGTCGTATCTCCAGGTTCAAGACAAGTTTTAATGAAATTGATTGAAAATGGTACTTTGGCAACATTTGTATCTTGTGGAGCAAGAATTCTAGAATGTACTTGTGGACCATGTATTGGGATGGGACAAAGTCCAAAAAGCGATGCTGTAAGTCTACGTACCTTTAACCGTAATTTCTATGGACGTAGTGGAACATTAAGTGCTGGAATTTATTTAGTATCACCAGAGGTGGCTGCAGCCAGTGCAATTACAGGTGTGATTACCGATCCTTCTACATTGGATTATGAGGATAGCTTTGCTGAAGAAAAAAGCTATGTTGATGATTCGTTGATTTATGCACCAAGTAAGAATCCAGAAAGCGTTGAAATTGTTCGAGGTCCAAACATTAAACCTTTACCGGTTAATACACCAATGGATCAGATAATTGATAAAAAAGTCGTTATTAAGTTACCAGACAACATCACAACCGATGACATTGCACCTGCAGGTGCTAAGGTTTTACCATATCGTTCAAATATTGAAAAATTATCAACTTTCGTATTTGAAAACAATAAACCACATTTTGACGAAGTATGTAAAGAAAACAATGGAGGTATCATTGTTGCAGGGGAAAACTATGGACAAGGCTCTAGTAGAGAACATGCAGCTCTTGCACCTATGTATTTAGGCGTAAAGGCAGTTTTGACAAAATCCTTTGCTCGTATTCACTTAGCTAACTTAGTCAACTTTGGTTTATTACCAATCGTATTTGTAGATAAAGCGGATTATGATAAGATTGATGAGATGGATGAATTAAAAATTGAGAATGTAAAATCACTTTACGATTCATTCGATTTAATTGTCGAAAATGTGACAAAAAAACAAAGGTATAAAGTACATGCCCCAATCAGTAAAGAAGACATTGATATCCTTATGGCTGGAGGAGCATTAAACTATATACGTAATCAACAATAATAAAAATATATCGGAACGTTTATATAAGACGTTCCTTTTCTTATGGTATAATACTCAAGAAATAAGGTGAAAAAATGAAAGAGAAACAAGAACAAATTGTAATGCGAATTTCTTTTTGGTCGGGTGTTTTATTTGCGTTGGCAGAACTCATTATGTCAATTTTTTCTAAATCTCAATCTGTATTGGCCGATACAGTTTATGATTCGACGGAACTTATTGTGATTGGTTTGACCATTTATATTATTCCATTATTTTATAAACCAGTAACCGAAAAACATCCATTTGGATATGCACAATTGGAAAGTATTGTGATTTTATTGAAGGGTTTTATGTTTATCGCAGTTATGCTGGCGTTAATTATGAATAATATCCAGATTATGATGAATGGAGGAAATGAGGTAGATCATATGCAGGTATCTATGTTTGAAACGATTTTAACATGTTTTTCTGCATTGATTTTATTAGTTCTAATGCGTATCAATAAAAAAGTCACATCGCCTACGGTCGATGTAGAAATTTATGGATGGAAAATTGATGTATTTTCTAGTGTGGGTGTTTCTATTGCATTTTTTTTGTCATCTTTTTTAGTGCATACACCACTTTCTTTTATCTCTCCATATTTTGATCAGATTGTAGCTATTGTTCTTGCGTTAGGCATGATGAAAGAACCTATTCAAATGATTGGAGATAGTTTCCGTAGCTTGATGTTATTGAGCCCTGATGAAGAGGAAGTATTAAAAATTAAGCAGATCTCTACTTCTATTCTTGATAATTATCCATATGATCCTGTATTTTATGATATTACAACGACAGGAAGAAAGATGTGGATATCTATCTATTTTACAACACGAATAGACACGATGTCTTTTACAGAATTGGAAGTAGCCAATCAAGAATTAAAAATGGCTCTGCAAAAAGAGTATGAAGATTGTTTTGTGGAACTTGTTCCCAATGTATATGCAAATAAATAGGAGGATCGCATGGAAAAAAATATAGTTCTTGTATGTCCGGAATGTAATAAAAAGTTTAATACGGATATCTATACATCTATTAATGTTCAATTGGATGAAGGTATGAAGAATAAAGTGTTGAATGGAAATTTATTCGATATTGAATGTAGTCATTGCCATTCTAAATTTCATATTCCATATCCTGTTTTATATCATGATATGGAAAAGAAGTTATTGATTCAATTTACGGAAGAAAAAGATTTGGAACCCGTAAAAACCGTATTAGAAAACGCAAAGGCAGATGCAGATTATACAGTTCGAATTGTGGATAATGAGCGAGACTGGATTGAAAAGATTTTAATTTCCGATAGTGGATTGGATGATCGCATCATGGAACTTTATAAGCTACTTGTACTTTCACAATATGAAGATGCAGATAATGTGAATGGCTTGTATTATTGGAATATTCAAAGCTTTGAAAAGCCACACTACGTTATTGTACTTGATGAAAAGAAGAGTGATAAAATGCATTTTATGCCATTTCATTTAGAAGTTTATAAACAGGTTGAAGAAGTGTTTTTATCCGATATCAAACAGGACTATATTGTCGATGCAAACTGGGCAGTCGCAAATACAAAGTAGGTGAGATCATGCTAGAAAGTATTCATGCTTGTGTGGACCTTTTGCATGTAGGGTATCGTGTGAAAAAAGATTATGATCCAATTATATTGAATGTATATCATTGTTTAAAAATGGAAAAGTTGAACGATGAACAATATCTGTTACATATAGATTCGATATTAAATAAAAGTATTCATGAATTAAATGAAGCAGAAGTCTATACCTACATTACATATGTATTTGAGAAAGAAAAGTATGTATCAGGTTTTTTAAAAAGTGTAATTGAATCAGGAATGTTTAAAGAATTGATGCTTCATTATTTATCTTTAAAAGAATCGGATACATTACAATGCATCAAGTTGAATCGTAATCTGTTGAGCAAATGGCATTATGCGAGTGTATCTGAAGAAGTAGCGCAAAATTTAACTGTCAGTGCAAGCGGAAGAGTGTATCTAACTAGATATGTGATGACAAAAGAAGGTGTCCAAGCTTTAAAAACACAGCAAACCTCTATCTCAAAAGAAGATGCATATTCGATTTTAAGCGCAATCAACAAGCTTGATTTAGAATCGAAAGAAGTTGAAGAAAATGGCTGGCAGTTAAGAATGTATAAAAATACGGCTGGTAAAAATCGGCTTGTGAAAACGATTGTGCATGACACAAAGAATCCTAATGGACTCAATGAAATGATACGTTCGCTTGTACCGTTTGAGCATTTATTTGTGTTTGGAGGATCTTATTATTCGTGGGAAAAATAATGTAAAAAGTTACATTCGCTATTGACATTTATTTTCATAAAGACTATATTAGTTTCAAAGCAATGAAAAGAAATAGTAAAATAGTACTGCTTTAAGAGACTTTCTGGTTGGTGCAAAGAAAGAGTAAGGCTGTTTGAACACATCTTCGAGCTGTAAAGATGAAATAGAGTAGTTTTTAACGTATTCCTGGCGTTATCAGGATTGAGGCTATTAATTAGTAAAATAAGGTGGAACCACGTAAGTTTAACTTTCGTCCTTTGGGCGGAAGTTTTTTTGTTTATTAGGAGGGTTTTATGCAACAGATACAATTACCACAAGGAATGAAAGATACGATTTTAAGTGAATGTGAAAAGAAAAAATATTTACAAAATACTTTAGAAAATATATTTGCTTCGTTTGGATATGAAGAAATTATCACGCCAACAATCGAATATTATGAAACATATGAGAATGCATTCAAAAACATTCAATCGACGGATATGTATAAGTTTTTTGATGAGAATGGAAGAATCTTAACACTACGAATGGATATGACTGTTCCTATTGCGCGTGTATGCGCATCTAAGTTTAAAGATTCAAAACCGCCATTTCGCTTTCGCTATACTTCAAATGTATTTAAAGTTCGTCAAAAGTTTGCAGGTAAACGTAGTGAAGTTACGGATTGTGGAATTGAATTAATTGGATTGGACTCAAAAAGTGATGTACAAGTATTGGTTTGTGCACTTGAAGTCATGAAAAATTTTAAAAACTATACACTTGAGATTGGAAATGTACAATTCTTTCAAGCGGCATGTAAAGTTGTTCGTTTAAGCCAGGAAGAAATAAGTACTTTGGCCGATTTGATTGATAAAAAAAGTATGGTTGATTTGAAGGTTTATTTAGATTCATTGTATTTAAGTGAAAAAATTGTAGATTTCTTTATGCATCTACCTTTCCTTTGTGGAGATGTAAATGTCTTGGATCAAGCTTATGCATATTGTTTTGATGATTCATTAAAGCAGGTTATAGATTCAATGAAAGAATGTATTCAATCATTAGATGAATTAGGCTATTTAGACAATGTGACAATCGACCTTGGAAAAGTAGCACATCTTGATTATTATACAGGCATTATTTTTGAAGGCTATGTTGCAGGTGTTGGAACAAGTGTTTTAAGTGGAGGAAGATATGATTGTTTGTTAAAAAAATTTGGTCGTGACCTTCCTGCATGTGGATTTAGTGTTAAGTTAGATCCACTTATTGATCAAATCGATATAAAGTCAAAGAAAACATTTAAACTTTATTATCCGGAAGACAAACAAATCGAAGCGATGAAAAAAGCAATACAATTACGTAAAGAAGGAAGTGTAGTGCTAGAGCCTTCCTTGAATGATTCTATTTATATTGAGGAGGTCTAATTATGAGTTTATCAATTGCACTGACAAAAGGACGTCTAGAAAAACAAACCGTAGCCATGTTAGAGGAATTAGGGTATGGAGTGGATGCTTTAAAAAATAAAGGACGAGCTTTGGTGTTTAAAGATTCCGTTGAAGATATTCAATATTTTCTTGTTAAATCAAATGACTGTATTACTTATGTTAATCATGGAGTAGCAGATATTGGTGTGGTTGGCAAGGATACAATTTTAGAAAATGAAAATGATAATTATGAGCTTTTAGATTTAAAAATTGGAAAATGCAAATTTATTGTAGCTAGTTTGCCAGAGAATCATTTGTTTTCAAAAGTTGGACATATCAAAATTGGTACAAAATATCCAAGTGTCGCAAAACAATATTTTTTATCCAAAGGTATGGATGTAGAGATTATTAAAATCGATGGTTCTGTTGAATTGGCTCCAATTCTTGGCTTATGTGATGGAATTGTAGATATTATGGAAACAGGAACAACATTGAAAGAGAATGGATTGGTTGTATTAGATACAGTATGTGATATTAGTGCTCGTGTGATTGTGAATAAAGCAAGCTTTAAATTGAAACATGAAGAAGTGATGAAAGTAATCAATGATTTAAGTAAGAGGGTAAATGACAATGTTGACAAGAATTTATAAAGAAGATAAAGATACATTAAAGGAATACTTGATGTCTCGAACACAAGATTTAAGTACGGATGTTTTAACAACGGTCTCTAATATTATTCAGGATGTGAAAAAGAATCAGGACGAAGCGTGTTTAAGATATACAAAGCAGTTTGATAAAATTGAACTGGATTCAATGGAAGTTTCAAAGGAAGAGTGGGAAGCACAAATTTCAAAATGCGATGCAGAATTTATGCAGGCAATGGAGTTGGCAAAACAAAATATTGAAGATTTTCACAATCTTCAAAAGCAGCATGGATATCTGCTTCAAAAAGAGTTGGGTATTTATTTAGGACAAAGAGTTCTTCCATTAGAAGCGGTTGGTATTTATGTTCCAGGTGGACGAGCACAATATCCAAGTAGTGTTTTAATGAATGCATTACCTGCTAAAATTGCAGGTGTTAAAAATGTAGTTATGGTAACGCCACCGGATAAACAGGGAACGATTCATCCTAATATTGCATATGCGGCAAAGCTTGCAGGAGTGGATAAGATTTATAAAATTGGGGGTGCGCAAGCCATTGCAGCTTTGGCATATGGAACACAAACTATTGATCGTGTAGATAAAATTGTAGGTCCAGGAAATATTTTTGTAGCTGCTGCAAAAAAATTAGTGTATGGAACCGTAGATATCGATATGATTGCAGGACCTAGTGAAATATTGGTTGTAGCTGATGAAAAGGCAAGTCCAGAGTATGTAGCGGCTGATTTATTGTCACAGGCAGAACATGATCCAATGGCAAGCGCCATTTTATTGACAACTAGTGAAGAGCTTTTGGCTTCTGTAAATGAGCAGTTAGAAAAGCAAAGTTCTGTTTTACCGAAGAAGGAAATTGTTGAAGAATCATTAAAAAATTATGGGAAGGCAATAGTTTGTGATTCAATTAAAGATTGTATATATATTAGTAATGAGATTGCACCCGAACATTTGGAGTTGATGGTCTCGAATCCAATGGAATATCTACAAGAAGTAAAAAATGCGGGTAGCGTATTTTTAGGCTATTATACATGTGAAAGTATTGGAGATTATTTTGGTGGAACAAACCATGTTTTACCAACAAGTGGAACGGCACGCTTTTCAAGTGCTTTATCAGTTGATAGTTTTATCAAAAAATCGTCTTATTTATACTATTCAAAACAAGCAATTGAGCAATATGCAAAATATATTGAAACAATTGCATCTGAAGAACATCTACAAGCACATGCGAATGCTGCAAAAGTGAGGGTGAAATAATGCAAGGATATA